>VTLG01011803.1_pt1 | contig 13681 bp, 27 predicted proteins | sample 4694571 | NCBI WGS metagenome assembly VTLG01 (sample SAMN12604809, study PRJNA352737) | marine metagenome | biome: ENVO:00000447; feature: ENVO:00000209|ENVO:00000569|ENVO:01000036; material: ENVO:00002151; isolation source: viral sequences binned using virsorter ...
ATTTACGCCTATACCAAAATTTGCTCCTAATACTGATATATCTCCAGAAGCATCAAATTCTATTCTTTCATCGCTATCACTAATACCTATAGAGGTATCGTCTGACATTGTTATATTACCACCAACAATAAAATCATTATATACTTCAACACTTGCATCACGAGCAATTAATCTTGAACTACCTCCAGTTTTTAATTTTACTTCATCCGTTCCAAATTGTATAAAAGTATTAGTATCTCCAGAATGTATAATGCTATCAGTTATAGTTAAATCTCCAGTTACAACTAAATTATCATTTACTGTGGTTTCTGATGTACTATGTCCAATAGATATAGGAACTCCGCTTGTTGCTGTTCCTATGGTAATACCATTTGAAGTATTTGAGTTATCAATATTTAATGTGGATGTAGAATCCAAAGATATATTAGAACCATCTACAACTAACGTTCCATCAATATCTGTATTATCAAGATTGGCTGTACCATCAACGTCTATATCTCCAGCTATATCTAATCCCGCCGCTCCGGCTAACACTAAATCATCTTCAGACGCATCCCACAACATATAAGCACTTGCTGTATTTCCGTAAAACTTTACATCATGCCCAGCATCATCAACGCCAACAGCTACCTCTCCATCAACTTGTATCAATGTAGCCGCATTAATATCAACAGTAGGGGCGGTTATGTCTAATGTTGTTCCAGCATTTATTTCTAAATGCCCATTTGATGAAGCATATATTTCTTCACCACCACCAATATCGTGGAACTTTAATTTAGTTGTAAGTAAAAGACCAAGTTCATCTTCTGAAGCATCATAAAATATACCCTCAGAAGCTGTTGCACTATAAATTCTAACATCATTACCTGTATCATCTACGCCAACAGTTAAATCTCCTGTAATTAATACAGTATCAGTAGATGATTCAGTAAGTTTAATCATGTTGGCGCCACCAACATATATATCTAATACATCAGCACTTGATTCTTGTAAATATGTATCACTACCATCTCCACCTAATACTAACTTATTGGTAGAGCTAATTGCTAGATTACCATTAACAATTTCATCGTAATTTCCAGCACCATTTCCATTTACCACCAAGTCTCCATCTATGGTAACATCACCAGAGATGGTTCCTCCATCAAAAATTGCATCAGCTATTGCTGAAAAAATATTACTTCTCATTGTCTAACCCTTTACTAACCTAACCGTTGAATCTGAACTACCTTTTCTCTCCATTAAGAGATATATTGAGCCACCGGGATTGCCCAAGCCCATTGGTATTCTTAAAGAATAAATTGTATCTCCACCCATTAAATATAAATCATTAGATGTGCTTAAATTACTCTCTGTGTTTGATGTATTAAAATGAACATAGATATCTTCTGTCGTTTGAACGTGCACTATGTGAAACGCTGATACATCCACTGCGGTTGCTGATGAACCGATTGTTAAAGCACTATTAACTGAATATACTGCGGATGCTTCGCTGTTTAAGGCTTCTTGAACAGAATGCCTGTGTAAATCTGCCATAATTATCTTCCTCTCTAAGGCTTATGACTACCGTGAACGAGACCGTATCTCGGTAGAATTACTTCTTTTTCTTTTTCTTTTTAAAACTTTTTTTTGCTTGAAAAGGAGACCAATCATCTCTCCCTTTAATTTTAAACCACCCTAGACTTTGTAGCTGTTCTTTTTTTTCTGGATGTTTATCATCTTCAAAAGATTCTATTTTGCCTTGTGATGGATGTTTCCAATATTCCATAATATCTCCATGTTATTAGGGGCAGAGCGAATCATACCCCTAATTTTAACTAACTATTAACTTACGTTAGTGAATTTAATTCCACGTTTGTTATCAGAATCGTCTAAAAGTTTTACCCCATAAACTAAGTCTGCAACAACTTTGGTTCCCAACGCATCTATTGAGTATTCACTTTGAACTCTGACTTCTTGCTGTACTGCAACAGCCGCGGCACTCTTATGAAAGATTGCTCCCGGTATTGTTGACGCTGTTCCGCCAGTTGAAACTGTGTTTGACATATAAACGTCAATTCCATAAAGTGACCCAACCATGCCGCTTCTTAAACCACGATTGCCTTCACCGACAGCATCGTTACGAATAAAATACTGTGCGATACCAGCAGAAGGATTTAGAATATCAGCAAAAAGAGTTGGATTTACAACCATAGCACACTGACCATCCATATAAGGAACATCAGCTTCGCCTAAAGCCGCCAAAGCGGATTCAAAAACTGCGGCTGTAAGTGTATCATCAGCAGACAACGCTTGACTGTCATTAAGACCGTCAACTTCAGCCCAAATATCAGCATCAAACTGACGAGCAAGAGCTTCGCCCATCATTTTGCTATATTTAGCTACTAAATCTGCTTCACTTTGAATTAATGCTATATCTTCAAATAATTTTCCAATATAGTAATGTTTATTCAAAGAAAGTTGCGTTGTTGTGGTTGCCGTAGCATCATAAGCTACGTCTGCTCCAGCAGACTTAGCGGTAGCAGAAGCTAGTGCGATTTCAGGAATATTAATATTATCCCCATAACCTTTTCCTCTTACTAAAGCTGAAAAGTCATCAACTAAGCCACGAAAAACACTTTTTCTTTCAAAAAACTTATAAATTCCATCAGCCCAAATTTCGGGTATGAAATATTGTTCGGTAGAGACTGTTGAAGCACTACCATCATAATGTGTTGCCATTATATTCTCCTAAATTTATTTTCTCATATAAGCCTGCAAAACCCTGTTCCAGTTTGCCCTTCGTTCATCTTCAGGCATATTGACCCAATCTTTTGGAGTTTCTCCATCGTTGAGTGCACCGGGAACATCAGGAACATTTTTACGCTGTTCCTTTGATAGTTTATAGACTAATTGTTCCAATTTTATTAAAGAAAGGTCTCCAAACATCTCTCTATCTTCTTCTGATAGTTCTGAAAGCAACATATCTCTACGCAACTTTTGATATTCAGACTTTTCTTTATTATCCTGAGAAAGCTTTTCAATTGCTTTGTCTTTTTCAACAATCAACTCTTGATATTTTCCTTCTTCTTGAAGTTTTTTCTGTCGAGCTGAATCTTGTTCTCCTAACAAATTATTGAATTTTTCCTCAAGCTCTCTGTATTTTTCCGTCATTTCACTAAATCTGTGATATGGAACGGATTTACTTACATTTTCTTTAGCTTCTGTGCTATCTTGTTTAACGTCTTCGTTGACTTCAGGGTTTACAACTTCCTGTTGTTGATTATCCATTTTACCTCCGTATGAGTTTTATTATTATTTGGGATTGCCAAAATATTTGGTTAAAACTTAAATTAGTAAATAATATTTCTGCAATCATAAATTAAAAAGATTTTTTGAATACAGTAGAAACACACGATTTTAAGAGAAAATGGTTTAAGTACATCGGCTATAATCCGCACGATGGGCAGAAAAGATTGCATTTTCCAAATAAGGATTCTGCATCGTTTTTTGTGAACATCTGTGGAAGAAGATATGGAAAGACAACAGCCGCATTTCGTGAAGCAGAATTTATAGCGGCACAACCTGATAAAAAGGTTTGGCTTGTAGGGTTGTCATATAAGAAATCTCGGTTAATGTTCCGAGAAGTATGGAAAGATATGGTTGTAGGACACGAGAATGATGTTGCAAGTGCAAGTGAAAAAGAACAATTTATTAAATTTAAATGGGGCTCTGTAGTGGAGGGAATGTCGGCTGATAATCCTTCAAGTTTGGTGGGCGAGGGTTTAGACCTATTAATTGTGGACGAAGCCGCCAAGATGCCACGCAGAGTTTGGGATATGTATCTCTCTCCAACTTTGTCCGATAGAAAAGGGAAAGCAATATTCATAACCACGCCACAAGGGTATAACTGGGTGTATGATTTGTACTTACTTGGTAAAACTGACCCGAAGTGGTGCTCTCTCCAGTCACCATCATGGACTAATACACACGCTTTCCCTCTCGGACAAAAAGACCCATTTATTCAAGAAAGAAAAAGAAATTTAGCAAAAGAAATATTTGACCAAGAATATGGTGGAGAATTTTCTACATTTGAAGGTAGAGTATATCCGTTTAAAAGAGAATTGGATTGTGGAAACTTTCCTTACAATCCAAACTTACCAACATATTGCGTAATTGATTTTGGATATAGAATGCCAGCCGTTTTATGGATGCAAACATATTCTGCTGGAGGAATACATCATATTAACATTATTGATGAAATTATACATAAGAGAAATATTGCTACAGATGCGTTGGCTAAAAAAGTGAAAGCAAAACCATACTCTGTGCTTGTATATTTCGGAGACCCAGCTGGTTCTCACGTTCAAGGACAATCAGGATTGGGAGATATAGAAATTTTTAGGAAAAATGGTATGGCTATACGTTTTAAAAAGGACAAATTGAGCAGAAACATTGCTTCAGGAGTAAGTCATGTCAGAGGATTTTTTGAAAGTGCCGATAAAATAAGACGAGTGCACGTTGATGAAAAATGCACGGGAATTATGGAGGATTTTGAAAATTATCGTTATCCAGAAGCTGTAGAGGGTAAACATTTACAGGCTGACCCATTAAAAGATGGTTATCACGACCATGGGTGTGATGCGTTTAGATATTTTATAATAAATCGCTTCCCAATCAAACAAAGAGAAATTATAACAGTAAAAAGGTAATATTATGGAATTTATACCGTTAACCCCAGCGGAGATTGTCGCAAATTCGTTAAAAGAGTTTAAAATGCTTCAATCGAGAGCAAGAAGGGAGCAAGTACGAAAATATTTAAACTATTATACGGGTACTTCGACCACGCAGTACATTGATGACTATTTTGGAGAGTCATTTAAGGAAATACCGCCTTATGAAGCGAATTTTACTAAAAAATTCATTAATAAGGTTAGTAGAATCTATACAATTGGTGCAAAACGCAATGTCAATGGAAAATATGATGAACTTACCAATGGAAAAGACGTAATGATGAAACATTTGGAAAGAATGACTCGTTTAGTTGGTTCTATTGCTGTTCGAGTGATGTATAATCCAGAATTGGAGCGTTTTGAGTATAGACCTGTCTATTATTTTGACCCATACTTTGGAAATGACCCATTTAACCCTACTGCTATTGTATATCCAATGAATCTTCCTGTAAATGACCCAGAAGATACTAGAAAAATACAATTTGCCTTTTTTGATAATAATAATTTTAAAATTTATGATGCAGAAGGTGCTGTATTGCATAGCGAACCGCATAATTATGGTACATTGCCTTTTGTTTTCTTGCATAGAGAAAATCAGATAGATTCTTTTTATGTTGAGGGTAGCTCTGATATTGTTAACGCAAATGAGCACGTCAACATTACAATGACCGAGATGCAACTTGGTTTACGTTTCCAGATGTTTGGTCAGCCATGGACAAACCTTGAATCTGACAAGCCAGTATCACGAACAGGAAGTGATGAGATATTGATGCTTGGGGATGGAGGTTCGTACAATATAGCGTCACCCGGTGGTGATATTCAGAGTGTTATTGACAATGTCAAATTTCAGATAGAAATGGTAGCACAGAACCACCACTTATGGGTAACATGGGCAGAAACTGGTGGAGAAGTACCATCTGGAATTAGCTTGATGATTAAAGACCTAGAGCGACACGAGGATTTCGTGGATGATATTGAATTGTGGCGTGTCTATGAAAAAAATCTATATCAAGTAGAAAAAGCCATTGCGGAGTACAACTCTATCAAACTGCCAGACAAATTTGCTGTAGATTTTGGAGAAGTTGAGTATCCAATGACAGTTCAAGACCAGATTATGAAAGATGAATTTGATTTAGCTCATAATTTGACAACAGAAGCAAAGCTTATGGTAAGAGACAATAAAGACCTCTCGTTAAAAGAGGCTCAAAAAGTAATAGATGATAATCGAGGAGTAAATGAGCAAGGAAACCAACAAGGACTCTTTAATCAACTTCGCCAAGGAGCTTGATAAGTTAAACGATGTTAATATTACCCTAAAGGGTAATATAGAAGCCATTTTGGATGACCCATTGGTTTGGGCAGAAGAGCAGGCAGTAAATGCAATTGGTCAAAACTTGGAACGATTGGTTGATGCGAGAGAATTAGGTGAACAGTTTATGAAAGATATTAATGAAACTTGATTTAAAGAGCAAAATAGATATATTGCCAGATAAAGCGTTAAAAGAAATTAGAAAGCTTTATAATAAACACGCTTCAGATTGTGCCACCTTAACGAAAAGAATTTTAAAAGAAAATATTAATAAAGGGTTAGGTGCGGATGATGAGCCTCTTGATAAATTAGAGGATAGCACAATAGCCGTTAGAAAAGTAAGAGGTATATCTGGCAGAAAACCTTTAAAAGCTACTGGGAAACTGTATAAAGGAATAAAGACCAAAAAAAATCTTGTTTTAAATACGGTAGAGTATGGGGAATATCACAATGATGGTTTTATTCCAAAAAAAATACCAAAATTTTATAAAGGAAAAAGCGGTAAAGTAAAAGTTGCTGTTGGGAAAAAAGGGATTTATTTTAAAGATAACGATAAGCAAATAGATGTTCCAAAAAGAAGATATTTTGATATACCTAAAAGGCTTTTTAAAAGTGAAAGATACAAGGAATTACAAAAAAAGATGTTTCGGGATGCGGCAAAAAAAGCAAATGATATGAAAAAGCAGATTTAAGTATGGAGACTTTATTCATAAGTTATGGCTAATGAAAAAGACAGATTTTCAAAGCTTGATAAAAGAGATAGAGAAATTGTTAGATGGGTCACAACAATTCTCAGTGGAGAGATTCAAGTCTTTAATGCAAGAATTAGACAACAGATTGAGATACTTAGGGGAGCTGGGTTATCAGAACAATCAATTGTTGGGTTTCTTAGCGAAGACCTTGGCACCAGCGGCAGAATCTTTGGAGAGTTCAAGAATGCTGTTAAGCGAGGAATTGTTGGAGGAATTATGCAAGCATCACGTAGAGAGTTGTATTTGGGGGGAAGCGTAAACTACAGATGGGTGGTTGCAAATGGTGTTGAAAATTGTAAAGATTGTATTGGAAGAGCTGGAGAGGTAGATACTTGGGATAATTGGGCTTTACGAGGTATGCCCGGTACAGGCTGGAGTGTTTGCAGAGCACATTGTTACTGTCAGCTTGTTCCAGATGAAACAGATATTGATAATGTTATAAATATACGAGGTGAGTAATGCCATACGGCAAAGGAACATACGGAAAAAAGAGGGGGAGACCTAAGAAGAAGAAGGTTCGGAAGAAGAAGAAGTAGATTCTAATTTTTTTAGTTTGTTTAACCAATCTTCTTTTTTACCTTTAGACCATCTGCCGGGAGGGAGTGGCTTTAAACCAACTTCTTTCGCCCGTTTCAATAGTTGATAACGCTCCTTTCTGGCTTTTAATTGCTTGGCTTTCTTTTTACTTTTTGAAATAGCTTGTTGGAGGTTCTTTTTTTCTTTCTTTTTACGCTTTTCAGGGAAATCGTTTTCTGGATTTCTTTCGGGCAATTCTTTGAGGTTAATTTCTTCCGCATCTATTACTTCTACTTCATCAAACTCTACTTCCGACTTTAAAAACTTCTCAAATGGGCTATCAACTTGGACATGGACATTCTTTACTAGCTTTCCACTATGTTCTAATACTAATCTACCAGCCTGAACATTTCCTGAGACTGCTTCTCGAATCATAGATTCTAATACCAGTGGTAATTGAGAACCGAACTTTGTCATATAGGTTTCATATACTGCGTCAACAAAGTTTGGATTCTTTTGCCAATCCCATATAGTAACATCGGTTACACCGACATGATTAGCTATTTCTTTCTTGGTTGCAGATGGATTTAGGGCTATAAACTCTATTGCAATACGTTGTTTAGGGGAGAAACTCTTGGATTCGGTACCCGGTTGCAAAGCGACACTTTTATTTATCATGGTAATCCTTGTAAGTTGCTGTTTTTATTACACTTATGTATTTAAAAAATGTAGTTGAATTTTCATACTTCATTTATATAAAATATAATATAATTAATATATGTATATAACTTAGTTATGAAAGGGTTATTGGACATACTTTAATTTCTTTTTTGGGTAACTAGCTTTTGGTTATACTCTACTCTACTTTGAGGGGAACGCTGGTATACACACACCACAAAATCTCATACGCCCCCTACCCCATATACACAAAACACACACAGATTAAAGTCATTGTTTAAAGGTGGGGCGGAGGTTAAGCGAGGTTACAACAGACCCAAAACAGACCCAAAACAAACCCAAAAACAATTAACCATAACAAAAAACTACAGTAAAAAAACTACATTAAAAAAACCATATCAAAAACACAGTAAAAAAATAAGCGTTTACCGTACGTACATATTAAGAGGTGTATAAATTAAATATACATTTAGTGTAAATTTACTTGACATTGTTAATAGTAGTCTTTAATATAGACCATGAACTTAGTTAACATTTTAATTAATCATAAATAGGAGGTTAAAACAATGACACAAGCAATATTAAACAAATACAAAAAACAAACAATAGACGCCACGCCAGATAGAGAAGGATATATTAATTTACTGTCTTTCATAGTTAACCATAGCCCAAATAAAAAAGATGTTTTCTGGGCTAAGAGAGAACTTAGACGCTTTGATTGGGGGGTTAAATAATGGAACAATCAATAACATTTCTATTAATAATGTTTGTTGTAATTGTATTGCCAATTGTATCAAATAAAATATCATATTTTGTTTGGCAATTGATAAAGGTAATTAACAAAAAACACTATCAAAAATATATGGAGGTTTAAATAATGAAATACAAAAAACTAAATAATTTAGATGATACCTACGGATTATCACATAAAACAGACGTTCAATTAATACCATCACAATTAATAGAAACTTTCGGAAATCCGCTTACTAGCGACGAATATAAAGTATCTGGTGAATATGTATTTAAGAACAAAAAAGACGGGGCGGTTTTTACTTTGTATGATTGGAAATATACATCATTGTATGATAGTTCAGCATTAACGCCTGATGAGTTTTGGAAATTAAAAACGCCCGTATGGTTTAATATCGGTGGTAAATATTATCCGGGCAATTTTGAAGCATGGATAAAAAAACAAATAAGAAAAACAATAAACAAGAGGAGCTAAAAAAATGAAATACCAAATAGAATGTTTAAAAAACGAAATTAAACGAATTAATCTAGATAATTTAGAACATGGAAGTTTAAAATCTAGTGTTAAGAATATTATTGAGAGGTTAGAACAAATAGAGAACGGTAAAGAAATATATATTAAACCGAACTATTTTTCTAATGAACATACAAAAAAAGTACAATTAAGAAGGGGGAGGCTTAAATAATGAAGTATAAAATATTAAAAAATAATCAATTAATAGAAAAAGACACAAATTTTACACCTATTGACAGGAATAGGACGCTTGATTCTTTTGAATACATGAATGATAAAAGATTAAATAAATATTATGATTGTTTTCATTTTTCGCGAGGTGTAGAAAAACGCTAATTAAATAAATAAAGAGGAGCTAAAAAAATGAAAAAAGCTAAATATTATTGTAGCCAATGCGGTAAAAAATGTAAACAAATATCGCAAAACTTAATTGACTATATTTTTATCTGTGAAAATGGTCACAAATGGTCAACGACTATTGACATAGACCACCCTACGACGGGCGGTCAAATTATCGCTTTTCAGTGTGCCGGGGCAAAGGCTAGTGATTATTTTAATTATAAAAAAGAGGAGGTTTAAACAATGCAATTGTTCACAAATAAAACAAACAAAAATGATATATTTAAGGTAAATGCTATTGTATCATTTAATACATCTTTTCAATTTGTACAAGATTGTATTTTTACTGAAGATAGTTTTAAAAACAAAAAAACTTTTTTAAATGATTTACAAACAAATCTGGAATTATCAAAAAAAGAACTTGATAAAACTATTAAAATAAGCTTTGCAATCTATACAGATAACAAACTAAATAAAAATCACTGGTTTTCTAAAATGAACGGGAAATTTTACAAAGATGATTTAAAAACACTAAAAGAGGAGGTTTAAATAATGTTTAATAGCAATTATTCAAAGCACCACAAAAACATTTTTAGCGGTTTAAAATGGAGGTTAAAAGAATACGATTTAAGCTCAAAAGAAATAAACACAATAAATAAATATTTAGATGATGTCTGTACAGATGAAGATTACAGACGTTTTCAAGAATCAAAACATTTTGATAAAGAAATAAAAGCACAAAATTTTCTAAACAATATAAAAAAGAGGAGCAATTAAAATGAATATAACAGTAGAAATAAAAAACGTATACGGGCAAGATAGAATATATCCTATTTGTTCAAAAGCTGAATTATTTACACGTTTAACAAATACTAAAACCTTGTCAACGTGGGACATTAACAAAATAAAAGAGTTAGGATATACAGTAAATGTAAAAACACCTACTTTGTAAAGTTCGAAAACGGGCGTTTTTTACGTCCGTTCTACGGTTTAAAGCCGTACTGATGAGAACTAACAAGAGGAGTAAAAAAAATGAGTAAATATAATTTACTTAGTGACCCGGTCACTAATTACAAAGCAAGTAAAAACCTTAAATTAAATGTTGATAGCTATTTTTTAAGCTTGGCTCATAGTGACACAAGCGGTTTTAATGTATGTCCATTAGCTAACCAAATAAACAAAAATGAACAAAATGAAAATAAATCTGATTGTTCTAGTGTTTGTGTAGCTGAAAACGGAAACGGGAATAGACCGAACGTAAAAAATGCTAGAATAAGAAAAACAAAGCTATTTTTTGAAAATCAAGCCTTTTTTATGGAATTACTAGTTAAAGACATTGAAAAAGCTATTAAAAACAGTCAAAAAAGAGGAAATAAACCAACTTTTCGCCTAAATGCTTACTCGGATATAATCTGGGAAAAAATACGCTTAAACGGCTTTAACAAGTCATTTAAAGAGGGTAAATATAACGGAAAAACTATTTTTCAAATATTTCCTGATATTACATTTTATGACTATACAAAAATACCAAATAGAAAAACGCCTAAAAACTATGAGTTAACTTATAGTTTTTGGGGCAATGATAAACACTATAAAAAAGCAATAAAAAACGGTTTCAATGTTGCTATGGTATTTGATACGCAAAATAATAAAAATAACCCGTTACCGCTTAAATTTGATGATAAAAAAGTAGTTGACGGGGATAAAACCGATTTAAGAACAAAACAAAATGATGGAAATAATGTAATTGTGGGTTTAAGGGCTAAAATGAGTAAAGCAAACATTGAAAAAGAACTTCAAAAAGAAGTTTCTTTTATTGTTAAATCTTAAAACAGGAGCTTCCAAAATGCATAAAATAAACGCGCTTTTAATCTGGCTTTTAAAGCGGTTTAATTGTAAAAACAATGTCATTGTCTTGATATCTTACCCTAAAAAATGAACGGTTTTTTTTGTGTATGATTTGTGATGATGTCGTATAACATATATTATGTATAACTGTAAAATGAATAGAAAAACGCTCCAAATTGGCAAAAATGGGTATACGTCCTTATATCTGAGACCCAACCAAAAATTGCCCTTATATCTGAGACTCAACCAAAATTTGTTTTTATATTTTGGCTCTGTTATAAAATCAGAAAGTTCAAAATTTAAAATTATAAAAAATAATTGCTATAAATCTTATAAAATAAAAAAGAGGAGTAAATAAAATGTATAAAATATATAATAATAAAGATAATGAAACATATTATAAGGAATTTGATAATTATGATAAGTGCCACCATTGGGTAGTAAATCATTTAGACCTATCTAAGGAATGGAATGTTGATTCCAAGGTAAAAAGATTAGTAACTGAAACTATTCATATAGACGAAAATTTAAGTAAATGTGATGGATGTAATAAATATGGGTCATTTCAGACAAATTTTCCAAGAGCGTTATATGGACAGGAATTTGATGATAATATTTATTGCAATGATTGTATTCCAGAAGCATGGGAAAGAATATTAGAAGGATGAGTAAAACTAATCTTATAAAATAAAAAAGAGGAGTAAATAAAATGAAAATAGATGTAAGAAGCAAACAAAGTGTGTTTATCGAAATAGACGATTACACTTTTTATATTGATAATAGTACGAATGAACAGATAATAGACTATTGGCACAAAAACGACCTTATTGATACTGTTCAAAACACAAACAACAATAAAGAGGAGTTATAAAATGAGCAAAATAGAATCTAAAGCCATAGAAAATGAAATAAGAAACTATATACTTTGGTATTTTCATCAAAATGAAAATGAAGCTACGGGTACAGCTAAAGAATTATATGATGGAATAGACACCTATACAAAGGAGGCAATATAATGAATGAAATAGAAATTATAAAACACGATGTTCTAAAACTTATAAACAAGGTAGAGGAATTAGAGCAGATGATTATAAACTTAACTTATAAAAGAAAACAAGAGGAAAAAAATAATGATTGACATAAGGAAAGAGGAGCTTAAAAATGATTTTAAAAGATTATTTAACAACACAGAGAGCATTATGGATAGACTAGCAAACCTGATTATATATCTTATAATATTGTTTATATTATTTGTAATATATAGCAATTCTTAAAAATGCATATTAAGTTCTTATGTAACAGAAAGAGAGTTATGAATAAAGTAATAGAACATCTAAAAGAAAATGAACGTAGTTTATCTTGGCTTAGTAGGAGATTAGGTATGTCAAGAGTAACTTTATCGACTTGGGCTAATGGTAAAGTTATACCTAGCTATGCTTATAAATTAGCTATATGCTATGTTCTGAATAAGCCCTATGAGGAGTTATTTAAAGAGTAAAAGGAGGTTATATGCCTGTAACAATACATGGTAAAGAATATAAGACCGTAGCTGAAAGATTATCTGAACTACATGGTGCAGATGACAGTTGGTCTTTAACATCAGAACTTCTGAGTTCTACTGAAAGCGAGGTTATAATTAAAGCAACTTTGACTTTCAGCAATGGGAGAACTTTTGAGGGAATAGCACATGAGCATAAAGGAGCATCTTATATTAATAAGACTTCTTATGTTGAGGTTGCTCAGACTTCCGCTTGGGGAAGAGCATTGGCTTGTGCTGGGTTAGCTGGAACTGAACTAGCTTCCGCTGATGAAATGGTTAACGCTTTAAGGAATCAGAAATAACTGTGTTCCGAGGCACAGTAACAAAGGGCTTGGTTGTTCTATCTTTGGTTTCCACCGAACTATTAGACAATGAATTAACATCTACGCCAAGTCCTTATATTTTGGGGGAGGACAATGTCTATAATAGCATCCCCTTCCACAACTAAAGTTGTCTTCCCCCAACAAAGAATTGATAGAATCTTTTGCTTTAGCACAGTATTATATGGGTATAGGAATTACCTTGCAAGTAAAAGAGAAGTATGTTGGCAAAAAAAGTTTAGTTCATTGTACTAACAGTGAATTAAAGCTTATAATAAATGAGTTAAGGAGGACTTATGCAAAACGCAACAACAATAGTAAAAAATCTTCACGAAAAGATGGATAATCTTTTAGAAGAAAAACATAAACACGAATTAAAAGCAATACAACTTCGTGGTGTATT
>VTLG01008305.1_pt1 | contig 13679 bp, 30 predicted proteins | sample 4694571 | NCBI WGS metagenome assembly VTLG01 (sample SAMN12604809, study PRJNA352737) | marine metagenome | biome: ENVO:00000447; feature: ENVO:00000209|ENVO:00000569|ENVO:01000036; material: ENVO:00002151; isolation source: viral sequences binned using virsorter ...
TTCTATAAAATTCAATCATTCTTTCAAATCTATCTTTATCAGCTTCAGGTCTAAATTTAGTTAATGATGGTAAAAAATATCTTGATAAAAATAAATATACACCAGCTCTTGTAAACTGATCTAAATTAACTTTTGTATTAACCATTTCAGCAGTATTTAAAACAGTTATATCTGTATATACATTTGTTTTATATACAGGCCACCACTCAATTCTTAACTGTCTAAAAATATCGTTTGTTGTTTGAGTAATGTAGTATGAAACTTTAGAATCGTTTGAAGCAATACCAAAATTAAAAGAATCTGGTTGATATGTTTCTATTTCTACAACATCACAAACATTTGCACCTGTATAATTAGCCATATTAACCTACCAAAGCTATAATAACTACAATAGCAATAATAACACCAGCAGTTACTTTAGGATTATCTTTTGCCATGTTCCAATACTTTTCTATATGTTTCATTTCTTTTTCCCCTTTTTCTTTTTAGGTTTTAATTGTACTACTTTTTCTACTATATCATTTATTTTAGATTTTTTAATTTCTTTTTTAGCTTCTCCTACAGGAGAATAACCTCTCATTTGAAAATGATTTTTATTTGCTTCGTATTGCTCTTTTGATCTTGTTATTGTTTTTTTTCCATTTGTTAATTTTATATCCATAAATTCTCCTTTTTAATATAAGGGCGATTTCTCGCCCTTATAACTATCTTATTATAGAATAGATGAATCAGAATGTAATTCAACACCATAAGAGTCATTTAATTCTCCAACTCCATATACTGCTGTTGCTACAATCTCATCAGCTCTTAAACTCGCATCTCTTTGAGTTTCAATTTTCAGGTCTTGCATCATAGCAAGTCCTAAAGCATCTCTGTGGAATACACCTTGTTTAAAGTCTCCAGTTGTACCATCGTTAGCTATATTTGTTGTTTCATAGATAGGAACTCCACCTAATCTTCCAACAAAACCATTTCTTAATGCTTCGTTTGCTAAATCATTACCATTTGCATTTGCAAAAGTATTAGTCAAATTAGCTTTAAGATCATAAGCTACCATTGGGTGTAAAACTGTTGATACACCATCCATTGATACTCCAGCATTTCTTACATTTGCGATTGATTGAAATACTAATGCCGCAGTTAAAGCTGTTGAGCCTGAACCTACTGCTGTACTAAAACCATCAAATAATGCTGTTAGGTCTGTGTCTATTTTTTTTGCAATCGCATCTCCAAATAATTTACCAATATCTGCCGCAACATTTCTTGGTGCAGAGTTTCTTGCTAAATCTGTAAGAGTTGTCATTATTCCATTTTCAGATGCTGTTATAGTAACTGAAGTAGGATTGATTGCTGTGTTAGATAAATCTGTTGCGTCTGCTACTGCCGCAGCACTTACTGCCGCATAAATAGGAACTTCAACTGATTTTCCACCACCACTTATTGCATAATTTTTTACAAGTGGTCTCATAATTGATTTCTCACTTGCTACAAATAATGCTTCTGCAACGATTTCAGTGTATAGTTCCGATATCGTTGACGATGTTGTTTCATTTGCCATTGTTATATATCCTCATATATTATTTGTTTAAGTTAATTTGAGTAGGTTTTGAATCTCTTGCTTTTCGGTACTCTGAATATTTAGCACGATCTTCTGGCTTACTCATATCTAAATCCTGAATATTAAAAGGTTTTACAGTTTTCCCCTCAATGCTACTCTGACTCCCTGTACCAGACTTTGACCCTTGCGAGAAATGTGGGTTAGCATCTAAAAACTCTTTTACTCTTTGTTCAATCGTAAGTAGTTCTCCTTTTTCGTTATACCTAATATTTGAATTATTATCAAGTATTTCTATACGATTATCGTCATTAAGTTTTATATCCCTTTTTAACAAATCAACAACTTGTTGTGGGTTAATAGCATTCATTTTAGACGCAACAGATAATACTGAATTGTCAATTCTTTCTTTCTTAATTTCGTTTTTATATTTAAGAATTTCAGTATTTTTTTCAGCTATTCTCTCTTGCATTAGCTTTTCAAGTTCAGCTTTAGATTTAGCTTCCTTAATTTCTTTTTCTTTAAGTGCTTCTTCGTCTTGCCTCTTGATTTCTTCTAATTGCTTATCGTGTTTTCTTTTTTCAGCTTCTAATCTTTGTTTAATTATATTATCTAGCTGTTCTTGTGTAAAAGAATTTACTTTTGGTTGTTCTTTTACTTCTTCTTTGACTTCTGTTGTAGCTTGAACATTTTGTTCTGCTGGTTCAACAGTTTTATTTTCTTCAGACATGTTTTCTCCTTTACATTATAAGTTTGCCGCTACTGTCATACCAATCAGGATTGACATAGCTCCATTGATGACGACAATTATAACCACCACGAACTATTAAAGGGTTTCCAGACTTCTTGCCTTTCCAACCTCTACTACTCCATAGTCGTTTGACTTCATCAATTGTGAATAGTCCATTCTTTCGTATATCATAACCACCACTTCTTACAACCCTACAAAAATCTCTACTTGTTGGAATTAATGAACCTTGATATTTCAGGTATGTTAATCCAGCATCTTTAGACTTTGCAAGGTTAAGTTGTGCGTCAAATTCTCTTAATGAATCATTTAATATCTGCCCAGCATATCGTTTCATATTTTCCCCAGCACGATCACTAGCAAATTTAGATTGTAATACTTGAATATTGTTGTCTAATTTTTGCCTTAATTTCTTTCCAGCAATAGAGTTTCTTCTAACCTTTTTAAGTTTAACTTCATCTTTTTTAATACTATTTACTAACTTATTAACTTGCTTATCATCTGCTCTAGCATAAATACCATTAATAGTTTGTCTTAAATCCTTTTCTAATTCTACAAATTCTACACTTGTTAATGTAGCTTGGTATATTTTTTCAGTTAATCTTCTAGTCATAGTATTAGATACATCTTTAAATTGAGTAAATGTTTGTCTTTTTAAATTAGTAATTAATGTTAAATCAGCATTAGTTAATTGTTGAAATTCTTTTGCTACCTTTATTCCTTTAAATGCTTTTTCAATTCTTTTAGCTTGTTTATTAAATCCCTCTCTTACAACTGTATCACTCCAAGCTAAATATTCCTTTTCTAGAATCGTTCTAATCTTTGGTTGCATTGATACTGCTATTTTTAAATCAAACAATCTACCTAAATCATCTGTGGGTAATGTTCTACCAGCAAGACTTGTTATTTGCTTTTCAATGTTATCTAAAGTTTTAATTAAGGATTCGTAATATTTGGCTTCGGCTAATTCAATAGACCTAATTCTGTAATCTGCAAAATCTTGAATAATATCTGACATTCATTAAACTTCTTCTTCCTCTACCTCTTGATCTTCTTGTTGAGGTTCTTCTTGGGTAAATTGTCCAACTTCTTTATTAGCATCTATTTCATCAAATATTTCTCCAAGTTTTTCATCATCATCAACTACTGCTCTTGCTATTTCTTTGTCTATTTCTTTATTCAAAGTAGAAGATGGTACATTAACTGCTTTAGCTTGTTGATAGAATACTAAATCACTAGCATAATCTCTTATGTTAAATGAATCAGGATAATTTATTTCTCCATCAAAGTTTGCATTTTGATATTCTGCGTATATCTTAAATATTTGTTCTTCAGCTAATTGTAGGTTGTCAGCTTTTTCAGATAGTCTAGCATTAAGTAATTCAAATTCAGTTTGTAGTGCTATACCACTTGATACTTGTGTTCTTGTAGTTCTTACTGCTCCTGTATGTGCTATTCTATTAATGGATTCAACTTTTTTAGTTATTGAGTCCATTATTGAAGTTAAATTTTGTCCTGATGGTTGTAATAGATATGGTTTTAAATTTGGTTCCATTTCTTCAGGCATTTCTATAATAGCACCAGCACCAGCACTAGCATTTACTCCATTTGTTTTAACTAATGATGGGTGGTTGGTTAATCTTATTAATTGTTCTATTTCACTAAATTCATTATAAATTGATTTTTGTAAATCAGCAATATCTGTAAGGTCAGATTGACCAATGCCTCGTTTGTGTGACTTTGCATTGTATAAAATAACTGCTGGTATTTTGCCAATCTGATTATCGGCAGTATCTATTAAAATAGGTTCAGTTCCACCATCTTCAACATAAATAGTATCAACAACATCTTCGTGCCAACATCTAAAATATGTTCCACCATTTTTATCAACTTCTTCCCTTATTTTTAAATAATCTAAAACATATTTTCCATTTGGTAATCTTTTATAATTCCAATCAAAAACATTTTCAGGTGTAACGATTGAAAGGTATGGTCTTATATCTTGATTAAGTTCATCTGCCTTTGTATCAGTTTGTATTTTCGGTTTGTCTAATATTAAAAAACACTGTCCATAAATAGAGGCATAATTTTGTGCGTGTTTAATAACAGTTGTAAAATTATTACCATCTAAATCAGCATCTTTTAAGAATGTTTCTAAACTAGCTTCATCTGCCATAGCACCGAAATCTCTACTAGCTTTTACTCTAAATAAAAATGAAGAATAAATTTGAATAATATTTTTACAATGATTGTCGCAAGGTGTGTTAGCAAGTCTTTGATTAAACTCTTGGTCTAATTCTAAATTATATCTATTTAGATATTGTCCCATCATATAATCATAACCACCATTATAGGAACGAATATAATACTCCCAATTTTTTATATTTTGCTGAAAGTCTTTGTGAGTTGTTAATGCTTCTTCCCTAGAGTATGCCATATTACCTTTGTCTTATATTCCATCTTTGAGGTTTAAATGAAGTTGGATTTGTTATTAGTGGTTTAACTATTTCAACTAAATATCCAATAGCATCATTCATGTGATCATAACCTTCTTCCTTATCAGGAATATTTGTGTTTTCCTTGTATATCTGTCTTTGTAAACCTTTTATCATAGTTTTGCAAGATTGCGATACAAAAATATATCGTTTTCCATCAGCAGACTTCAATCTTGAATTAACTGCATTGACTCTATCTCTAATAGGACTGTGTCGTATTTTACATTTAACATTAAACCCAGCATTTTGTAATATTGTTAAATCAGTTTTACCACCAGCAGAAGTTTTTCTTTGCCTACAAGCTGGATCAGGATAAACAAAAATTCTTTGTTTGCTTCCATATCTATCCCTTATTTCTTGTACCATTTCATCTGTATTACTTGAATAAATAATAATTTCATCAACAAAATGTATATTATCTTTATCTATTTGTGCTACTGCGGCACTCATTGGGTCAACATTGAAATCTAATCCTATGTGTAATGGTTTTTTCCAATCTATTTCTTTTGGCTTAACATTATCAACAGCATGAAAGTTATAATATACAGCACCAGCATAATTTTCAAATGTACCCTCAAATTCTTGTCTAAATGTTCTTAAATCTAAATCTTGTTTAGCTTGTTCTATTTCTTCCTTTGAAACTATGCCACCTTGTAAAGTAGTAAATTGAAAACTATCCCATTCTTTATCTAGCTTTCCTTTTTCATACATACGATAACTCCAATTACCATATCCTTTAGGAGAACCACACATTAAAACATCGCCCTCTGTATCAGAAATAGATGCTCTCAATACTTCTGTCCAAGCCTTTTCATCAATGTCAGCAAATTCATCTAATATTAAAAAGTCAATTCCAACACCTCTTAAATAGTCATAGTTCTCGCAACCTTTTAATGATATAGTGCTTCCTGTTTTTTTAACTCTTATTTGTAAATTAGATTCGTTTATATTATCTATCCAATTAAATTCAGCTAACATTTGTTTTAGTTTAGACCAGACTATTTCTCTAGCCATTTTAAAGGTAGGTGCTACATACCATATAGTCTTATTAACTTGTGTAGCATATTTCATCATTTCAGTAATACAAAGATAGGTCTTACCAAATCTTCTACCTGATACTAAAACTCTAAACCTTTTATTTGATTTACTTACCTTATGTTGTGGGTTTGTTAGAGAGATCTTCATAGCAACCAAACTTTACATAGATTTTATGTTTGTTAATTTCTTCTCTTCCAATTTCAACAATTTTGTCATGTGATTTTGTATAACCATCTACCATACAGTCATACCCATCTTTATACAATATATCAAATGTTATAGGTGGCAAACAAGTTGTACCTTGTACTCCTACTGAACAAATAAACATTGTTAATAAATAATTCATTGTTCTTTGTTTCTATTTTTATAGTATTTTCTGTGAGTTTGAACTCTCCAAGTCCAATGAAATATACTTCTAGATATTTTTCCAATCTTATCAATAAACCAATCAATCATAGTAATACTCAATGTCATAAAATTATGGATATAATAACATATCCTTTGCTTCCTTTTTTAAATCTTCTATTTGTTTTGCTAATTTCTTATTATCTTCTTTTACTTCCTTAATTTCATCTTCATATTTTAAACACTTATTAATCATTAAATTATCAGCTTCCTTTTTAGCTTCTTCTACTGCTTTAATCTTAAATAGTCTTAATTCGTCATTTTCTTTTCTTAACTTTTTAACTTCTGCATATAAAGCCATTTGATTAGATTGATATGTAGTTATCTGTGCTTCTTTCATATCAATTATATTTTTTAATTGTGTAGATTCTTGCGTTTCATTTTCGTAAGTTTTATCTTCTGATTTATTTTGTATATCCTGATGAGTCATATTTATCCTTAATTATTTTAACCACTCTCATTTTGTCGCTATATTCATCTTTTTCAATTATGGCATCTACTTTACCACATTGCATTCTTACATTTTCAGGATTAACTGACCTTTCAACTGTTCTTTTTGCTTTTAAACAATCTGACATTTTTTGAGATTGTATATAAGTATGTTCAATAATTCCACCTTGGTAGAACATACATAAAACAATTACTCCACTAATTATGGTTTCCATTTGCCCTCACTTTATCTTTTAGTTTTTCTATTTCATTTAAAAGTCTCTCTACATCTTTTTGTAATCTACTTATATTGGTAGCATTATGTCTAGATTCTTTTAATTCTTCTTGTATATCCTCAATATCTTTTATTGCATCCTCAATCAATAAAAATTGTTCCGAGTCTGCTGGTAATGAGCCGAGTTCGCCACGAGGCCACTTAATAGAAAACTCTACCGCTCCCTCTAAATCCTTTTTAATTAAATGGTTATCTGTTTCTAAAGTATTAAGTCTTTCAATAATACCAAAGTATGCCCACACTCCTATTGCTACAGCACCTATAATGCTTATCAAATTCTTTAATGGCATATCAACAGATGTATTTTCAGATACTTTCATTATTTACTCCATTTAAAAGTTTGTTTAATTGACTTGCTATTTTTTTCTTTTCCATTAGATGTTTCTCCCATTTCTAATGTAGTTGTATCAGGTTGTATATTATAACCGCAACCACCTAAAAGAATAAATAAAACTACGAATATTATCCTCATTTCTTTTTCTTCTTTTTTTTCTTTTTAAACTTTCCATCAATTTTTTCTTCCAATGACGATACTTTTTCTTTGATAAGCACCATATCTGTTGAGAGTGAGAATGTTCTTGATAAAGTCCAACCACCCAAAGCCAATAAGATTGCCAATAATGCTGTAATAAGTTTTTCATTCATTTTTACCTTTTAGCATAACAATTATTTATTTTATAGTTTTTTTTATAATTTATCAGGGTCTTGTATGCAGATATGTCCTTGCCAAGTTCCTGTGCCATCGTTTAAATACCAACCTGACTTCATTAAATCTTCTTCTACCCATTTATGAGTTGCTATTGCTTCTCTATGAGCATCAGCAAAATCTCCACATTCAAGTAATGTCATAGGTCTTGCAAACTCCAAAACTTCCTTAATTAAAGTTCCATCAAATTGAAGTAATAATAAAACTAAATAATGAACAGGCTCTTCCATAAAACCTATTACAATATTGTGTTATCTTTTAAAATGCCTTTTTCTCCATTTATTACAAACAAAGTTATCCTTAACTCCTCTAGTTCTATAAACACCACAAAAATTTCTTGGTAATGAATACATACCACAATTCCCACAAGCTTCTTTCCCTAATGCTTGTCTAAAATCTTGTGGCATTTGATAAGGAATAAACTCTCCATTAGGATAAAAATTAGATCGCTTCATAGTGTAAATAACATATACAATGATAATAAAATCATACACCCTAAACCACTAAAAATAATTATAAATATATTATCCACGACCTTGACCTCTGTAATATGGTTTTTTTCCTAGTTGTCTGCGTTTGTGTTTATTCATTGATGAAGTTTTAGGTCTGCGTCCTATACTTGTACCATTTTCAGTACGAGTGTACTCAATAACCTTTCCATAAAGATTACCCTTTTTCTTTGCCATTTACTTTACCATTAGACTTACCATTAAGAGTTGTAGATTCTCCCTCAATAATTAAAGGTAATGGTTCATTAAAATTTGTTTGTTCTATTTTATCTCTTTGGTCTAAATGTTGTTTTCCTAACCATATTTGCATAGCAACATTACCACCTAATGCTTTTTCAAATTGAGCTCTCCTTAAACTTATTCTGCCCATCTCACGACCCTTTTTTATTAGGTGGACATAATTCCTTTGTAAAGTCTTTGTTGATACATCACAGAACTCTGCAATTTCGTCATAAGTGCAATGTAATTGTGCTAATTTTTTAATAGCTTCGTTATCTACTTTTTTGAGTGGTCTTGCCATTTTGTCCTTTTTGTTTATTTTCTTTTAACCTTTTTTCTTTGGTCTTTCAATACAACTTCAGGCCATTTGGACTTTTTATGTTTATTTATTACACAATACATTGGAAATGTTTTTAGTAGCCAATCTACTGCTTTTTGTTCATATTCTACTGTACGATATGTTTGTATTCCGCCATCTTCTGAATAATATTTTGTTTTAGGAGAAACATAGTTAAATCGTGTTAATCCGCCATCTGCCATATAGTATTTTATACTTCTTTCATAATCTTCTTTACCATATTCTGGATTTGTTGATACATAAGCTTTAGGTTGATGTGTATTTCTCCAGCCATAAAAACAAGCCACAATATATTTTAAATTAAAGCTAATGTTATTTCGCATAAAATATGGATTTAATACCGCATTTACACCCCACATATCAAATTTATGTCCTAGTGAAATTTCAAATGCTTGATCTACAAATTCTGTTAAATTTAACAAGGGTATTGTTTTCTTTTCACTTACTCTCATTTCAATGCTTTGTATATCGTCATCTATGCCTAATACTAATTGTCCCTCTTTGTAATAATCTACTATAAAATTTCTTTGAGTATTTACATGCTTTTTATTAGTTACTATAAAATTTATAGGATATTCTTTTAATGATTCTTTATAAGCATCAAGCTCCTCTCCATCAGAAAGGAATAAATCTACCTCTTTAAAATTAATATCTGTTTTAGATAAATAATTTATTGTTTTCTTTTTAATTGTTTCTGCTCTTGCAATAGTAGGTATGGCTATTCTAAATTTCATTTGTTAAGGTTTGCTCTATTTTTAAGTCTTTTAGCTATTTCCATTTCTTCTAATGCAGATTTACAATAGACCATATTCTTTCTGTAATAGCATACAACAGATATTCTTTCAAATGTCCCTTTTCCTTTTATTTCAGTATTTCCATGAAATTCGTGAACATCAAAAAAACAAACATCGCCGCTTCTTACATCAAATCCTATTTTGTATTTAGGCATTACTGTTATAGCACCCTCATAATTACCAGCTTCTAATACACCAAGATTTCCAAATCCCTCTGCTAAATCTCCTTTATCAGTATGTATTGCAGTTCTAAAATTTCTATTGACAGTAATAGTTGTAAATACTGTATCTTTGATAAAAAAATCGTTAGAGGTTTTATCAATCATATCTTTTTGATTTTGCCATCTTTTTGGACATACTTCTTTAAATAAATCTGAAATATATTTAATATAAGGATAACCTTTTCTAAACTTTTCAAATTGATGTTCGTTAAATGAGGTTTGCCTACAATAAGGGATTCTTGTTTGTCTATCAAAATATCCAGCTATACCGCTTTCTACTTTTTGAAATGCTTCGTGGGTTTTAGATATTGTTCCATTTTTATTAACTCTAAACCCTCTGGTTTTTCCTACTTTGTTTGTTTTCTCAATAGTGCCATCTTTTTTAAAATTTAAACCAACATGACTATCTCTTTTTGGCGGTACTCCACCAGCAGAACCTCTATTGCCACCTTTTGCAACTGCGTGTCTTAATGATTTATAGGCTTTTTCACAAACATTGCTTGGTATTACATTTTTTCTAAAAAAAAATAAAGGCTCTCCATTTTCTTTATAGCCATCACAATCATAGTCTATAATTGTATCTAAATGATGTTTTTGAACAAAATATCCCTCTAATTCTTTTATTTCTTTATCGGTATATTTAGCTTGTGCTTTTATCGTATGCGTCATTAACAATTTTATAAACTGTATCTGTTAAATTGTCAGTACCTAATTTTTTTTGTAGCTCAGATACCCAAAGCCTAAAGTTTTTTTCTGTATCAGTATTTAAAAATAATTGCACCATTTTTACATGAGAAACTTCCATATCAGCTGGAAATTCAACATTAAAATCTTCAATCTTATCGTTAGCTTTAAAATTTAATAGTTTGTCCTTTGATAAATTTTCTAACTCTGTTAAATTAAATCCTGTAAAATCTAAATTAAAAGACTCATCTTTTAAAATATTTAGTTCTTCTGCTAATAGTTTATTATCCCATTTAGATTCTTCTCCAGACCTATTGTCCATAATACGATAAGCCATTGCATTATTCTTTGTAAAATCTTTTTTAACAATATATGCCTTTTTTTCTCCTAATTGCTTTAAGGCTTTCCAGCGAGTATGTCCTACAACTATTATATTATCTTTATCAACAACAATAGGTTGGTTGTTTCCAAATTCTCTAATAGAGTTCATAACTTTTTGAACAGACTCCATTGGGATTTCTCTAGGATTATTTTTATAAGGCTTAATACTGTCTATATCAACTTCTTCAAGTTTCATATTTTTATTTTAACCATTTCTTTTATTACACCAATAGGAAATACATTTCTATCACTAAATGATTCTTCGTTTTCATCATAGCTTGAAAATGTTTTTAAATGCTTTTTGTCTTTGCTATAAACATAAGCATTAGTATTCATTAGTGCTGGTTGCATTTTATCAAATTCTTGTGCATTACAATGTCCTGAATCTCCCAAAATATCAACCCATTTAATTGTATAAAAGTAATATTTTTTTTGATTGATTGTAATGTGGCGATATTTTGATTTCTTTTTAACCATTAATGTTTTGTTTCAACCTCTGACTCAATCGCCGATTGTAATATTAATATTCTTGCTTTTAATCTACGATTCTCCAAAGATAAAGCTATAATTCTTCTTCTAGCATATTTGAAAATTCTTAAAAGTGCTTTCATTCAACATTGTGTATTATATGATCTTTGTCATACCTATCTATTTTATACTCTTTTCCATCTTTTTTGAAGTAGTCAAAATTATCTTCACTATGCCTAAAATTGTACCCTAAATTTTCCATCTTTGTTCTCAAATCTGCTGGATTTTCTTGATGTTTTTGGTCTTGTTCTTGTATTTCCCATCTTCTTTGCATAAGCCAAGTGCTAAAATGTGGCACAAATTTGGCTTCAACTCCTGATTGTTGTTTATTATATATTTCTGCAATATCAATATCCTTTATTTCCTCTGAAATTTTTTGAAATATTTTGTTTGCAGAAAATTTTGAGCCTCGTTTTATATTTAAACTACTCCAAAGCTCTTCAAAGGATTGGTCGTATATATTCTTATTAGGTATAGGTTTAGGTATAGGTATAGGTGCCATCGTTTTGCCATTAGCAGAATATCTAGCATCAGCACCTTTTTTACCAGCTATTGATTTTCTTTTATATTTTGCTGTTAAATACTCGTGTTCTGCTGTTAGTCTTTTATGAGTCCAATGTAAAACATATACTTTTTTATCATTTATTTTTTGTTCTCCTATAAAAAATTCTCTTAAAATATCGTCAACTGTATATTCACATTCAGCAGTTCTACATTGACAAATAATTCTAGCTGAATCTGTAGTAAAAGGTTTTGCATTTTTAGTCCAAGCAAAACATAACAATCTAATATAGATTCCTACTTGTTCATTTGTTAAATGTACTGTTTCTGCCGCAAAGGTATCAGTAAATAACTGTAATGCGTGAAACTTATTAGTTTTTTCCTCCATAAAATAAATATCTCCTTTCTAATTGATTTATTTCTATATTGGTTTTTATTAATAGTTGTTTTTCAGTACCAAATTTATCTTCAAACAACCTTTTGTTAAGATGTATTGATTCGTTCCCCATATTATGATGTTTAGGGCATAAAGGAATTGTATCTTGATGATCTGGTCTTAAAGATAATCCTGTATGCTTTCTAATATGGTGTATTACTACATTATTTGAACCACAAGCAACACAACCTAATTCTCTTAAATGATCAAATCTTTTTTTATCTTCTTTTTTCATAATAGATTTTAAGTTTATTACCATCAAAATAATAACCACTAACTATTCTTTTTTTTCTTCGTATCTTTCTTTTCTTTTTTAGATTTTGAACCATTCCCATCATAATCATAATTTTTTTCAACAATTTTACCTCTAAAAGTATCTAACCATTTACAATGTTCTATCCATTCTTTTTTGTCCATTTTTTAACCTTTCTAAATATTCTTCGTATTCTTTTCTTATCTTATCATCTTTGCCATAAGTATTTTCATAAGCAAGTTCTTTATTTAGTTTAAATTCAAGATAACTAATTGGCTTTTCATAATCCACATTTAGTTTTTACTTTGCTTAATAAAACTTTCCATATCTTCTTTAGTTAAAGCATTTTCCCATCTATAATTTTTAAATAATGTTTTCATTAAATCATCTAATAAAAATTCTGATGTTGGTAATTCATGAACTTTTTTTGATTTTTCTAATACTTCTTTTAAAAATATAGTAAAATTTTTAAATGCTTTATCTTGTATTTCTGATTTATTATTCATCAACTAAACCTTTAATCTTATCACAATGTTTTTTTATATTATCAAGTTCTTCTGTTATTCTAACTTGGTAAATAGTATTTTTAGCAACATCATCAACTTCTACTAATTGATTTAATCTAATCATACGCAGTAATCTTTTAAAGGCTCTACGAACATGTGTGTCTGACATATCCGAAACCATTAACCATTGATTTCTTGATTTAGAAAAATAATGTTCTTCTGGAATATCTACTACAACTTCATCTTTAATAAAGTTTTCATCACTCATGTTTTCTCCTTATATAAATCTCTGTGAAATCTTAATGCATCTTTTTTAGCATCCTTAACCATATCATTTAAAACATGCGCACAAGTATCATTTACATTTAAAGCATTGTGCATTCCATCTCTCATTTGCATAAAAAATACAAATCTTCTTAATGTTTCATCTTTAGGGTCTAATGGATATTTTTGCCACTTGTTAGCAAATTTAATTAAATCTTTTGTAACTAACTCTTGTATTTTATTAAATACTTTTTCTTGTCTTTTATTTTTCATACCAATCTCCTTTGATTAACATTTTTAGGTTTAAAAGGTTTCCAATCAAAATCAACAAGTCTATATTTCTTATCATTAAAT
>VTLG01015950.1_pt1 | contig 13676 bp, 20 predicted proteins | sample 4694571 | NCBI WGS metagenome assembly VTLG01 (sample SAMN12604809, study PRJNA352737) | marine metagenome | biome: ENVO:00000447; feature: ENVO:00000209|ENVO:00000569|ENVO:01000036; material: ENVO:00002151; isolation source: viral sequences binned using virsorter ...
CATCGTTATATTCAATTAGTTGGTCAGATAAAGTTACACTTGCTGGTGGTTGTACTACAAATGGATTTGGTAAATTAGTTGATGGAATTGCAGTTGCTTGTGTTTTGGTTGCCCAAGTGTAATGTGCATCTTGGTGTTCTACTAAATCTAAACCTAAAGTATAATCAGGATTAAATTTAATAGCTAAAACTCTAAATGCTTTAGCAGAAAAGCCAATACTAGAATGAGTAATATTTACAATATCTCCAATGGCTAAATCATATGCACTAAAAGAAACATTAATTGAAAGTCTTAACGCATCTCTTGTTCTTCTTAATATAACTTCAGCCATTTCTTCTGCTTGATAAGTATTTGTAATAACTTTACCAAATTCAAATCTACCCTCTAACAAAAAACCACCATCATCAGTTTTCATGGTAGCATGACGATCTGCACTTGGTAATCCACTATCATCTATAGGTGGAAACTGTACTTCATCTACTTGAAAATTACGATCAGGATTAACATAAGATACAATTACTCTATTATATTTTTCATTTTTTGTTGGTGTTTGTAAATTATATCCACCAATAATATCATCTTCGGTTATAGTTATTGATGCACTTCCTGTTGTTTCTATAATTAAATTATACTTTCCTTTTGTGTATGGTAAATAACCCCTACATCCTTTTAACAATTCTCTAACATTTTCTAATAATTTTTTTGATGTATCTATAACTGCATTTGTATCAAAAATATTTATATCACTTCCACCTGAATATGGTGTTACTTGTGTTACACAAACTTGTGAAGCATCATAAAAAGATTGTAAATCTATTTCAGAAGTAGCAATACCTTTGCCATATCTTTCGTTTCTTAAATAGTCTAATAAACAAAAAGCTGGATTCGTTGAAAAAGATGCAGTTTGTTCTGATAAATTAGATGCTAATGTAACAACTTTTTTACCTTTTATTTTTGCTTGTACTTTGGGTATCCCAGAAAATACATCTTGATTCCATTTAAACCTTAAAGCTAAATAACATAAACCAGATAATTTATGATTACTTCCCCAATTTGACAAAGTAGATAATATTGATGATGCTGATTGACCATCTGTTCCAAAGTGAGGCTCAACTCTAATTAAACTTTCTGAATTTTTATAAAAATTACTATCTCCACTTCCTACTTCTACTTCTGTACCATCTGATAATGTACTTGCCCAAGTAACTATTTGTTCATCAATTCTTATTTCTTCTATTGAATTTATTTCGCCCTCTGCCATAACGATTGCCATGTATAAATAAGTGTTATCTATTCCTGAAGTTTCAACAAAGACTCGAACGCCACCTACTAGTCTTTCGCCATATATTACAGGGATATTAGCGTCATTACTTTGTTTATTTAAAAGTACTCCTGTTTCAAAATCATCTGCTTCATTAACACCAAAATCAGGTAGGTCAGGAATTTTAGGTCTAAACAACCATGCAATGGCTATTGTTGCAATTAATTTTACAATAGGATTTACATTTGTAAAAAAACTTACTGCTGAACTTATAAAACCACCTATGTCAAAAAAAGATTTTATTCCTGTTTTTTTTGTTTCTAATCCAGCACCACCATATTGTTTTAAAAGTTTTTCTTCTCGTTTATTTATATAAGAAAGAAACTCTCCTTTAGGTGCGTATTTGTTAAGTATTTTTTTTGCTAATTTAATTAATATTTTTTCAAACCATTTAAACATTATTCTCTACCCCATTTAATATCTAAAACAGTTTGTGATGCAAAGTCCATACCTACATCAGTACTAAAAAATCTTTGTTGTGATGTATTGTTTGTTTTGCGCCCATTCTTTTTTTCAAAATCAGCCCAATGTGAAACAACTGATAAATTAACTACACTTTGTTTAGTGTTTTCGTTTATTCCAAAATTTTCAATATTTCCTTTATATAATAAAAATGGATCAGCAATAATTGTATTGTCATCTGCCAATAATCCTCTAAAAATTGTTACTTCATCGTTAGTAACATTTTCATTAAGAACTGTTGAGATAAATGTTTGATCTGCACCTGATAATGATATTGTTAAACTTGATTTAGTTACATCTATTTCTTCAGTAAAATCTGAAACACCTATAATAAAGTCTGATGATGTATAAGTAACAGAACTACCAGATATTGAAGAAGTTAATGCAAAAGAACAATCAGTAAAATTAACAGGCGTTGAAAATCCAATAGTGAGTAAATGAAATGGTCTAATATCATTCGTTGCTAGTGCATTCTTTATCCCTGTCGTTAAGTTTCTCGTCATATATTTCGTATGTTGTTCTTACTGTTTTTTCTGTTCCTTTTAACATAACAAAGCTAAAACTTCCATTAGGAATACTATTAGCTTTTAAATCATTTTTAATAGTATCTATTTCGTTTTCATTTACTACTTTTTCTGCAAAAAAGTCAGCAGTTACATAGTGCCTGATGAGATATTTTACCATTAAAGAGATTCTTCTACATCAAATTCAAATTTGTACAATAAATTACCATCTTTATCTGCACCAACTACTCCGAACTCTTGAATATCATTTGTTAAATGTACTGTAAAAGGAACATTGTCATAAGTTACTACTGAATCATCTGCTAATGCAGTAATTAAAGGTGGCTCTATTGTAACAGTTGCCGCACTTGATGAACTTGTGACATCAGAAACAACACAATATATTTTATTATGTGAGGCAAATTTAATTAAGTCTCCTGCTTTAAATCTGCCTGCACCATCTCCTGCGAATGCATCCATAGTTATTGTTGTATCTCCGACTGCATGGACACCGTTAACTAAAACTGTTCCTGTTTCTGTGCCTCTTGCATCTTCAATTTCTGGTGGGATAATTGTAAAGTTTTCTTTACCAGATCTTTGCTTAATAATAAATGCCATTAGTTCTCCATAAACATCTGATCTTTTTGCAGTTATAATACTTACAGTAAATCCAAATCTCTGGTTATCAACTTGTCTTGCAAGTTTCTTACCTGATACAGATTTAGATATAAGTGTATTTTGAATGGACTTGATGCCCATTGTTTCAAACTTTGCAGATGATATTGGAAAAGCACCAGACATTAAATAAGGCTCTCTTTCCCTCTTTCATTAACTGCATTGTTAATTAATTGAGTTATAGTTCCTCTTGATCTTACTAATAGATCATCAAATCCACTTGCATCTAAAGTATTAATATTAAAATTAACTGTTGTTTGTCCACCAGATGTACCTCTTGCTGATTGTTGTATTTGTCCTGAACTATTAGGAACAAATAATTCTGCACCTCTCTCGCCAACTACAACAGGCTTTCCTTTTGAAACTGCTCCACCTTTTGCAAATCCAAGCATAGATGTAAAAGAACTTATAAGACTTAAACCAGTATTTTTTCTTAGTTCTTTACCTTGCTCTTTTAAAACTTGTAATTTTTCTTTTTCTTTTTTTAATTGTATATCTGCAATAACAGTTCTTATAGTTTCTTGAATAACTATTTGAATTGTAAATGCTAAAATATCTATAAGTAATTTTTGTGCTAATTCTTTCATAGACATATTTAAGTCTTTACCTAAAACTAATGCTTCTGCTAATGATCTTGAAAATGCTTTGATACCACTTTGTGCCATCTTGCCTATTGTTGCGTTTATTGATTCAAAGTCTTTTTTAAATGCTTCTAAAATATTATCTTTTATTTTTTGTAAGTTTATACCAACTTTTTCTGTTTCTTTTTCAAAACTTGTTGCTGCTTTCATCAACTCATCCATAGACTTTTTAGATGCAATTATATTTTCATCAATTTTTTTTATAAACTCATTTGCTTTCTCAAACATTTTACCCATTGATTTTTGTTCGCCTGAGCCAAATATTTTATTTGTCAGTTCGTCTAAATCGACACCTAATTGTTTTAATAAAGCTAAAATACCAACAACTGCTATTTTCCCTGTTCTACCAAGCATCAAGAAACCTATGATACCCATTTCTCTAATTGCTGGAGGAAGTGCTTTAACAACTTCTATAAGTCCAGCAAGACCATTATTAATAACTCTAAACAAAGGTGCTACAATATCCATAAGTCCAGCCATACCTAAAATAAATTGTTTTATAAAGTTAACCATTCCTTGACCAACTGCAGTAGAAAAATCACTTAATGCTTTTGAGTTTTCCTCAATCATTCTGTTAATAACAACTAGTGCATTTTTAACAAAATCAAAAAACCCAGCTTCATTTGTTTCTAATTTAAATTTAAATAGTTTGTCGCCTAGCATTGACAATGTTCCTGTAAATGTTGTTGCTAAAACTTCTGTGGCTTTAGAAAATCTGCCATTCTCTCCAAACAATTCTTCAAACCTTGCTATTGTTTCTTCTGTTGTAACATTTACACCAGCTTTAAATCCAAGTAATGCTCTAACACCTCTTTCTCTAAAAAGGTCTGCCGCACCAATACCTGATGAGAATGATCTTTGTATTTGTTCTGCAGTAGTTCTAAAATCTAATCCTGTAACTGCCGCAACATTACCAGTAATTTTTAAAACTTTTTGTAGTTCCTCTGCGTTATCAGTAACAACTGCCAAGTTACCTGATGCAGATGCAATTTCTTCAAGAGAAAAAGGAACTTTACCAGCAAAGTCAATTAAACCTTTAAATGCTTTTTGACCCTCTGCTACATTACCAAATAAAAAATTAAATCTAATTCCTAGTTCTTCTACTTCTCTACCAACATTAATAAATGATCTGACTACTAAACCACCACCAATTCCTAGTAATGCTGATTGAACTGAAAATATAGATGCTCTTAAATTAGAAAGTCCAGCACGAATACCGTTAAAGGCTTGTCTTGTTTTATCTCGTGCTAAAATGTTTAATACTAAATTTTGTGCCATTATCTATGCCTTGATTTGTTCATAGCTTGTTGTTGTTCTTCTTGTTCTATTAAAAGATAGCCTAACCAATGGTTATACTCCCATAATTCCATTTGTAAAACTTCTTGCAAGGATATTTTTAACCTATCAGCTACAATAAAACAATTCTTTAATTCAGGATCGGATTTTAGTTTTTTTTTACTTCTTCAGGATTGATAGCTTTGACCATTTCTGTGGCTATGCGAGAGAGGACATCAGAGTCCACTTTATGCATTAAAGCTAATTTATCTTCTAGAGTGAATAACTTATTACCATCTTTATCTAGTGCTTTCATAACTAGAATATCAGCAAGTATACTTACATCGTTTAGATTATCTGACTTTTTAAAAAGTTTATTCTTTTCAGATAGGGTTATAGGATTCCAATAAACAACACTAGGGTTTCCAGCCTCGTCTTTCCATTCTTCAACCTCTATGTGCTGAACACCTAGAGACTCAAAATGAGATTTTGCAGAGTCTATTAACTTCATAAAGTCTTATTAGACAGTACCTCTAGTTAATGCTCCTGTTCCCTGAAATGTAACTGATCTAGTAACTACTGCATCCATTCCATTAGTAACCGACATTCCTGTGATTATGCCAGAGCCTGTAAAACTTTCATCCCCTGATGTTGCACCTTCAGGTAATAAGATAAAAGCAATCGTGCTTCCAACAGTCAAGGTTTGTTGTGGAGAATCTGTTTCATCGTAGTTCATATCTAATGAGCCACTAAATGAAGTTCTCCCAGCTACAAATGATTTCGTTGCATCTGATAATTCTGTATCTTCTACAACATCTCCTGTTGTTTCAATACTAAAGCCAGATAGTTCGCCTATTGCAGTTCCACCAGCTTTTACTACACCTTCTTTTCCGTGATGTGTTGCCATTTGTTATCCTTCTCTTTTTTTGGTTTATCTTGTTTGTTAATTTGTTTATAACCAAGTTCCTCAAAATTTACAAGTTGAGTTTCATTAATTATAATTTCTTCTTTACCTTTTATAACTTTAATATCTTTAGCCATAAATCCTTTTACTATTAATCGTTGTCCTCGTCAATATCTTCATCATCTTCCCAATCATTATCCTCTTCTTCATCAACCACATTATCCTCATCGTATTCTCTGTGATTATCAACAAGTTCTCTAACATCTTGGATCAACTCTTCAATTTTATCTAATTTTTTGTCAATTTTATCTAAATTTTTATCTGCCATTTTTTATCCTATGGGGTTGCACTATCGTGTTCATAAATCACTCTAACTACCATACTGATAGCACCATATGGAAAGAGTGTACCAGCATCAGTTTCTAAAGATATAACCTCTGTATCTAATGCTTTGTTATTTCGAGTTATATCAGTTTCAAGAGCAGTTTCAATGGCACTTGCTAAATTATTTCTTGCAGTGTCAATATTATCCTCACTCCCTTTAACATATCCTGTTATTAAAAATTCTAAATTATTTATTCTTGTTTTTGCACCACTTCCTAATTCAGAATCTTCTTTAGTTTCTTCCTGTGTTTGTACTAAAACTGCTGGATATTGTGATTGTGCTAATTCCTCTAAATTAAAAGGTTGTCTTGTTACCTTTCTAACTGCTGGACTCGATATATTAGTAATTGTGGTAGTAATGTGACTTGCTATATCTTCTCTTATACTCATATCTTCATCCTTCTAATTTCTTTTTTCATAAATTGTTCAAATGTTCTTTTTATTAATTTTTCTGTTTTTAAATTATAAGCAAAAAACTTTCTGACAGGAAGTTTGCCCTCGCCTTGATTATGCCATAATGCTTTTTTAGCCTCTTTTTGACTTCTAAAAAATACTTGTGCTTTATTTTTACTTCTTATTTTTGAGTCTATGGATTGTAACATAAAATTTCTATCTTGAAGATTTACAACTGTCTTACCTTTTTCTTCAGCATATTGTGGACTATAAGCAACAAATTTTCTTTTGTTAAAATCTAAACCTTTGTCAGTTCTTGTAATAATTATTTCTTTTAATTGCACACCAGCTTGTTCTAAACCTTTGGTTACAATATTAGGAAACCTTTTAAAAAATTTATTAAATCGTTTGCTTACGATGGGCAGATTAGATGTGACTCTTCCAGCTAACATTATCTATTTAATCTTCTATAGCCATGCAAAGGCTCTCTTTCATTCACTACTATTGTTCCTGATGCATCTGTGTCGTACTCAACACCATCTTCTAAAATTGATTGCATTTCTTTGTTATATTGAGAATTATAAAACTCAATCATTCTCTCAAATCTATCTTTATCAGCTTCAGGTCTAAATTTAGTTAATGCTGGTAAATAAAATCTTGATAAAAATAAATAAACACCAGCTCTTTCAAATTGATCTAAATTAACTTTAGTGTTAACCATTTCAGCAGTATTTAAAACTGTTATATCTGTGAAAACATTTGTTTTATATACAGGCCACCACCTTATTCTTAACTCTCTTAATATATCATTTGTGGTTTGTGCTAAAAAATTTGTTGTTTCAGTTGCTGTTGTTGAAATACCAAAATCAAATGCATCAGGTTGGTATTTTAAAACATCTGATGTTGTTATAACATCTGCTCCAGTATAATTAGCCATTTTATAATACCCAGATTAGTATAATAACTGCAACAACCACACCAGCAGAAACTTTAGGATTAGCTTTTGCTAATTTCCAATATTTATCTATTTTTTTCATTTCTTTTTCCTCGTCTTTTTTTTAGGTTTTAATTGTACTACTTTGTCTACAATATCACTTATTTTAGTTTTTTTAATTTCTTTTTTCACTTCTCCAACAGGAGCATAACCTCTCATTTTAAAATGAGTTAAATTAGCTTCATATTGTTCTTTAGGTCTTGTTATTGTCTTTTTGCCATTTGTTAATTTTATCATAAATACTCCTTATAATTATCAGGGAGATTTCTCTCCCTGATAAAAGTACGATTATTGGATTGATGAATCTACGTTTAATTCAACACCATAAGTATCGTTAAGTTCTCCAACTCCATATACTGCAGAAGCTACAATCTCGTCAGCTCTTAAAGACGCATCTCTTTGAGTTTCGATTTTTAGGTCTTGCATCATAGCGAGTGCTAAAGCATCTCTATGGAAGATTGCACCTTTGTAATCTCCTGTTGTGCCTGGATTATTACCTGAACTATCAGCTAAATTTGATGTTTCATAAATTGGAACACCAGCTACGTTTCCAACAAAGCCTGTGTTTAAAGCCTCGTTAGATTTTTCAGTATCTCTACCAACAAATGTGTTAGTTAACCCACTTTTTAGGTCAAACGCATTTAATGGATGAAACACACCAGCTAAATCTGACATAGGCACTGCATTTTTTCTTAAGATTGCTACTGCATTAAATACATTAGCAGAACTTAAAACTGCAGTTCCATCTCCAACTTCTTGAGAGAAACCATCAAATAACGCAGTTAAATCTGTGTCAATTTTTTTTGCTATTGCTTCTCCAAATAATTTACCAATGTCTCCAGCAACATTTCTTGGTGCTGAGTTTCTTGCTAAATCTGTAAGAGTTGTCATAATACCAACTTCACTTGCTGTGATAGTCACAGAAGTAGGGTTGATTGCAGTGTTAGATAAATCAGTTGCTTCGTTTACTGCTGATGCAGAAACTGCCGAGTAAATCGGAACTTCAACTGACTTTCCACCACCAGTTATTGCATAGTTTCGTACTAGAGGTCTCATAGTTGATTGCTCTGATGCTACGAATAATGCTTCTGCTACAATCTCAGTATATAATTCCGAGAGTGTAGAACTTGTGCTTTCGTTTGCCATTTTATTTGTCCTTTATTATTTATTTGTTAAGTTAATTTGAGTAGGTTTTGAATCTCGTTCTTTTCGATATTCTGAATATCTAGCACGATCTTCTGGCTTACTCATATCTAAATCCTGAATATTAAATGGTTTTACAGTTTTCCCCTCAATGCTACTCTGACTCCCTACTCCAGACTTTGACCCTTGCGAGAAATGTGGGTTAGCATCTAAAAACTCCTTAACTCTTTCTTCAATCGTAAGTAGTTCTCCTTTTTCGTTATAACGAATATTAGAGTTCTTGTCTAGTATCTCTGTACGATTATCATCATTAAGTTTTATTTGAGATTTAAGCAAATCCACGACTTGTTGTGGATTTATAGCATTCATCTTTGATGCAACAGATAATACTGAATTATCAATCCTTTCCTTTTTAATTTCTGTTTTATATTTTAGGATTTCTGTTTCTTTTTCAGCTATTCTTTGTTGCATTAGCTTTTCAAGTTCTTGTTTAGATTTAGCCTCTTTTATTTCTTTTTCTTTTAAGGCTTCTTCCTCCTGTTTCTTAATTTCAGCTAATTGATTTTCGTGTTTTCTTTTTTCTGCCTCTAATCTTTGTTGAACAATATTATTTAATTGATCTTGATTAAAAGTTTTATTTTCAACTGGTGCAGTTGTTTCTTGAACTTCAGTAGTTTCCACTTTAGGCTCTACTGCTTGTGTTGTTTCTTCTGACATTTTATTCTCCTTTTTATATTATTAGTTGTCCGTCATTGTCATACCAATCAGGATTGACAAATGACCATTGATGTCGACAATTATATCCACCTCGAACAATAAAAGGACTGCCTGACTTCTTGCCTTGCCATCCTCTACTCTTCCACAGATTAATCACTTCATCAATTGTGAATAGTCCACCTTTTCTTTTATCATAAGTGCCATTTCTTACAAGCCTACAATGATCTCTCGTTGTTGCTATATTTGACCCTTGATATTTGACATATGTTAACCCAGCATCTATGGACTTTGCAAGGTTAAGTTGTGCATCAAATTCTCTTAATCCATCATTTAATATCTGCCCAGCATACCTTTTCATATTCTCTCCATTACGATCTGATGCGAATTTTGATTGTAAAGTTTGAACATTAAGGTCTAATTTCTGCCTTATTTGTTTTGCCTTAATTGAGTTTCTTCTTAATTTTCTTAATCTTACCTCATCCTTTTTAATATTTTTAACAAGCCTGTTTATATCCTCATCTTTTGATGATGCATAAATACCATTAATTGTTTTTCTTAAATCATCTTCTAATTCCACAAATTCAACACTTGTCAATGTGGATTGATATATTTTCTCTGATAATTTTCTTGTAAATGTATTTGATACATCTTTAAATTGTGTAAATGATTGTCTTTTTAAATTAGTTATTAATGTTAGATCAGCATTTGTTAATTGTTGAAATTCAACAGGGATTCGACCAATAGTTTTAAATGCTTTCTCAACTCTTTTAGCTTGTTTATTATATCCCTCTCTAACAACATTATCTGCCCAAGCTAAATATTCTTTTTCTAATATTGCTCTGATTTTAGGTTGCATAGCCACTGCTATTTTTAGATCAAATAATTGTCCTCTATCGTTTATAGGTAGAGTTCTTCCAGCAAGTGATGTGACTTGCTTTTCAATATTATCTAAAACTCTTATTAATGATTCGTAATATTTAGCTTCTGCTATTTCAATAGATCTGATTCTATATTCTGAAAAATCTTGAACTATATCTGACATTCATTAAACTTCCTCTTCCTCGACTTCTTGATCTTCAGCTTGAGGCTCTTCTTGTGTGAATTGTCCTACTTCTTTATTTGCATCTATCTCATCAAATATTAAACCTAATTTTTCATCGTCATCTACAACTGCTCGTGCAATTTCTTTATCTATTTCTTTGTTTAATGTTGATGATGGAACATTAATTGATTTAGCCTGTTGATAAAAAACTAAATCACTTGCAAAATCTCTAATATTAAAACTATCAGGGTAGTTTATTTCTCCATCAAATTGTGCGTTTTGATACATTGCATAACATTTAAATATCTGTTCTTCTGCCAACTGTAAGTTATCTGCTTTCTCTGATAATCGAGCATTTAATAATTCAAATTCTGTCTGTAAAGCAACCCCTGATGTTACTTGAGTTTTTGTTGTTCTTACTGCTCCTGTGTGTGCAATCCTATTAATTGACTCAACCTTATTATTTATTGAGTCCATAATCGCTACGAGGTTTTGTCCTGATGGTTGTAATAAATATGGTTTTAAATTAGAGTCCATCTCTTCAGGCATTTCAATAACTGCACCAGCTCCAGCACTTGCATTGACCCCTCCTGTTTTAACTAATGATGGATGGTTTGTTAATCTTATTAATTGTTCTATTTCTGAAAATTCATTATAAATTGATTTCTGTAAGTCAGCTATATCTGTAAGGTCAGATTGACCAATGCCTCGTTTGTGTGACTTAGCATTGTATAAAATAACTGCTGGTATTTTGCCAATCTGATTATCGGCAGTATCTATCAATTTTGGCTCTGCACCTCCATCTTCGACATAAACTGTGTCTACTCTGTCCTCAAACCACATTCTAATATACGAGCCACCTTCTCTATCAACTTCTTCTCTTATTTTTAAATAATCTAAAACATATTTTCCATTTAATTGTCTTTTAAAATTCCAATCTAATATATTTTCAGGAGTTACAATTGAAAGGTAAGGTCTTATTTCTTGATTGATTTCTTCTGCCTTTGTTGTTGTTTGTATTTTTGGTTTATCTAATATTAACATTGTATGGCCATAAATTGATGCATAGTTCTGTGCTTGTTTCATTACTGTTGAAAAATTATTACCATCTAAATCTGAGTCTTTTAAAAATGATTTTAAACTAGATTCATCTGCCATATTTCCAAAATCTCTACTTGCTTTGACTCTAAATAAAAATGATGAATATATTTGAATAATATTTTTACAATGATTATCGCAAGGTGTATTGGCAAGTCTCTGATTAAACTCGTTATCAAGTTCTAAATTATATCTGTTTAAGTATTGACCCACCATATAATCGTATCCTCCATTATATGATCTAATGTAATATTCCCAATTAGTGATATTCTCCTTATAATCTTTGTGGGTGTCTAATGCTTGATCTCTAGTGTATGCCATACTACCTTTGTTTTATATTCCATCGTTGAGGCTTATATGAAAGGTTTTGAGTAATCAGTGGTTTAACTATTTCTGTTAAGTAACCAATCGCATCGTTCATATGATCGTAGCCTTCTTCCTTATCAGGAATATTTGTGTTTTCCTTGTATATTTGTCTTTGTAAACCTTTTATCATAATTTTGCAAGAAGGCGACACAAAAATAAACCTCTTTCCATCTGCTGACTTTAATCTTGAGTTAACAGAATTAACTCTGTCTCTTATCGGACTATGTTTAAATTTACACTTAACTGTAAAACCAGCATTCTGCAATATTGTTAAGTCAGTTCTCCCACCAGCACTTGTTTTTCTTTGTCTACAAGCTGGATCAGGATATATAAATATCTTTGTTTTACTTCCATATCTGTCCCTTATTTCTTGCACCATTTCATCTGTATTACTTCCATAAATAACAATTTCATCAACAAAATGTATAATATCCTTGTCTATTTGAGAAACACAGGCACTCATTGGATCGACATTAAAGTCTAATCCGATGTGTAAAGGTTTAGATAAATCTAATTTTTTAGGTTTAACATTTTCAACAGCGTGGAAATTATAATAGACAGCACCAGCATAATTTTCAAATGTTCCCTCAAACTCTTGTCTAAAAGTTCTTATATCAATATCTTGTTTAGCTTGTTCTATTTCCTCTTTGCTTACCATTCCACCTTCAAGTGTTGTATATTGAAAGCTATCCCACTCGCCATCTTCCTTACCTTTTAAATACATCCTATATGACCAATTTCCAAACCCCTTCGGAGACCCACACATTAAAACATCCCCTATCGTGTCTGATACAGATGCCCTTAAGACCTCTGTCCAAGCCTTCTCATCAATATCTGCAAACTCGTCTAATATTAAAAAATCTATCCCAACTCCCCTTAATGAGTCGTAGTTTTCACATCCTTTTAATGTTATAGTACTGCCTGTTTTTCTAATCGTTATTGAAAGGTTTGTCTCATTGATTGTGTCAATCCATTTAAATTCAGATAACATATTTTTTAATTTGACCCAAACGATCTCACGAGCCATCTTAAAAGTTGGTGCTACATACCATATATTCTTTTTAACCTTCGTGGCATATTTCATCATTTCAGTGATACAAAGATAAGTTTTACCAAATCTTCTGCCTGATACTAAAACTCTAAATCTTTTATTTGATGATGATATAAGATGCTGGGGTTTTGTTAGAGTGATCTTCATTGCAACCAAATTTTATATATATTCTATTAGTATTAATTTCTTCTCTTCCAATCTCAACAATTTTTTCTCGTGCCATTTTATATCCATCGAGCATACAATCGTAGCCATCTTGATAACTTTTATTTACATTGAAAGGTGCTAAACATTGTCCAGCTACTGCACTGCATATTACCACTGTTAACATAAAATTCATAGGCTACCATAATTAAGGATATAATAACATTTCCTTTGCTTCCTTTTCTAAATCTTCTATTTGTTTTGCTAATTTCTTATTGTCCTCTTTAACTTCTTTTAATTTGTCATCTTTGCTCGTTAATTCTATTTCTTTTAAATTAATAATTGCTTTAAGAGTATCAACTTCCTTCTTCAATATTTTAATTCTAACCTCTAAATCATTGTCACCTTTGTTCTTTATTTCGTTCTCAAAGGTTTTATCTTCTGCCAAAACTTTAATCACATCAACTTTATTCATTCTAATATAAGTTTTTTAATTGATTTACTGCCATCTATATTATCTTCTAACTCTGCTTTAGTGCGAACACAAGAATAAATTACATTTG
>VTLG01007282.1_pt1 | contig 13673 bp, 7 predicted proteins | sample 4694571 | NCBI WGS metagenome assembly VTLG01 (sample SAMN12604809, study PRJNA352737) | marine metagenome | biome: ENVO:00000447; feature: ENVO:00000209|ENVO:00000569|ENVO:01000036; material: ENVO:00002151; isolation source: viral sequences binned using virsorter ...
TCTAAGACTTGGTATCCTAGACCCCCAGTAGAATGGGGACGTGCTGGCGGTGCTGTGGCTACAATTTCTGTTGGTACTGCTACTGGTGAAAATGGAACTGGTGGCGGTACTAACGGTGCTGTAGCTGATAAAGCTACTACCACGACTGGACCTGCAACAAGAGGAACAGTTTCAGCTGCACCTACTGGTGGTGGAACAGGTCTCAAAGTAGACCTTACCATTGGCAGTAACGTATGCACAGCTATTGTGCCTAACCCAGGCGCAGCAGCTGATGATGGTAATGGTTACCGTATTGGTGACAAAATCATTGTTGCTAAAGCAGACTCAGGTACAACAACAGATGTAGTTGGCTACGTCACATCACTAGAATACGAGGACTAATTAATGGCAAATTTAAGTGTCCTTGCTCAGGGTAATACAGACGCCACACCTAATGAAGGTCAAGGCGTTGCAGGACCAACAGGTCCAGTCCCTAGAACAGGGAACGCTGCTGTAGCTGCCGCTAGTGCTCTACCTCTAGCAACTGTAACTGGAACTCTCGCTGCTGATAATAAGTACGGGACTAACAGTACAGGTTCGCTAAAAGGTAGTGCTATCAGGCACTCAGTAGCTAAAACAAAAAGCGGTGTAACAGCTGCTTCTGAAGTATATTCAGAAACTATGAACTTCCGAACCTCATATTCAGGTCAGGAAGCAGATAGCCCAGCTATCAAAGAAGCAAGCGGTGACGCAAACCGCGCTGCATAACACGGGGGACTTCGGTCCCCTTTTTTTATTAACATAAATTAACTATGGCTTTCCCTACCACAAACGCTGTACAAGAATTACCAGCTGTAAATGAGATATTGGCGTCTGTAGGTCAGGCACCTGTAACCACTCTAGATCAAACCAACCCGGACGTTGCGATTGCTTATGATACATTGATTAATGTGTCTCGTGAAATACAGGCTGAAGGCTGGATATTTAATACTGAAAAATACTATGCAATAACACCAGATGCAAATGGTGAGATAGTAATAGCAAATAATATATTACAGATAGATTTACATGCTGAGAAGGATAATCAATATGAAGCTATAAGACGTAATGGTAAATTATATGAAAAGATAAATCATACTTATGATTGGACAACTCTGACTGGATGGGATACAGTACGGTGTGATATAGTATGGCTATTTGATTGGATAGATTTACCCAGACCTATACAGGATTATATAACTTCAAGGTCTGCTGCTATTGTATCTAGTAGGATAGTAGGTGACCCTCAGCAATTTCAAGTTCTTGCCCAAAAAGAAATGTACAACAGAGCGCAAGCTATGGAGTACGAATGCAATCAAGGAGACTATACTTTCTTTGGTCATCAAAGAGGTAAGAAAGTGTATGATTCCTATCAACCTTATCAAGCATTGTATCGCTAATGGCAGCTGTAACTCAAACAATCCCACATTTTTTAGGTGGTGTATCAAACCAACCTGATGACAAAAAACTACCAGGTCAAGTAAAGGAAGCTATCAATGCATATCCTGATCCTACGTTTGGTCTGCAGAAAAGACCTGGTTTAAAATATATAACAGAATTAAAAGATGGCATTCCTACAGGTGGAACAGCTTTTAATGACAATGATTTAGATAATGCTAAATGGTTTTACATCAATCGTGATGCTGATGAAAAGTATATAGGCTGTATTGCAGGTAATGCTACTGCAGCTAATGCTAATATTCATGTATGGAATACAGTAGTAGATGGCGGTGCTTATAAAAAAGCTGCTGTCACTCTCCAAGGAACTGAATTTACTGTTAAAACTGACGGTACTGGATCAGGAACAAACGGTACTTATACTAATAAAGCTATTGCATCTACTACAGGATCAGGCTCTAGTATGACAGTAAACGTTACAATAGCAGGTAATGTTTGTACAGCTATAACGGTTCATACTGAAGGTACTGGCTATAAAGTAGGTGATGAAATAACTATTGCTAAAGCTAATTGTGGTAACACAACAGCAGATGTTGTAGGTACAATAACAGCTGTTAATTCTAGAGAATACTTAAATGCTTTAAATTCATATGATTATGATATATTGAATGTTAGAGATGATACTATCATTACAAATAAAACTAAACCAGCTAAAATTGTAGCAGGTGATGCTTATAATCTTTCTCGAAAAGCTACGGTATTAGTTACGCTTGTAGAATATAGTGCTAAATATCAGGTAGATATTAAGATAGGTGATACCACATACACCTCTACATATGATACTAAAGCAGGTGATACAGCTTCTAATGATAATGATACTACTAACTTCTTAGATGCTGATGATATATTAGATGCTTTGAGGACTAAAATACTTGCAGGTGGGGACGGGAGTCAAAGTGCAGGAATACCTACATCTTGTATAAAAATAGGAACGTCTTTAGAGATTGAACATTCTGCTGATTTTACAATTATAGCTAAAGGTGGTAGAACAGGTGGTAACTCTTTAAAAGTATATCAAGATGAGGTACAGAATGTAACTGAATTATCTGGGGAAACTACACATGAGCGTATAGTTAAAATAGTAAATACATTTAGTTCAGCAGGCTCATACTATACTAAATTTAAAGCTAATAATAAAGTAAGTGGCCCTGGAATCTGGTTAGAAACATTTGAACCTGGTGGAGAGAAAGGTCTGAATTCTGCTACTATGCCTCATAGATTAGTGAATACAGATAAGAATGCTTTTACTTTTGAAGTAATTGAAGATGATCATACAAATAATCCAGGTGTGTTTGGAACCCCTAGGTTAGTAGGTGATAATGAAACTAATGAGCATCCATCTTGTGTAGTCAGACTTCCTGATGGCACAATTTCTGAGAAAACTATTCAACAGTGTTTCTATTATAATAATAGGCTAGGCTTCTTAACAGAAGATAATGTGTCTATGAGTCAAGCTGGTGATTATTATAATTTATATGCAGCATCAGCACAAACAAGCATAGCATCTGATCCAATTGATTTAAGCTGCTCTAGTATTAAAGAAGCTACCTTACATGGTATCATACCTACAGCAGCTGGTTTGATTTTATTCAGTCAGAATCAGCAGTTTATTATGTACTCTGCTGATGGTAACTTAAGCCCGCAAACAGCTTTAATACGTGGTCTCTCTAACTATCAGATGGATGAGAAGATAGACCCTGTTGATGTTGGTACTAATATTAATTTTGTCAGTAAGACACATACTACAGCTGGCTTTACTAGGGTATTTGGTATGTTGCCACAAGGTGTGGGTCAAATCCCTAAAGTTATTGATATTGGAAGAGTAGTATCTGAGTATATACCAGCTGATATAACTGCGTTGACAGCAAGTCCACAGAATAGTTTTATAGCTATGTATGGACCAGCTAAAGATAAGGTATACTTTTATCGTACTTATAGTGATGGTGAAGAGGATTTAATTCAGTGTTGGTTTAGTTGGCAGTTTCCTGGTAATCCACACTTTATTGAAGTAGATTCAGATACTCTGTTCTCAGTTATAAAAACTGGTACAGGAAGTTCTGCAAGGTATCACTTAGTTAGTGCTACTCTAACACAGACTCCAGAAGAAACTATCATTGTTACAGCAGATGGTCAGCAAGTTAATCCTCATATGGATTTCTATGCAAAAGCATCATCAGTAGCTTGGGATAGTGATAATGAAAGATCTAAATGTTATTTACCATTTGATGATATTAGTACATTAGATCCTGTTATCATTATTGCAGGTACGCAAACATGGTCAGGTGTTACTGAGTCTGGTTTTACTCTTGAGCCTAGTAGAGGTAGTGATGGTACAGGAGACTTCTTCTCTATACCTAATAAAGATTTATCAGGCAGTGAAGCTACTAATGTCTATGTAGGTTATAAATATAAGTATGATGTAACGTTACCAAAAATGTATTTCAGAAGAGATGCTGACGGTAGAGTGACAGATTATACTGCTTCTTTAATAGTAGCTAGAATGAAATTCTCTATTGCACAATCTAGTGTAGTTGGATTTAAACTGAAAAGTAAGGGTATACAAGCTGCTACACAATCTTTCACAGGTGATGGTAGTACTACAGCATTCAGTCCAACCTTTGATGTAGCAGATAAAAATGATGTTATTGTTAAAAAGAATGGTGCCATACAAACAAAAGGTACAGATTATACAATAGCTGATCATACAAGTCTTACAGGTAAAGTGACAGTAACATTTTCATCAGCTCCTTTAGCAGAAAGGACTGAAGCAAATAAATTGAAAGATGCTGATACAGTTGAAATATATCTAGACAATTGGTTTACACTTCAGCCTACCCAAGAGGCTAACTATTATCTAAGTGATGATGTCCCATTAGATACACAATCAACTTTTGTAGTACCTATACATCAACGTACAGATAATTATACTTTAAGAGTCTATAGTGACTCACCTTTCCCAGTATCATTAACTTCAATGATGTGGGAAGGCACTTATTCACCCCGCTATTACAGACGAACATGACCACTCAAGAAGAACGTGATGTCTATGAAGAGGCAACACATGTAATTATCAAGGAAGCTGCAGGTGACAATATGGCTGCAGCTCATTACCTTTGGAATCTAGCTTGTATATCACGTACTATTGATGATATATACGATCAAGATCAAGAGGTTTCTAAGGCACAAATGATAGAAGCTATTGAGTATTTACTGATAGAAATGCCTTTTAATCCGTTCTTCATACGTCATAGAGATACTTTGCAGTCTCAGCATGTAGCAATGTATAATGCATGGATGGCAGCTAATCTCTGGGAACAGGGAGATGAGACAGAACAAATGTATGCACATGTTTGGAGAGATTTCTTTCAAGAGATTTGGCCTTTAGTAGCTTTACTAACTCAGGGTACAAAGAAGATGAATGAAGTCTCTTTAAAAATACGTCAATTATTTAAAAAACAACTAGGAGAATAACTATGAGTGGTGGCGGAGGTGGCGGCAACAAAGAATATGTAGAAGAGCAGTACGAATACGATTCAAAAAAACATATTTATGATTATCAGGAAATGGTAGACGCTGATGCGTTTATGCAAAAGGATTTTGATATGCAAATTCAAAATCAGGAAGATAAGAATAATTATGAAAATAAAGTACGTGCTCAAGAATGGCAGCATAAAAAGAATATGGCTACGTTTGATTGGAATAATCAGAATGAAGCATATGCTGCTAGTGTAAAGAATTTTGAAAACCAATTAGGTTTTAATGAAACAGCTTCACAAATAGCTTTAAATGATAATACTAGAAAGTACAATGAACAATTAGTTGATATTGCATTTCAAAATGAAGATTTATTGATGAAGCTGGATCAGTTTACAGATGTAAGTAGACTGAAGAATACAGGAATTGCTTTAGCTTTAAATGATGCTAAGAAGGATGCTAACTTACAGACACGTGCTTCAATATTAGCACAGAAAGGTAAGAGATCTGAGATATCTTCTAAGATGAAGCAAGCTAAAATAGAGTCATTACATAAGCAAGGCCAAGCAAGGAATTTAGGTCAAGTAGGTAGATCCGCTAGGAAAAATATACAAGTAGTTATGGCTAATCATGCGGACGCACAGCATGCTTTAACTGATTTATTAACTAGTGAGGAGAGTAGCTATAATCTAAACTTACAAAAAGTGGCAAATACACTTGGTTCGTCTGAAGCACAAGCTGATTTATCTTATGATCAGTTAGCAACAGAGTTGATGCATCAAACCAATACAACTAAATTTGGTCAGCAGCAGTTAACTGAATCCATGAAGAGTGCTGCAGGACAGTATCAAGCTGATGTTACTGCTATAAGTCAGCAGAAATTCCAAGCTGATCTTAATGCTCAATCTAAGCTAGCACCTGCACCTAAGATGCCACCATTACCTCCCAAACCAGTTAACCTTCCTATGGCTCAAATGCAGAGACCTGCTGGACCTCCATCACCTGACAGATGGCAAGAATTGCATCCAGTTAAAGGTGCTATTTCTAAAGGGCCGAGTGGACTTCAGCAAGCTTTGGGTATTGCCAGTTCTGTTGCAGGTATAATTAGTATGTCTGATGACAGAGTTAAGAGAACATATAATAGAGTAGGAACATCCCCATCCGGTGTACCTATTTATACATTTAAATATATACATGATGGGGAACATGGTCCCTGGTATAAAGGTACTTCAGCACAAGATTTACTAAAAATGGGGAGATCTGATGCTGTAGGACAACAAGAAAAGGACGGATTCTATTACGTTGATTACAGTAAGCTGGACGTTGAATTCGAAAAAGTAACCGCAACCTAATTAATTAAATGGGACTTTATCAAAAGTACGCCAAAGACACAGCTATTTGGATAGATCTTCCTGATCCATCTAAGAGAATTAGAGACCAAGGTCTTAAGACTCTTAGAGATATGGAATCAGTTCGTGCTCATGTACGGCAAGAAGAACAGCTTATTCTTAATAGAATGGCGGAGAATGCCAAAATTGAACGCGATAATAGAGCATCTAATTTTAAGTTAGCTAAATCTTATCGTGATACTGAAAAAGAGGCTGAGCGCCGTCAACAAAAAACAGTACTCAATAATATAGAGATTGAGGAAGCTAATAGAAAAAGAAGGTCTGATGAGTGGCGTCAGTTAATTGAATTCCTACCTCAAGCAGGTAAGCAATTACAAGATATAGATAAAAAATGGAAAGAAGATGCCATGCTTACATGGCGTCAATGGCATGATGAGTTTGGTATTACTAGTAAAGATTTAGCTGCTGTTGCTTCTATTGATAAGCATCAATGGACTAAATCTAAACATGATAATGCTATATGGCAGAGTCTAAGAGCAAGAGGTATACCTGAACATCTTATTGAAAAGATGCGTGGTATAAATAGTTACGGTAAATTAGCTGTAGCTTCTGTTGATGCTCAGAATATAGCTCGAAGTTGGGGTACAGTTATTGCCTCCCGCGCTAATGAAAAGTTTGATGTAGCAGGTCGAGAAATAGATTTTAATACTGCTTATGCTTCTGGTGATCCTGTGATACTACGTGAAGTGTTTCGTCGAATCACAAGGGCTGAAATGCAGAAATATGAGGAATCAGGTTCACCTTTCCCATCTACTAAAATTTGGGAGTACTCAGGTTCCTCTAGAATTAAAAGAGAAATTGAAACTCAATTCCTTAGTCAGCAGCAAAATAAAGCGATCAAAGATGCTAGAGAAAATAGACATGAAGATGAATTAGCATTGATAGAAAAATCAATAAATAATTATGATGGACCAACAGATTCATTTTCTAATGGTAAAGGTATTATACTAGCTATTGAACATAGAGCTGGTCCAAATCCTACTAGATCTCAGTTGAATTTAGCTAGAAAAGAGATAATTGAAGCTGTTTCATGGGGTGTGATGAATGGCCGTATTCCTACAGAAGATGCTGAAGATTTATTAAAGACGATGTTCAGACCTAAAGCTCATGGAGAAGGTGGTCCACTAATTAAATTTGGTGATCACTTCCATAAAGAAAGGGAACAACTTCTATCTGCTATTAAAAACCGTAGAGATACAGACGCAGGTAGGCTGCAGTCATCTATGAATGATGCGAAACAAGAAGCCATCAAGATGGAACTTGATTATCGTAAGATAGTAGAAGAGAGTCCTGATATAGGTTTAGAGACTCTGACAGGTCTTCATTCTGCTGCTGTAAAAGAGCATGGAGCGAACTCAGGTGCCGCTAAATATATAGCCGATCGTATAGCTTCCCAAAATGTTACTATTAATGATGGCCTTAACGCAGGTTATATAAGAGAACGGATACAAAATAATGAGCATATAACACGTAAGGAGTTAGAAGCTTTAAAACTTAGTAAAGGTATAGAGGCCACTTTATGGGCTGAGATACAAGAAGCTAATGTCTTTTTACCTAGTAAAGATCGACAAGAGGATGCGAGAGATATAATAGAAAAAGAGCTTAGAAAACGTATAGCTCCTAGTAAACTATTAGGTCATAACTCTAGTAGAAAGTTAGCTGAAGATGGCGCTTATGCTAGATTTTTAATCCATTATACTAATTTAACTAAAAGTCAAGTACCTCCTGATAAGGCATTTCAAGATGCTATAGGTTTGATAAGAAGGGATATATTTAGCGATGATGATGATTGGAAACCAACTGTACCTAGTAAAGCTAATGGTGGTGTACGAGAATTCGAAGGTTTCAACTTTACAGCTCCTAGAAATGAAGATCTTGAAGTAGCTAATTTACCTCAATTAAAAGATCAGTTAAGTACAAATCCTGGTTTAATATATGAAGCTCCTTATATAGATAGGGAAGCATTAGCAAAGAAAGCTGAAGCCCTTAGAAGGGGTAAAAATGCAGCAACTCTACCTATTTCAGGTCTATTAGCTAATTATACTGGTAATAAGTATAGCCCTATTGAAATGGAAATGGCTCAAATTGGCTATTATAATTCAATAGCTGAGGCAGAGGGTTTAAAACCAATACAAGAATATCCTGAATGGTATGTAAATAGTGTTAAAAAAGCTGAGGAAATTGTACATCCATTAGCTTTACAGTATTTATCAACTCCTGGTTATGTTAATCAGGCTGTAGTGAAACAAGGTAGAAATCCTGTTTATCAAGATTATAGTTATACTAAAGTGGATAAGATGGTATTTGGTGAAGGTGGTTATAATTTAGTAACTAATGAGACTAGATCTACTTCAAGTGTAGACATTCCAGAGATGAAGTATCATTTAACAGATGCTACTTGTGATCAAGCTAATAGAATAAGTTTGAAGTATGAATCAGACTTAGGTCGATATAAACTTAAAAAAGGTACTATTTTAGAAGGGTGTAAATTAGCTGGATTAAAGCCAACTGATAAATTTAATAGAGATAATCAAACTAAAATCTTTAAAGCTCTATTTAAACAGAATGGATTATCTATGTTTGATACTGAAAATTTATCAGATAAAGATAAGCTATATATACAACATACTCATCAAATGTTAAATGGAGAAGAATTAAGTACACTTAAGTTTAATGATCCAGCTATTTTATCACCACTAGCTTATCAAATTAAGTGGGATTTAGGCACATATACTACGGGGGTAGCAGCGTAATGCCAGTATTTAATGACCCAAACTATGATCCTAGTGCTGATACTAGTTTGTCACCAGAAGAGCAAGAAGGCTTTGACACTAGTACAGCTATTAAAGCATTCCATGAAAAGGAAGAGAAGGAGCAGTTAGAAAATGCTGCACAACAAGAAGAGACTGATGAGTTTTCTGATGTTGGTGATGTAGTAAGAGGTGTAGCTGAGACTGCACTACAACCTGTATTAGGTGTTGGTGACTTTGCTTCTGATTTGATAGGTATAGTACCTTGGTTAAAACCTGTCGATCAATGGTGGGACGATAATTCATATAGATCTACACACCCTGGACACCAATTACTTAGAGACGCTTCTTCTATTATCATACCTACATTAGCTGGCGGCAGTTGGTTAGTAGGTGGTGCAGCTAAAGGACTTGCAGCTAGATCAATAACATTACCAAATTATATACATACTTTAGGTAAAGTAGGAGCTTATGCTGGTGTTGATACTGGTGTAGCTATGATTTCATCTCACTCAAAGAAAGATGATAACTTAGCAGGTACTCTTAATAATTGGTTAGGATGGAACATACCCTGGGCTACTAGACCTGGTGATGATCCAGATACTAGATGGAAGAAGAATGTTTATGAAGCTGCAGGTTTTGCAGGAGGGGTAGAGTTACTTGGTGCAGCACTTGCATTTGGTAAGAAAGCTAAACTATTCCCACGTGATGCTGCTGCCGAACAAGCTATTAATATTAAGATGTCTAAAGTAAGTACGTATGATAATGCACTATCAGGTTCTGTAGAACCACGTATTAAAGCTAGAGAGGATGCTGTCAGAAATGAGACTGTAGAAGCTATCAAACGGGATCCAGATGGATTAGAGTATAACTCTTTTGTTAATGATGTAGGAGAAGATAGTGCAGGTAGAGCTGTTACTAATTTAGAGGCAGACCCACTTGAAGCTAAACTACATCAAGCACAGATACAAAATAATGCAGGAAGCTACAATGGTAGAGCCGCACCTGTAGCTAGTGAAGAGTTTAATAAAAGCTTTATGAAAGCAATTAATGGCAGTGAAAGAGCTCAACAGTTAACTCAACTTTTTAAACGATTAACTCCACAATTTGATGCAATAGTAGCAACAGGTACTAAAGAGGTGAAGATAACTAATGAAGCAATGAATAAATCTATAGATAATTTAGCTCAAGCTATCTATGGAAAAGACATTAGCTTCAAAGAGTTTGAAATGATTGTCGATGATATGAAAACAAAAATCATCGGTTCTGCTGATATACTAGAAGCTGAAGAGTATGCCATAAGTATCAATGCCTTTAGACAAGCATTTGAAAAAGTTTTCAATCCTAATCAGATGAGAGCTTCTGGTATGCTGACTCAACAAGCTGCTGATACAGTAGCTGATACTGCTACAGCTGCTAAACTACTTGGTGATGAAGTCGATACTTCTAGACAAATGTCCATTATATTTGATAAGCTTAATCTCTTAGGACAAGAAATTAAAGCTAATGAATTTATAATGAGTAAGGCTCAAGAATTCAATAGAGTAGTAAAAGATGGTGATGTTGACTCTGCTGTCAGATGGATGAATAGTCAAGCAAATAATTTTGACGACTATATATCTAATGTAAAAGCTAAAAGCAATAAAATAACAGATGAGTTAAAGGACATAGCTAAAAATAACCCTAATTATTATACAGCATTTAAAGAAGCTTATGATGCTACTAATGGTAGTGTAGATGAATTAAACAAATTACATAGATTAACAGAGAATAATATAGGGTTATTAAAGAAAGGGTTTATTGATAAAAACCCAGAAGCTCCTAGCATGTTAGTTAAACAATTACATGCTGCTAGAATTAATAGTGTACTTAGTGGTTTATCTCCAATACGTGCTGCTGTTGGTAACTCTATGCTTACATTTGCTAAACCTATCTCTGTCTTTGCTGGAGCTGCAGTTCAAGGTGATGTCGCTTCTATGAAACGAGCTTATGCTACTTTTGGTGGTATTACTGAGAACATAAAACGTGGCTTTAGGGTCATGAAGAAGGAATGGAAACTTGCTAGTTCTAATCCTCAAGAAGCTATGTTACGTGGTCGTGCAGACTTACGTCAATCCAAACTTGATCAGATGGAGTATATGGATAGCATGGCTGAAGCATGGAGAGCTGAAGGAGAATTCGGCAAGCTTGCTATGTGGAATATGACTAAAGGTCTGACATGGTGGAATAAACAGTTCTTTGTACGTTATGGTACAAACGCTTTATATGCTATTGACGGATTCACTAATTCATTTATGGCTAGTGGATCAGCACGTGCAAGAGCTTATGATCAGTTATTTGACGCTACTAGAGGTGGTGTAGATCATAAAGCTTTTCAAGATTTACAACGTCAATTATATGATGAAGCTTTTGATCACACTGGTTTACTTACAGATAAAGCTGCTAAATTTGCATCACAAGAAATAGCTCTCAACTTAAATAGTAAAGTAGCTGAAGACTTTAATAAGTTCTTAGATAATGTACCTGCTGCTAAAGGTTTATTCTTATTCCCTAGGACTGGACTAAATGCTTTAGAACTTGGTTGGACATTTAACCCAATGAGTAACTTAGGTCCAGCTATGACTAAAGCTAGACGAGTATTAGGTGCTAAAAATAAACAGCAACGAATGGCTGCATTACTAGAACATGGTATAGAAGCTGGGGATGATGCTGAATTAGCTTTCCAAACTCTCAAGCAAGAGTACATTGGTAGACAAATCATGGGTAGTACTGTGATTATGGGAGCTGGTTTACTAGCATTAGAAGGTAACTTAACTGGTAATGGTCCACAAGATAACGGTGAAAAGCGTAGAATGATGGCGATGGGTTGGAAACCTCAATCCATTAAGAATCCTATTACAGGCCAATGGCATAGTTATAGGGGATTCGAACCTTTTGATACTCTCTTAGGTCTCACGGCTGATGTAGTATATCAAGCTAATCGTGTAGATCAAGCTGTTACAGAAGACTTTTTAAGAAAAATAGCTTATTCTATAAGCATGAACGTGACTAATGATACCTTTATCGGAGGTATGGAACCATTAGTTGGTCTTATATCTAGTGATGCTAGCTCTTGGAACTACTTCTTAGCTAGACAAACTGATATGCTAATACCATATAAAGGTGCTAGAAACGTTCTTAATAATGCTATTACTCCACAACTTAAAGATGTAGAGAATGATTACTTTGCTTACTTAGCTAATGGAAGTAAATTCCTGTTTAGTGGGAATGAGCATTTAAAAGATCTAACTGATATATACACTGGAGAAGCTATTAAATTCCATGAGCCTATAACAGCTGCTGCTAATTCATTGCTACCTATGTTCCAGTCTAATGGAGGTATGGAGCCTTGGAGACAGTGGTTATTATCTACAGGCTGGGATGGTTTACAGAAAATCAGACGCAATAAAATTACTAAGATGCCTTTAAAAACACAAGAAAGGCACTTTATGAATAACTGGATATCTAAGAACGCTGGTCTTAAAACACAGATTATGCGTATGATGGTAGAAGGTGACGGTTTCTGGGATAAAAAACTTAAAGAATATGTCAAAGCTAGAGGACTAAAAAACCAAAGAGACTTTCCAATTAAAGAATTTATTGTACATAGAGAGCTTGACCGTATACATGATATAGCCTTTGATGGTGCATGGGATGCTTTACAAGCTAGAAATGAACAATACAGTATTATAGGTATGGAAACTAATCATAGAAACTTAGAACTAAGACGTGGTAACGTTTCCGACGCTATTAAAACACAAAAACAATTATCAGAACTACAACGTTCGGTCCGTAAATAGGCATTATGGCAACATTCACAAATTTAAGCGGGGTTAATGGAACAAAGAAAGACTTTGCATTCACTTTCCCTTATATAAAACAAACAGATTTAAAAGTAGAATTAATTTCATCCGCCCATGGTCGAACTGAATTAGACAGTTCAAAGTTTACATTCCCTAACGCTACAACAATAAGGTTCGCTAGCACATCTGGAACGAATTGGCAAGAGACAGATGGTGCTCCTAAGAGTGGAGTGACAGGAACAATAATAAGAGACACAGATAGTTCGAAGTTAGCTGCAACTTTCTACCCAGGTTCAGCTATTAAATCCAGTGATTTAAATGAAAACTTTGATCAAAATTTATACGTTACTCAAGAGGCAGAGTATGATGCTAATACTGCTCTCTCTAACTCTCGTGAGCTTGTAAGTGGTTCTTATGTTAGTGCTATTTCAACAGCTAATACAGCTAAAACTGCTGCTGATACAGCTAAAGATGCTACAGATAAAGTTGTTGCAACCTTTAACTCAAGTAATAATACCTGGACATTAAAAGGTAATAACACAAATGCAGCTACTGACCCTAAGGGTGTTGGTTGGGCAATAACAAAAGCAGAAGAAGCTGTCGATACGGCTGACGACGCTGAAACTGCTTCTACTAACGCGGTGAATACTGCTAATAATGCTAGTGCTGCTGTTAGTGGTAAGTTAGATAAAAGTGGTGGTACTATGACTGGTGCTATAGTA
>VTLG01009048.1_pt1 | contig 13673 bp, 5 predicted proteins | sample 4694571 | NCBI WGS metagenome assembly VTLG01 (sample SAMN12604809, study PRJNA352737) | marine metagenome | biome: ENVO:00000447; feature: ENVO:00000209|ENVO:00000569|ENVO:01000036; material: ENVO:00002151; isolation source: viral sequences binned using virsorter ...
AAATGTAGCTTTAACATTATCATCAAACTCTAGTGCATTATCTGACATATCCCATGTCAAATCATTACCAGCATTAGTAGCATTATCAAAGACAACATCACCAGTTATGGTTCCACCTGCTAAGACATTAGTATTAGTATTAGTTGTATAACTAGGTACTACCCATTCCATACCATTACTGGTATATTTAAGGAATTTATCTGTTCCACTAGGAGCAGCATGTATATCTAACTTAGCTTCTGTAATTGTATCATCTGCTATCTTAGCACCAGTAACAGCACTAGTTCCAAGCTTATCTGTAGTAACAGCTGAGTTCTGTATCTTAGCTGTAGCTATTGTATTATCTCCTACAGTATTAATAGTTAAAGCTGAACCAGATTGAATTATAAATACTTCAGCACTAGCAGGTAAGTTAGATCCAAATATAATAGTATTAGCATCTACAAGTGCAAAACCTTCACTAGGAGCACTAGTCCCAGTATTAGGTTTCTGTACTACACCATTAATACTAACCGTTAATTGTGCTGCATTAGTTACACTAGCTGCAGTACCTGAATTACTACCTTCTCTTAGATCATATGTAGCAACACTACCATTTATAGTAGGAGCTCCAGTTCCACCTGTAGGGCAGAGGAATAAGAACTTAAAGTCTCCAGTAGATGTAACCTGACCCCATGCAGAGCCATCATATACATACATCTTATTGGCAGTTGTATCAAAGTATAAGTCACCTTCATCATTATTAGATCCGGGTGCTGAACTTGCTACACGATACCTATTACCAAAGTCATCTATATCAGAACTTAAATTAATTAAGTCAGCTTCTTTAAGTGTTGCTTTATGGTAGTTGTATATATGACCAGAACCCGTAGATTCTACCATCATAGCAACTCCATTAGCAACAGTCGTACTATAGAATTGAGAATTTATACCATTAATTGTTACTGTAGAAGCACCAACAGTTCTACCTGTAGTACTAACTCCAGATCCATTCACTACAAGACCACCAGCATCAGCTATACTAACTATAATACCACTAGCTGGTTGTGTGTTAGGGAATGCAGCATCAGTAGCAATAGTCTCAAAGCCACCTACTGTAGCGAGTTGAGTACTAACATAATCAACAACAGCTCCGGAAGTGGGGTAGTGAGCATCACTATCTGATATAGTAGTGTGAACACCTTTACCATCACATACCGTATTAATCTCGGTAAGAGTTGCAGCAAGAGCAGTACCACCTGCAAGGATAGATGCAGTACCTGACTGCATACTAGCAAGCGTTGTGAGTTCAGCATCAGCAATCTCCGAGGTAGTAACCGCATTAGCTGCGATATGTTCAGCACCAATAGCATTATCTGCTATCTTAGTACCATCTACAGCATCTGCAGCTAAATGCGCTGTATCTATAGATCCATCAACATAGTGTTCAGAATCTACAGAATCATCAGCAAGCTTAGTTCCATCTACAGCATCAGCTGCTAACTTAGCAGTTGTTACAGCACCCGCAGCTATTGTTAAAGATGTAGCTCCAGTAACATCACCTGTATGAGTTGCGTTAGTTACTTTTGCCGTGTTAGCATCTATAGCTGTGTTTATTGAGTTTGCTAACTTATCTGTTGTTACAGCATCATTGTTTATTTTAGCAGTAGTAACAGCATTAGATGCTATCATACCAGCTGCTACAGTACCTGTATCACCAGTAGTAACTACTGTACCTGTAACATTAGGTAGGGTGATAGTCCTATCAGCTGTAGGATCAGTAACAGTAACAGTAGTTTCATGAGCATTATCAGTAGCACCTTCAAATACAATAGTGGTATCTTCTCCCATCTTGAGATTACCAATCATGGTAGAAGTACCAGTATTCTGGAAGGATCTATTACCTACTTCTTGTGTAACATATAAGTTTTGTGTAAAGTTATCATTCAGATCTTCTGATTTGATAGCTGATCCTGCATAAAAGGTGGCTGTCAGGTTGTCAACGTTTGTAGTTCTTAAAATTTTTATTGCTGCCCCATTAGCTGGAGCACTATTAAATTGTATCGTGGTAGCATTGGCTAAGGACCATGCTGTAGTTACCACAGCGTCAACCTGTACTTCTATGTCGGTTGACTTCAAATATGGAAATGTGAAAGAGTAATTGGTAGTGGAACCATTACCCGTATAAGCGTTTTCTGTAACAGCCATAGTTTATTTATCTTGATCCTCCAAAATGAAGGAGTTTACGTTTTTCTAATTCTTCTTTTTGTAAGTTATGAGCTTCATCTACTTTACCTTGTTTCATAGCACCTTTAACTTCTTGTTGATAATTAATAGTTTGTGCTATCTCAGGATGTTCTGCTAATAATCGTTGTTCAGCAATTTTCTGTGCAGCTCTAATTATTGAATTAATTTCTTGAAATACAGGTAGTTGGTCAGCATCTAATTGAATCTTAACATTCTCTAAATCATTATTAGTTACTCTGTGAGCGCGTAATTTACCTATAGATTCTTTATACGCTTTACTATTCATTAATGGTATTAATTGTTTGTAAAGCTGCATTTCTCCTATATATTTATAAATTATTTCACGTTCTTCTTCAGAATAAGTATAAGATCCAGATGAATCTTTTTTCAATCTACTGATACCATTCCAACCTATTTCTTGTAACCATACTCTCCAAGGCTCTCTAGTGCCACTAATTTTAATAGGACTTAATGCGTTAAGTATTCTAAGGAATGGATTATCAACATCATTAACAGGTTGACCTGTCCATATATCTATTTGTTCCGGTAAGAAACTAGAAGCTATTGGTGTTTTATTTTGGATATATTTTATAATATTAGCATCTATGTCTTTTTGAGAAGAGGTGATAGCATTTGATAGAACACCAGCAGCACCAGACATAGGTATCATAGATCTTGCTGAATTAGCTACTAATCTAGACCAGCCTGATAGATCCCCATTAGCAGCTGCTACAAGTGGTTCTAATCCTTGTAAAGGTGTTTCATTAAGGAAACTAGCAGAGATAGTCCACATTACTTTTGCTTGGGCATCTTCCATAAATGGTTGATCTAAATCTCTAGCATAATAAGCCATATCACCAAGTATACTTAGTATAGGATCTACCATAGGTATACCTTTATAGCTTACCCATTTACCAGCTATATTAATAGTCTTAGGTTCATACCCAAATTGAGTTCTTTCTTTCTGTCTTTGTCCTGCATTATAATGACCATTACCTCTGATATTACCAGCCATAGAATAATCCCACATAACTTTAGTCATTATAGAACTAAAAGCCATACGACCTACATATTCAGCCCTAAGATTTTTCCATAGTTCTCTAGCATTAGGCGTTGTAGCCATATCTATGCCATGTTCTGCTAATGCAGCAGCTATATCTTCATCAGTTCTAGCCCAGATAGTTTTAGAGTATTTATTAATACCCGGAATAGCTTGTAATGGAGTCCATGATATAGCATTCTTAACCCAGTTACTACCAGTTCTAGGGAACATTAACATGAACTTACTTACAGGATAAGCTGTTGTAGCTTTATTAATCCAAGTAGCTGTAGCATCATCTAAGTTTAATGCTACTTCTCCAGATAGAGCTTTAAGTGCTTTATCATCTATTAATCCATTAGCATCAAATAAAGTTTCATAATGTTTTCTTTCAGCTTTAGCTATTTTCTTCCAATCAGCAAAGCCAAATTCATGGAATACATCATCATAAGCTCTCATTCTAGAAACATAATGAGCTAAATGTACCTGAGCAAAGACATCAGTAAAGACCATTCCAGTCATACCATAACGTAGAGCTTTCATTTTAGACATATCTCTCATAGTTTTAGCCATGTCTAATTGCATAATTCTACCAGTATTACCTTCTTGTTCCCATACTGATCTCATATCATCCATTATATTCCAAGATGCATCTTCTTGAAATACAAAATCTTTACGGAATGATTGCATTAAAGCTTCAGGATCATTATTAGCTTTCTTCATCATCTTCCAAGCATCTGACATTGCTCTTCGATTAGTTTCAAAGACAGCTCCATTATAATATAATGTTCTCTTTAATCCTTCAAATTCATCTGTAAAGCCAAATATACCATGACCTAGTAAACTAGTTATAGGTTTCAGTATTAATTGTCCAGTATTACCTATACCAGCTCTAAAAGCAGATATACCAGATAGTACATTATTATATATAACACCCCAAGCTGATCTAGTAAATAGATTTAATTGCTTAGGATCAGGGCTTTTAAGCATACCAGTTGGTGTAACTTGATCAGCTGCCCATTTCATAAGTTTAGCTAATGAATCAACATCACCATTAGTATGTGCAAATGCATCAACTAAGGGACGCATTGCTAAAGGATTCTCTTTCTTTAATCTTCTTAGCTCTTCAGTAAACTTCAGATTCTTAGCATGTACTGCATTTTCTGCAGTAACGAATTCCTCTTGTAAAGTTTTTATAACAGTATCTATATCTTTTGGAGGTACATTATCAAACCAGTTTTTATTTCTAAGCTGCCAACCAGATATATATTTGTTTAAAGCATACTCATCCATAAGGAATTGCATCTTATCAAGAATAAGATCCATTGCAGCATCATTATTAGTAAAACCTTTAAGTTCTACCATAGCTTCAGCAAGACTATTAGATTCTCTACCAAGAGTATCCATAACTCTAGCAGAACTTTGTGCAATTTCTCTACCTAAGAATCTATCAACTAGATCTCTCATAGCAAATGCAGCAGCTCTAGCCTGTTCTTCGTTGATATATTCAACATTAAACTTACCTAGAAGCATAGATTTAACGTCTTTATTCTTAAGGAATAAATCACGTACTTCATCCATGTTATTAGCTGCAATAATACTAGTATAGATATCCCATGCAGCAGCATTCATTTGTTTAGTAGTGAATCTAAATCCATCTACAAGCGCATTGAATCTACCTATATCTCTACCTTCTTCAGCTACACCCATAACAGCATCTCTAGAAGTAGAGCCTACCATAAGACCTTTTCTTCTCATAGCTTCTGTTATAATAGGTGCAGGATCACCTTCAGATACACCTGCTTTTATAGCTGTTGTATCAGCCATATTTCTAGCTACATTTCCGGGAGGTACTGATTGAGTTATATTCTCAGTTTCATCTACTAATTCAGATGTCCTAACATCAAACTCCTTACTATCAGGATTTAATGTATCTGATGTTCTAGCTGCTTGTGCTTTCTCAGCTTGTTTAGATTCTTCTGCTTGTCTGATAGCATCATCTATATCTCTATAGAATTTTAAATCTTGTTTTAATGCTTCTGATTCATCTACTAATTGATTGAAAACTTGTCTACTATAGTTCTCTGAACCTAAAGCAATCTGTGTTTCAATCTCTTGTAGTCTTATAAGTTTATCAGCATCTGCAGCATCTATAATTTGATCAGTTTTATAAGCTGCTGATTTACCATCTAGATCTTCAAACCAACCTAGTATCTCAGCACCCTTACCTTTAGGTCGTGTAGCTTTTTCAAGACCACTTAGAGTACCACCAATGATAGAACCAAGTCCGGCAAAGACTCCACTATCATACATATTCTTCCGCTTTCTTACAGCAGGAGAATCTGCGTCTAAAGTTTTAATAGCATTAGGTATAGGTAGCCATCCTTTAGGTCCAAATAATCCGGGTACTAGATCAGATAAAGCACGGAACATATTATCCTCTTCACCTTGATCACTAATAGCCATTAAAGCTGCATCTTCTAATGTATATAAACCAGCTCTAGCTGCTAATTTCTGAGCCCAAGGTAGAGTTTTAGTTGAACCCATTATATGTGGAGTAGTCATCTTACCAAAGTAAATAGCAGGTAAAATAACTGAAAGTGCTTTCCTAACTCTTTCATTAACAGGATTAGAAAATCTTGTCTTCTCATCCCATATATCATCTACAGGAGCCATTCCCGGTAGTACACCTAAAGCATCCATACCAAAGTCAGCCCAAGCAGTTCCGGGTACAGAAAGTGTTTGGAAGATATTATCTAAACGTCTAAGTGGATTAGCTGCTTGAAAATTAGCATCTTTTCTTTGCTGATTATAATCTTCATAAGGTATTCCATGATATTTTAAATACCAATCATTACGTTGAATATCTCTCTGTTCCCCTTTAGGTGCATACCACCAATTCTCATACTCCTTGTCCATTGCTTCTACATTAGCAGGGACGCTTAAATCTACTCTACTAGTGGCTCCGGGGAAGGAGCCCTTAGTTCTATTCTCAAATCTATCTCCAGTATCTGATTCTGGTGCACTCTGGGTAACACTACTAGAATTATCTAGAGTTTTATCTGCTTGATCTTTTGCAGATATAACAGGTAATCCTGCCACTAAAGAGCCTTCAGGTTGGACTAGCTCCTCTTCATTTTCAATTGTTGGTTGCATAGTCATTTCAGTAACATGAATTGGCAATCGTATATATCAATCCATTCACCATCATGGTTTTGGACTGAACGCTTGCGTCTTTTTATCGTAAGACTCATCTTTTTATACTCTCTAAATAATACTTTAGCTCCTTCATTTGATATTGGTCTAATAACTGTCATATTTCGATTATTAGGATCAAAGTCAAATGTAAAAGGTCTTTTTACTGTATCCAGTTTAAAATCTATATTTACTTTAAGACCTGCTTTTGTAAAAGCCTTTTCTATATCGTCATTACTTCCATCTTTGGTATCACCAGCTCTTCCTAGTTCAAGATCAAGTAGTCGATATTTACTTATTGGTACGAAACCTCCGTTTTTTTCAACATATCGGTTATGTAAGTTTTTACATATATTCTTTTGATTTGATGCTGAGTTATCTATTTCTCCTTTATTTACATTAGGATTGGTAACATCATTATTAATCTCTTTAGGAGATTTAGATATATAAGTTGCAGAACCAGATGCTTTTAGAAATGCATTAGCTACATCAGAGACAGTTACATTCTCACCTTTACTCTGTAGATGTGCAGTAATGATTTTAATATTCTCTGGTATAGTTAAATCACCACCATTCTCTACATCTTTTATTAGAGCAACAACACTAGAATTAGATAATGGTTTAGCACCCTTGTATCTTGAGTCTCCTTCTCCTTCAAAACTATACTCTTCTTTAGCTAGTGAGTCTTCTAAATTTTCTAAACTATTTATAGTCCTTAATACATCTTTCATCTGTGATTGATTAAAATCTTTATTAGGATCTATAGAAGGAAGTACATGTTTAAAATGAGTACCAGCTGAGTTAACACTATCTCTAGGGGTTTGTAATTCATAAATACCTACTTGCTCATTAATATTTTTAACGATTTCTTGTTCTGCTAAGTCAAATAATTGTTTGTTAGTTTTACCTTTGTATTCTGAATTCTCGTTAGTATCTCTATCTTCTACCATACTAACATAGAGATTTTGACGTTGAGCTTTAGCTATTGGTAATATATCATCTTTAGTTTTACTAATTGTTTTTAAAGCACCTATACCACCAGCTGATTTTGTTAAAGCTCTATCAATTGCAGTATCTGATTGCTTTAAATCGATAGCTGTAATTCCGTCTAGACTTTTTTGAAGATGTTGGAATTTGATTTGGTTTGCACTAGATAAGTTATAGAATATTGTATTAAAGGCTTTGGAATCACCATCAGCAGCATATCTATGTAAGTTATTTACTTGGACAACAGTTATATTAGACATGTCTTTCATGAATAATATTTCTGAAAGATAGTTTGAAGTTTTAGTCCATCCTTTAGCTTTAGCCTTCCAATAGTCATCAACTAATTCTTGTACTACTTCTTTCTTTAATACTGATTTATCACCAAAGTCATCATAAAGCTCACTTCTTAATTTCGGATTATTATACTTATCATAAAGTGTCTTATAATTTTCGTCATCTTCTCTACCTCTTTGTGCATCAGAAATTTGACTTTTCTCTCTCTGAGTTTGTGCCCATTTTAGATTAACTTCATGCTCTGTTCCAGTATAAGCCATCCGTTCTCCCAGAGTCTGTGCTGGATGACCAGCTGAAGATGCAGGTAGCTGAACTGAACGAATTGCTTGTAGTAATTCAAATTCAGTATCTGGATTCTCTGCAAGAGTCTCCATTAAAGCATTTATACCTTCTGGTGATGATAAATTTATTCTAAAGTACTTACCATCTTTTTCTGCCCATAATAGTCTACCAGAGTTTATAGTATTACGAACATTATTTTCAAATTTTTCCTTATTACCTTCTACAGTAAAATCTAAACTTGATCCCTGTAATACTTCTAAGTTATCTTTATGATTTTTAAGAGCTTGTTCTGCTGTAACTTTATTATCTAAATTTATTCCTTCAAGACCAGCTTGCCTTTTAAACATTGCAATTACTGATCTAGCATCCTTTGTCTTATCAGAAACACCTAATTTACCAAGCATTGCTTTGGCATAACCTTCAGCAAATTCAGGTAGTAATTCCCTATAACTTAAATATTTTTCGTTAGTTAGCTTACCTTCTGATTCTAGCTGACCAACTTTTGCATTATGCTCTTCAACAGTTTGAATGAGTTCATTACGCATAGACTGATAAACTTCATCCTTATTCTTATCTATAATCGATTTGAATTTTGCTGCGATTTTAGGATTAGCAAACCATTGTTTACCTGTTAAAGAATGAGCTAGATCTTTTGCTGTAGGGTCTTTACTGTTAATTAAACCTTCTACTTCAATCCCAATATCATGATCAACTTTTATATTTGCTTGTTCATTAAACTCTATAAGATTAGCAAGACCACCAGATTCTTCAAAGTTCTGCTCCCAATTCTTAGCTTGAATAGATTGACCAAGATTAACAGTTGCATCATATAAACCAGCAAATGCTTTATACCCTGTTGTAGTAAAATCACCCCAGTATTCAGCTTCCTTACCATACTCTTTAGCTATACCTTTTAGAGCTTCTACATCTCTTTTTGCTTTTACATCAAATGCATCATATTTGGTTTTCCATATCTCGCCTTCTAATTTCTTAAGAATCTGTGCATTTCTATTTTCATTTTCTGTAACACCTTTTAATCCTGCAACATATTCATTACCTTGTTCTTTATGTTGCCTACGTTCAATTTCAAGAAATCTTAGGATATCTTGTTGCTGCCTTGTAAAAGCCTTTATGCCGAGGTCGCCTTGGTTTTCAACCGAGAAGCGACCTGATCTTGTGAAACTTGATTTAAATGTCATAATTTATCACCCTAACCTAATGTAGCTGCATAAGCATTCATACCAGAAGAAATAGCACCAGCAACACTTTGCATTCCAACTCCCCATGCTCTTGAAGCAGCAGCATTAGGATCAGCCATAGCACCCTTAACTGGTGCAGGTCCAAAGTCATATTCTTGTAAAGCTCTTGGCAGTACAAACTCAGACATTGGTGTAGCAAATGGTATAAGAGGCATTGGTAAATCACCCGGAGCTAACATCTTCTGAGCATAAGCAGCTAAGTCAGCTGACATCTTATCATTTTGAATTTCTTCTAATGCAGCTCTTGCAGCTTGACCAGAACTATTTACTGTTAAATTAATCATATCTATTTGTCTACCATAATCAGCTAGAGTAGCTTGATATCCTTTTCTTACACTTCTACCACTAACTCCAGCGGCTCTTAATTTACCTTCTTCTGCTAGTGCTTTTAATTCAACATCTCTAGCAGTTAAATTGCTTTCAATTACAGCATCTCTATGTCTACTCAGTTCATTCTCACTGCCTGTCTTAGCAGCCATCTGGTTAAGACTTACCTGAGAATTATATAATTGATCAGAACGTAAGTATTGTTCATTTAAAGATAACTGTTCTCTATTACGAATCTTTAGATTATAATCATACTGTTGAGCATTGGTAGCATCTTTGAATGAAGCAATTTTACCTTCATTCCTAGCCATAGCCATTACCTGATCAACAGCGAACTGTCTATCAGCTTTTAGCTTCTCTTTGCCCATCTGCCATCTCTGAGTATCATACTCATACTGGCGTTCCATTGCTCTATTCTGAGCTTCAGCTTGCTGTCTAGCTGCATTAGCTGTCTTGCTAGCTCCAAATAAGCTTAGGCCAACGTTTACAGCTGTTGAAGCTGCAATCCATCCTGCTGCCATATTTTAAATCCTCTTATAAAATCTAGGTGAGTAATTTCCTTCCCACATCATAGAGTTAAGAGACACAGGGAATGGTGAGTCATTAAACACTCTTAGTTGGAAATTATTTGTTCGTTGATGAATTGGAATAGTAAATACTGACTCTTCTGCTAAAGCTATATCATTAGCTAAGTATGTATTTGCTGTTTGAGTTGGGTTTAAGTTATACCATTCATCTAGATATATAACTATTTTTACACCAGTTCCGGGTGCATTAGTGAAGGTAATTTGTGTATCACCTGATACAGTAAATGCTGTTGTATTAACTCCGTCTAGTGTAACTTTAATTTGATCTTTATCTACATATGTGAAATCATCTTCAGTCCAATTAAATACTGTAGTAGAATTATCTCCAGTATATGATCTAGACCCTTGACGTACACCTGTAGATTTAAGTTTAAATGCCATCACTCCTGATAAACCAACAGCAAACTTCATTCTATTAACAGTTAAACTTGCTGTAAAGTCTGTTTTAGTTTTAGCATCATCTGTTCTAAAATAAGTTTTAGGTAATATAACATCTAAATCATATTTCCATCCTACAATAACATCAGCAGCTATACTAGTAAGATTCTTTCTTAAAACTTTAAAGTATGGATCACCATCATTTGTAACTACTGTAGGTGTAGTAGTAAATCCAGATTCAATGAATTGTCCTGTAGCTGTAGTACCTTTAATAATAATAACAGGTGTTAAGTCTGTTACATTAGCCCAAGGTATATAACATTTAGAAAAGTCATTAGTAGAATCATAGACAACAGTAGCGTTATTAGCTGCATTTCTAGCATTTGAATATAAGTCAATACATGGATTAATCTTCTGTCCATCGTTATTAACTATAATAGCATCTTCTGGGCTTTGACTTAGACTAGCTTTGCTTAGTGTAAATTGACTACCTTGTTTAGTAACAGCAAACATAGTATCTGAATCAACAGCTATTGTCTGTACTGTACCGGGTAATTCCCAGTTAAACCAAGCTTGTACTAAGTTCTTTTCTCCATCATTATAAGTACGATAGAAGTAAACCTTACGATCAGTTTGGCTAGAAAGTGCTAAGAATTGGTTCTGTGGACTAGCAATAAATGTATCTATTGTAGCTGGAACCCACTCATTTACTACTCTTCCTATATCTAATACTTGTGGGTTTTCATCTTGACCTCTAGTTAACATACCAAAGATACGTGTATATCCGGGTGTCTTACTTATAAAATTAATATTAGTACCCATATCAACAGGATCAACAGTACCATCCATCTCATAATTAGAGATAGTACGGATAGTAGTTGTAGTTGGTGTAAGTATACCATCAGCAGATGTCATTAAGAATTGCTGAGTTTTACTAAATAATACTAAACCCTGTGTAGTAGGTATAACACCATGTAAGGCTGCAGGTTTAACTGTAGATGCACTTAGATCTACTGGATCAGCATCTGTTACTATCTGTGCAGATGTATGATAGAAGTTATAGTATTGAGCTGATTGGCTCATGGATACATTATCTTCTGATAAGAATCCAAGTCTATTATTATAAAAGAAAGATTGTTGTATCTTTTTACCTATAAAACTAGGATGTGAGTTAGTAGTATCATCACCAACTAATCTAGAAGTATAGGTTATCTTTTGAAATGTAAAAGTATTTGTAGAGTTATTGACTAACTCATGTGGCATTGTAGCATTATCTAGTCCTGTAGATTTACTAGGATCTAGAGTCTCTTGCCAGTAACCAGCACCACTAGTACCATTATCTGCTACAAATTTAGCAAAGTATGTATCATTATCAGAAGAAGTATTGATAACTTTAATTGTATGATTTTGGAATGATTCAACTGGTAGTTGTGTTACAGAATCTACTTGATCTTGAAGGACATAGATAGCATCATTAACACTACCACCACTAGCAGTAATAGTTATAGCAGAATTACTATCAGCTATATGTAATGAAGTAGCATATTTAGTTGTTGTTACACCAGATAAACTTAAAGCATCTATTGATGTTTTTAAAGCAGTTAATACAGTATCATAAGTTCCACTTGTATTTGAAGTATGTGTAACAGTGTTACCATCAATGACAATAGTATAGGTATTACTGATTGCTGTTCCTGATAAAACAAGAGTAGCTTTTCTATTTGCATTAAATGTAGGATCAGCTATTTTAGCTGCTGTTATTAAGTTGTTTGTTATTATAGATGTATCTTGTACAGTAAGTATATCGTAGTTTGTACGTGCTCCTGTAAGGTATGCCTGTGCGCCTGTACCATAGTTAACAGTACATGCTGCACCTGTTCCAGCATTCCATATATCTATGTCTCCTGTACCGCCTCCTGAGGCTGGTTTAATACATCCTATGTATTGTTCATCAGATGTTCTAGATATATAAAACCATTTAGATGAATCATATGTAGTACCTGTACCTAGGTTAGCTATCCATTTAAAACCGGGTCTTTTAGTTAATCCAAAAGTAGGATCAGGATAAGAATTTAAAGCTTCTCTAACTTGGCCCGGTAATTTTTTAGCATCAGATTGTTTGGATACCCCACCTAAATAATTATCAATTCGTTGGGTTACTGCTGGCATTATCTTTTAAGTGCTTGGAATGGTTGGTAACTCTGGTAGTAATTCTGTTGATCTTGTGGGTGTCCAAAAATAGTATACTGACCTTGGTTTGTATCATACTCTAAAGCTTGTGCTCTAGTATATGCTTCTTGTTGTTGCAACATTTGGTATTGATTTTGATCTCCTACAATTCTCTGAGACACCATAGTAGAAGCTCTAGATACTATAAAGTTCTGTATAGGTTCAGGTATATCTACCCAGTCAAATTCCCATACAACATCACATTCTACTGGAGTAGTGTGTGTCCATTTGTATGTATGATCTTGTCTATTATATAGTTTACCATTTCTACGGATACCATGATGATCCATATTGGCAACATTTTCAGTTAATTTAATTTGTAGTATATTATTTGCTATAGCTATTTCATCGTTTGTATCAGGTGTGAACTCATAATGATACTCTTTATTAAAAGTCCATCCTTCTGCTTGTACCTCTCTGGACACCTGTAATAATGTATCGTAGGCAATCGCAACGTCCGGGTTGGTTTGATCTAGAGTGGTTACAGGAGCCTGACCACATGACGACAGGATTTGATTTATAGCTGGTAATTCTACGGTGGCGTTAGTGGTTGGAAAAGGCATAATATTAATATATAAGGTAGAGGACTCCGAAGAGTCCCCATAAAACGTGCTTAGAATGCAGCGTTACCAGAAGATCCGGCAGCAGCACCAGCAACTAGTTCAACAGCAGCAGCTGGGTTGAGGTAGTCAGCTCCCATTGCGAGGCGACCTAAGATCACATCACCTTGGTATACAACTGATACATCACCAGAAGTTACTTGAACTTGTGGTCCGATTGCTTCTACGCAACCAGCAGCTTCTTTCTGGAATATAAGTCCACAAGAGTTAGCGAATTCTGTCTCTTCACCATACTCGTTGTTGATTCCAG
>VTLG01014249.1_pt1 | contig 13672 bp, 16 predicted proteins | sample 4694571 | NCBI WGS metagenome assembly VTLG01 (sample SAMN12604809, study PRJNA352737) | marine metagenome | biome: ENVO:00000447; feature: ENVO:00000209|ENVO:00000569|ENVO:01000036; material: ENVO:00002151; isolation source: viral sequences binned using virsorter ...
TTACTACTCAACTTTACAATTTAGAGATGCTTCATATTGTTGATCTTAGATTAATAGAAAGTTATTGTAATGAGATAAGTTTATATATTGAATGTGAAATGGAACTGAGAAAAAACGGAAGGGTTGATAATTTTACTAATACGAATGGAGATTTATTAAGGAGCCAATCAAAACCTTTAGTTAAAATTAAAAATGATGCACTTGCTAACAGCTTAAGGTTAGCAACTTTATTCGGTTTAACTCCAGTTGCAAGAGCTTCAATTTCTGCTCCTGTTACAAATAACAATACTCAGATAAATAATTATTTTGATTAAATAAATATGGCATCAACTAATTTAAAAATGTTAAAAAAAACATCAAATAATATTTTATCTGATGAATGTTATACTCCTAAAGAAGCAATTAATCCATTATTAAATTTTTTAAAAAAAGATTTAATTTATTATGATTGTACCAGTGGATTAAGTTCTAATATTGTAGATTATTTAAATGATAATAATTATCAATGTAAATCAAGCAATAATTTAGATTTTTTAAAAAACGATATTCCTAAAAATATAGATGTTATAATAACTAATCCACCTTATTCTAAAAAAGATAAATTTATTAAAAGATGTTATGAATTAAAAAAACCATTTGCTTTATTATTACCAATTTCTTCTTTACAAGGACAAAAAAGAGGGAAAATGTTTAATGAAAATGGAATTGAAATTTTAGTGTTAAATAAAAGAATAGATTTTACTGGAAAAGGAAGTCCACATTTTGGAGTTGCATGGTTTTGTAAAGATGTATTAAATAAAAAACTATTATTTAAATAATGACTGATTTTTATTTTGATAAAGAAGCTGCTTCAAAAGCAATAAATTTTATAGAGTTATTTTGTACTCACACAAAAGGAGAGTTAGCTGGGAAGCCTTTACTGTTGGAAGATTGGCAAAAGAAAATAATAGGAGATTTATTTGGGTGGAAACAAGAGAATGGATTACGAAAATATAGAACAGCTTTTATTGAGGTAGGAAGGAAGAATGGAAAATCAACTCTTTGTGCAGCTATTGGATTGTATATGTTATTTTCAGATGAAGAAAAAGGAAGCGAGATATTTTCAGCTGCTGGGGATAGAGCACAAGCAGGAATAGTTTTTGAAATTGCAAAGCAAATGATTTTAAGCAATAAAGAATTAACTAAAAGAGCAAAGGTATTTAGAAACTCAATTACAAATGAAAGTAAAGGAAATTTCTATCAGGCAATAAGTTCAGATAGTAAAACGAAACATGGATTTAATGCTAACTGCATTATTTTTGATGAGTTACATACCCAACCAAACAGATCCCTCTGGGATGTTTTAACAACTTCAACAGGAGCAAGAAGGCAACCTTTATGTATTGCAATTACAACAGCGGGTTATGATAGACAATCAATCTGCTGGGAAATTTATAATTATGCAAAACAAGTTCAGGATAATATAATAGAAGATGAAAGTTTTTATTCTGCAATTTATGAAGCTGAAATGGAAGATGATATTACGGATGAAAAGGTTTGGAAAAAAGCTAATCCTAATTATGGAATAAGTTTAAGAAAAGAATATATGGAAAGAGAATCACAAAGAGCTGTTGATGTTCCATCATATCAAAACACTTTTAAAAGATTGATGTTAAACATTTGGACTGACTCTCAGACTGCTTGGATTGGGCCTAAAGAATGGGAGGCATGCGAAGGAGAAATTGATTTAGAAAAACTGAAGGGGAAAAACGTGTGGTGCGGTTTAGATCTTGCCTCAACTAGGGACATTTCTGCACTTGTTTTATTATTTAAAGAAGATGAAAAGTTTATTGTATTACCATTCTTTTTTATACCAGAAGAAAACGCAAAGAAAAGAAGTGAAAGAGATAAAGTAGATTATATGACTTGGGGAAATCAAGGACATATTATTTTTACAAGTGGAGATGTTGCAGATTATAATTTTATAAAGAAAAAAATAATGGATTTAGGAATGGAATATAATATTCAATCAATTGCTTATGATAGATGGAACGCTTCTCAACTTGTAATTGATTTAACAAATGAAGGGGTGCCAATGTCAAGTTTCGGCCAAGGATTTTTGAGTATGTCCGCTCCTACAAAAGAACTGGAAAAGGTTATTTTAGGAGAGCAAATTATTCATAATGGTAATCCTGTGATGAGTTGGATGTTATCAAACATAGCTTTGCAAGAAGATCCAGCTGGAAATATAAAACCAAACAAAGCTAAGTCTAGTGAAAAGATTGATGGAGTAGTTGCTTTAGTTATGAGTTTGGGGGAACACATGACAGGAGAAGATATAAACAGTGTTTATGATGATAGAGGATTATTAATGTTATGATTTATATTTATTCAGCATCTGGATTTGTTCGGGAGTTTTGGGGGCGCTCAAAAAATTATAAGACTTTAAAAGGAGCTTATGAATCTGTGGAACAAGAACATATTGAATTATTTGGAAAACGTAAATATTCAGATTATAATTCCTTTAGAGTTTGTAGAGATAGAAAATTAAAGGAAACAATGTTACATAACAAAAAATAGTTATAGCTGTATAATTGCAAAAAATTATATAGTGGGCATACTGCAATCAATCCAAAACATATTTTCCAGCTCAGAAAAAAAGGAAACAAAGGAACAAAGGAGCATAAATTATTCAATGCCATTCGGTGCATCAACAGCGGTAAATCCAACAACAGCTTTAACATTTTCAGCTGTTTGGGCGGCAATGAGATTACTTTCTGAAAGTATTTCATCTCTTCCGATTGGTGTTTATAAAAAAGAAAACAATGGAGATAGAGTTGAACAAACAACCGACCTATCTTATTTATTAAAATACCAGCCTAACACTTATCAAAATAAAATTACTTTTATTGAAAAGATAATGATGGATTTACTAAGTAATGGAAATTCTTTTGTAAGAATAGAAAGAGATACACTTGGAAAACCAATTGAATTATTACCTTTAAACTATAATGATGTTACTGTTTATTTTAATGATAATCAATTATATTATACTTCCGATCAATTAAATGGAACTTATAATGCAGAAGATATGTTGCATTTTAAATTAATAACATCTGTTAATGCAGCAAATTCAACAACTACTCAAGGTGGAATTTTAGGGATGAGTCCAATTACACAATGCCAAAATGCTATTGGATGGGCTATGGATGTAGAGGAATATTCAAGAACATTTTTCAAACAAGGTGCTAAACTCAGTGGGGTATTAAAAACTGATAGATCATTAAGCGAACAAGCAATTGATAGATTAAGAAATAGCTTTAATAGTAACTATTCTTCTCTTAGTGGAAGTAATCAAACAGCAGTATTAGAGGAAGGACTTGAATTTCAACCAATTACAATCCCTCCAGATCAAGCACAATTTTTACAGAGTAGAGAATTTAGTATCTCAGAAATTGCAAGAATATTCAATGTACCACCTCATTTGTTAAAAGATTTAACTAAGTCTAGTTTTAATAATATAGAAATGCAGAGTCAGGAGTTCGTTACTTATAGCCTCATGCCATTTTTAAATAAGCTGGAATTAGAGATGAATACCAAACTATTTAGAAAATCAAATATTGGAAAAGAATATGTTAAATTTAATGTAAATTCTTTATTAAGAGGAAACATAAAAGATAGATCGGACTATTATAAAACAGCAATTACAAACGGTTGGCTATCTGTAAATGAAGTAAGAGCTAAAGAAGATGAGAATAAAATTGAAGATGGAGATAAACATTTTATTCCTTTAAACATGACTACAATAAAAAATATCTAATATGCCAGCTATAGAATGTGAAAATAATAAATGGAAGTGGGGAGAAACTGGAGAATGTAAATATAACTCACAAGAAGAAGCCGAACAAGATAATGAAGAGTACAGAGATATGACAAACTTGAATAGCAAAGGATATGACAATGCTGTTAGTTTAACAAAGGAAGGAAAGTATAATATAGACTCAGACTGGGATTTTACAGCTGCAGATGGAAACGCACTCTTAGGGGATGATAATTGGAGCGAATATGAGAGATGGTTCTTAGCTTATGATTCGGAGGCGGAGGAAGAAACGAAGAGTAGATACGGATATCCTTTTGGCAAAAATGGCGAAGTTTATAGAAAGGCATTGATAGCAACCAGACAATATGCAGGCAGATTTAAACTTGATGCCATTTTTGATGCAGCTGGAAAATTAATTGAGATGATTGATAATCAAGAAGCAAGTAATGTAATACATGAAAAAAGGCATATTGTTTCAATTACGGAAGATGAGAAAACAGTTACAATAGTTTATGAGAAAGACTTAGATGAAGAACATGATGAAGAAACAGAAGAAACAGAAGAAACACAAGAGGTTGATAATCAACTATTTGAAACAGATAATAAAGAAATAAAATTTTGGGATAAAAAATATAACAATATAGATATGGAAAAAAGAATATTTAACATAGAGAGCAGAGTAGAAAAAAGAGAAGATGGAAAAGAAGTAGTTATTGGGCATGCTTCTATTTATGATTCGAAGTCGAATAATTTAGGAGGCTTCTATGAATATATAGCAAGAGGGGCTTTTACTGATGAACTGATTGAAAAATCAGATGTTAGAGCTTTAATTAATCATGATCCGAATTTAATACTTGCTAGAAGTACAAGTGGAACTTTAGATTTGTCGGTTGATGAAAAAGGTTTGCGCTACTCTTTTCAGATTCCCGAAACCAGTTACGGAAAAGATTTGGCAATAAACATGAAAAATGGCAACCTCAATCAATCAAGTTTTGCATTTATAGTTGGCAAAAATGGAGATGAATGGACTACTGATGATGAAGGGAACGATATTAGAACCATAACGGCTATTGATAGACTTTATGATATCTCTGTAGTTTCATACCCAGCCTATAATGATTCTGAATCATTTGTAGTAGCTCAAAGAGGTTTAACTTTATATAAAGATAAAAAAGAAAAACAGAATGAAGAAAACGATTTAGTGGCGCGTTCGTTGGCAAAGCTAAAAATAGAATTAATAAAACGAAAAAAATAATTTAAAAAGAAATAACATGAAAAATAGTATTGAGTTAAAAGAGATGCGTTCAGATTATATTTCTAAATTAGAAGTTCTTAAAAAAACTGCTGAGTTAGAAGATAGAGATTTAACGCAGGAGGAAAATACTGAAATGGATTCTATTTTAGAAAAAGTAGATGAAATGGATGTAAAAATTAAAAGAGCTGAAAGAGCAGAAGAAGCTTTAAAAACAGCTGCTAAAGTTAGCGGAACAAAAATAGAATCACCAAGTAACACAAAAGAAACAAGAGATTGGAGTTTATTCAAAGCAATCAATGAAATCAGAAATGGTGGGCAACTTAGTGGATTAGAAGCAGAAATGCATCAAGAAGCAGAGGGGGAAGCAAGAAAAGGATTGCAAGGAATTGGGATTCCTTCTTTCATGACTGAAAAAAGACAAATTACACAAGGTTCATCAGCAATTGCACCCACAGCTATTGGCGCGTATATTGAATCATTAGGTGAAAATGGTCTTTATAAAGCGGTCGGATTAAATGATTTGGGAACTGTTGCTGCAGATACAGTTCTTCCAATTGCGGGTGGATCAACAGTTGCATGGGCTGCAGAAGTTGCCGTTGCTGCAGATGGTGGTGTTGATTTTGACAAAGTTACATTGACGCCAAAAAGATTGACTGGTTTTGTTGATATATCAAATATTATATTAGCTCAAAATGGACCTGCTGCTGAAGCATCTGTTATGACAGATATGGGAAGAAATATGGCCCAAAAAATTGATGCTGCAATGTTTGGTTCAACTTCAGTAACAAGCGCTCCTGCTGCAATAGTTCAAACTTCGGGAACTTTAACATTTACTGAAGCTACTTTTGCAACGGGATCTATTGCTTCAGATATGTTAACAGCTATACAAACAATTGCTGATGATCATGGATTAGATGGTAACTTATCTTTTGTTAACTCTTGGGAGTTATATTCTTCTATCAAGCAAGAAGCTCAAGTTTCTTCAACTTATCCTCTATATGTAGATGATAGATTAGCTGGTTATCCAGGATATTTCTCTTCTGGTCCTGCCAATTCTGCTGGTGCATCTGGAGATGGAATGTTCGGTGATTTTGGTAGAGTTTATTTTGCAACATTTGGACCTTCAAATATTTTGGTAGATCCATATAGTGCGGCAACCACAAACGAGGTTCGTTTGGTTATGAATAATCACATGGACTGGGGTGTTGCTTCTGGTGCATCTTTTGTTAAATATACTACTTTAACAGCGTAACACAATAGTAATAATTTTTAAAAGGGCTGGTTTTAAAGCCAGTCCTTTTTTTTAAACAAATTTAAAATGTATAGAAGTTTAAAAGTAAACACAGCAGCAGTTAATCCTTTATTTACAACTGCACAAGCGAAGGCCCATTTAAAGGTGGACGTAACGGAGGATGATACCATTATAGACAATATAATATTGGCTGCAACTCAATCATGTGAAATATTTACTAATCAATATTTTATTGATACTGTTGTCACACAATATAGTGATACTTGGGATGGATTTTATAGATTATATAAAAGCCCAGTTTCTGCAATTACTCATGTGAAATATTATGATTCTGATGATAGTTTACAAACTTTAGCTTCATCAAATTACATTTTAGATGGAACTTCAAAACCCGCAAGAATTGGGATTGCTATTGATGGGGAGTTGCCAAATTTATCAAATAGAATAAACGCTGTAGAGGTAAAATATACAGTAGGTTATGGAGCGGAGTCAACAGATGTTCCAGAAGGAATCAGGCAAGCTGTACTTTTAACTATTGGAAATTGGTATGAAAATCGACAAAGCGTAATAACAGGAAGAACAGCAACAGAATTACCTTTATCAAGTCAATATTTATTAGAGCAATATAAAATACAAGTATGTTAAGCATAGGACAACTTGATAGAAGGATTGAAATTTTCAAACCAACTTATGCAAAAGATGCGTATGGACAATCAATAAAAACATATGCTAGTCTGCTTAGTTGTTGGGCACATATAGACTGGAAATCAAGCGATAGAAAAGAAGAATCACAAGAAAACGTACAAGGAACAGATGTTGTTTTTTATATAAGAAAAATTGGATGGGATTCTAGCGTAATTATTGAAATGGGAACATATAGAATAGAATATGATTCCAATACTTATATAATTCATGGAATTAAAGAAATAGATGGAAGGGATAAATTTTTAGAAATAGAAACAAAATTAAAGGATAATAACTAATGGCTGATAGTGTAACAATGAAAGTTAAAGGAATGAAAGAAATTGAGGCAATGTTTCGGCAAGTTCCAAAACAAGTAAAACAAGATTCTATTTGGGCAAAGTTTTGGAGACTAAATACAAAGCCTTTATTAAAGGCTGCTCAATCAGTTACTCCTATAGCAAAAAAAGATGTTCCTTATCCTCCTGACAAATCTAAAACTATTAAAAAAGGAACATTAAGAGATTCTATTGGTTTTTTTAGAACTAGAGCATCAAAAAAATATTTAGGAGCATATATAGGCCCAAAAGTAAAAGGAAAATTTAAAAAAAATAAAGGTGGTTATTACGGTGCTTGGGTGGAATATGGAGCAGAAGTTATGCATTATGGAAAATTCAAAAGTAAAAATCAACCTTTTATGCAGAGAGGATGGGATATGGCACATAAAATAGTTTTAGCAAATGGATTTAAAGATTCAGAAAAAATATTTGAAAGAGTAATGAAGTCACATGAAAAAAGAATGCAAAAATACGGAAGATTAGGATATTGAGATGGATATAGGAAAAGCAATATATGAAATTTTATCTGATAATATAGCTGTAGCCTCTTTAGTTAGCACAAGGATTTCTCCAAATGTTATGAAACAAACATCAGCATTTCCTTTTATTGTCTATGATGTTTCTACTGATACTCCAGAAGGGCAAAAAGACTCTGTTGCTTTATTAGATACAGTTTCTATTATGGTTTCAGGATATTCTAAAACTTATTCAGAAGCTTCAAAACTTGCAAATTATATTAGAACAGCTTTAGATAGAGTGAAGGGCCTTTATAGTGGAGTAAATATACAAGCAATTGATTTTGATGGTTACGATGATGTTTTTGATGATTCAAGCGGTTCTGATGGAATTTATAGAAAATCATTAAATTTTAATGTTAGAGTCTTAAATTCATTTAATAATATTTATTCAACTGTTTTTGATGGAGTTGATGAGGATGTTGATATTGCTGCAAGTGGATCGGATATAAATACAAGTTTGGGAACATTCTCATTATGGGCAAATGTAGGAACAATGACTGCTAGTGGTTATTTTATAAATTATAGAGTAGATGCTAACAATCAAATTCAAATTTTATATCATGCCGCTGACAATGAAGTAAAAATGACTTATAAAGCTGGTGGAGTAGTAGTTTCGGCAGTTTTAACAGATGCTATTGAGGCTGATGGATTATGGCATCATATAGTTGGAACATGGGATGTTTCAGGAGATGAAATAAAAATATATTTAGATGGAACATTAAAGCAAACAACAAGCTCATTAGGAACTTTTGCTGGTACTCCAGCTTACGCTTCTATTGGAAGCAGTGGAATTAGCACTTCTTATTTTATTGGAAATATAGATGAAGTTAGTTTATTTAATGTAGAATTAACTGATGCTCAAGTAACAACATTGTATAATGATGGACTTCCTTATACAGTTGCGGCAGATACTGGATTGATAGGATGGTGGAGAATGGGAGATGGGACTTTAACAGGAAATCCGATTGCAACTTATCCAACAATACCAGATGAAAGTACAAATAGCAATGATGGCACAATGAATAACATGGCATCGCATAATTTTCAAGCTGATGTTCCAGAATAAAAAGATATGGAAAAAAAGTATGTTATAATAGAAAAAAGTTATGTTGATTCAATTGACTTTCAAAAAGTAATTGAAACTTCAAAAGCAACATTAAGATATAATTTAGATGGAACTAAAACAATAGTTAAATTTATTGGAGATGTGCCATCATTTTTAGAAGGGGATGAAATATATTCTCATAGTGAAATATTAGAAATAATCAGCAATCCAGATAATGGTTGGGTTGAAACAAACGAATAAAGAAATGAAATATACATTAAAAAAAGAATTAATAGTAAATCATCATAAAACATTGCCAGCAGGAATAGTTATGGATGTAACACAAGATTATGCTCAGTGGTTAGATGAAAATGGTTATGGAGATGTAAAAGTGAAAAAAGTAAAAAAAGAAACGAAAGCAAAAAAAGAAGCTTCAGATAAGGAGCAGGAATTATAATTATAAATAAATTAAAAACATAAAATTATGGCAGCAACAGATGGACAAATAAATGGAACGGAATTGAGAGTATATTTGGCGGGAACTCTTGTAGCTTACAGTACAAGTGCAACTCTTAATGTTAATCACAGTACCAGAAGCACGAGCTCGAAGGACAGTGGCGGATGGGAAGATAATATGGAAGGAATGCGAAACTGGGATGTTTCTTGTGACGCATTATATGCATGGCTAACTCCAGCAGGAGGAGCTATCGGGAATAATACTCTTAGTGATATATTTACAGCATATATAGCAACAAGAGCAAGTTTTGAATTAACTTTTGGAGTAACAACAACTGATTCGGGAGATACTAAATACGTGGGAACAGCTTGGATGACTTCAGCGAGTTTAAGTAGCCCACTTGAGGACACGAGTACCTTTAATTGTTCATTTCAAGGATCGGGCGTTTTGGTTCAAACAGTAAGTTAAATAAAAATTTAGAGCCAGCCCTTGCGTTTTCTTTTCTGAGTGCGGGGGTTGGTTTCTATTAATTCAGAAAAGACAAAATACTTTAGAAAATGAAATATGAAATTTTAGAAATTGGGGAACATAAATTGCCCGTTAGATTTGGATTTAATGCTTTAAGAAAATACTCATTAATGACTGGATCAACAATGAATGATTTAAACAAATTAGCATCAGGAGAAATAACTTTCAATGATGCTTTTAGTTTAATATATTGTGGAGTTGCAGATGGGCACAGAGCGGCAAAAGAGCCTTTTAAATTAAGTATTGATGATGTGACTGATATGTTTGATGGGAACATGGGTTGCATGGAAAAAGCTTTTGAAATACTTGGAAGAGCAATGGGAGAGGGTAACGAAAAAAAGCCGAAGGCCAAGAGAGCAAAGAAGAGCTAACTTGGCAAAAACTTGAACAAATTGCTTTTGGACAATTAGGAATGAAGGTTGATGAGTTTTACGATATGTTACCAAGAGAATTTTGGAATAAAGTGGAGGGCTTTCATGAGTTGGAAAATTTAAGGCAAAGAAACGATTGGGAAAGAACTAGATGGAGCACTTGTTTATTGTTAAACATTCAACTTTCAAAAGGTAAAAGACTCCAACCAACTGATTTAGTTCAGTTTGAATGGGATAAGAAAAAAGATAAAATTGATTTTAAAGAGTTAAAAGAAAGAGCAGAACATATTAAAAAATTAGATGAATTTAATAAAAATAAAAAACTAGAAAATGGCAAGTAAGGCAGTAGGATTATTGACATTCACTTTTGGGGCTAATATGAAGGGCTTTAATAAAGCAATGACTAAATCTCAGAAAAAACTTAAAAAGTTTGGAAAGAGTTTACAAAGAACAGGAAAATCTTTAACAATGGGATTAACAGTTCCTATTGTAGCTTTAGGAGTTGCTGCATTCAAAACATTTGCAGATTTTGAACAATCAATGCTTAAAGTAAAAGCAATTTCTGGAGCTACACAAGTAGAATTTATGGCATTAACCGAGAGCGCACAACTACTGGGTTCAACCACAATGTTTACTGCTACTCAGGTGGCCCAACTTCAACTTAATTTATCAAAGCTTGGATTAACTCCAACCGAAATAAATAAATCAACTAAGTCTATTCTTAATCTTGCTCAAGCAACTGATTCGGATTTAGGAGAAGCTGCAACAGTTGCCGCTTCAATAATGAATGCTTTTGGATTAGAAGCTGAGGACATGACTATGATTTCTGATGTTATGGCGGATGCATTTAGTTCAACTGCTTTAGATTTGAATAAATTTCAGACTGCCATGGCTTCTGTAGCACCAGTTGCAAAACAAGCGGGCCAAGACATACAAGGAACTTCTGCTATTTTAGGAGTTTTAGTAAACAATGGAATTGAGGCTTCATCTGCTGGAACAGCATTAAGAAATGTATTTTTAGAATTAGCAAATAAAGGATTGACTTGGGATCAAGCTATGGAAAAGATACAAAATTCTATAAATCCTCTTAAAACTGCAATGGATTTATTTGGTAAAAGAGGGGCAGCAGTTGCCACTATTATAGCAAATAATGGAGCTGAAATACAAGATTTAACAGCTGATTTTAATGATTCAGCTGGAGAAGCTCAAGCAATGGCTGATATTATGGATTCTGGGGTAGGTGGTGCAATGAGAAGAATGAAATCTCAACTTGAGGGAGTAGCAATTGAACTAGGACAGCATTTAGTTCCTGTATTTGAAAAATTTGTTAAATGGGTAGAAAAGGGAGTTGAATGGTTTAAAACCTTAGATGATTCGCAAAAGAAAAATGTTGTAAAGTGGGGATTAATACTTGCTTCCATTGGTCCTGTTCTTATAATTATAGGAAAACTGTCACTTGGAATCGGTGCGTTAATTCCAGCTTTTACCAAGCTTGGAGCTTTAATAATGGCTCAGCCTTGGATTGCATTAGCGGCGGCACTTCTTCTTGTCGGAACTGCCGCTTATAGTGTAGTAAAATCTTTAACAGCACAATTTGACGCTCAACAAGCTTTAAATGATGTAACTAAAGAAGCTGGATCGAGGATGGCTGAAGAGGTTGCTTCAATAGAAACTTTAGTATATGCGATTAATACTGAAACAACTAGCTTAGAGGAGAAAACTACTGCTTTAAATACTCTAAAAAAATTATATCCAGGCTATTATGATGAAGTTGATGAAGCAACTTTTAGTCAGGATGCTATGGCACTATCAACAGCTAACCTAAAAGCCGCTTTATTAGAGATGGCAATGCTAGATGTTTATGCAGATAAACTAAAAAAAGTTACTGCAGAAATAATAGAGTTGGAGCAGTCAATAACGGCAGGTGACATTAACACTAGTACAAGAATACTAACTGGAAGTACTGTTGGGGTTCTAACTCTTGGAAGTGGTTTTGGGGCAGTTGCTGTAGCTGCCGCTGATTATTTTAAGGTTTTTAATCAACCTATTCAAGATATATCCAATGTTACTCAGCTGGAGAAATTGAAGAAAACTCAAGCTTTTTATTTAGAAGGGCAATTAGAGCTTGAGAAAAAAACAAAAGATTACAAACTTTTAGTTCCAAAAGTAACTCATGGCGTAAGTAATTTAGGAAAGGAAACAGATAAAGTAACAGATAGTACAAAAGAATATTCCAATGCTATTGGAACTAATAGTATTGAGTTAGGAGATCAATTCCAACAATACTCTTTAGCTACAGATCAGTTTAAAGGCATGTATGAATGGACATTGAGATTAACAGATGCTCAAAAATTAGGAGCTGCTGGATTCCAAATGTTTGGAGATATTTTAACATCTTCTTTAGATGGAGCTTTAGATAATCAGGAAAACTTTTTTAAATCATTCTTAAAAAACATAAAAAGAGCAATCAGAAGTTTATTAGTTCAATTAGCTGTAATGACTTTAATACAAGCTGTAATGCCTTTTGGAATGGGAGGAATGGGCAAAGGTGCTTTTAAACTCTCTAATATAAAAAGCAATTTAATGGGATTAATGAATATTCCAATGCAAGAAGGGGCGTTAGTAACAGGCCCGACAACAGCTTTAATTGGAGAAGGGCCAGGAACTTCAAGGGCGAATCCAGAGGTGGTAGCGCCGCTCGATAAACTCAAATCTATGATTGGAGGAGGAGAGCAACATATAACAGTAACAGGAAAATTAGTTGGAAATGATATATTTTTAAGTAATGCGAAAACGGGCGTTAATAGACTTAGAACAGTATAAAAGAAAATAAGAAATGGCAAGACCAGATTACGAATTACAGTCGATTAGAGATGGAGTTATAATATCCTCTAATGGCACAGAATATACAATTAACATTTTATGGAATAATACAGGAGGTGGAACTGATATGTTTTTTGGTTCTAGTGGAGTTCAAATATCCTATGAAACTCCAGATGACAAAGATAAAAATTCATATATTTTATCCTCTAAATGTACCATTCCTTTTTTAGTTCAAAATGCTACAGATAAAGCTTTTATTTTATCTCTAGCAACATCTTACCAAGAAAAAGATGTTTGGATAACAGTAAGAAAAACATCTAATGCAGATGTTTTATTATGGTGCGGATATGTTTTATTAGATTTAAAAGATGAAGAAGATGTTAGCTATCCCTATGAAGTAACTTTAACGGCTGTTGATGGATTAGCTGCTTTAAAAGACAAACCTTTTGTTAGAGAAACAAATCTTGCTACTTCTGCAACTCCTAAGTTTCCGTATGTCACAGGAGACACTTTTTATAATGCTGGATTTAGTAATATTATTGGAGGCGGAAGCACCGTTAAATGGTTGCCAGAATTACTGCTTAATACTGGAATGGTTTTAGCTG
>VTLG01015951.1_pt1 | contig 13671 bp, 19 predicted proteins | sample 4694571 | NCBI WGS metagenome assembly VTLG01 (sample SAMN12604809, study PRJNA352737) | marine metagenome | biome: ENVO:00000447; feature: ENVO:00000209|ENVO:00000569|ENVO:01000036; material: ENVO:00002151; isolation source: viral sequences binned using virsorter ...
ACTATCTACATCTCTAACAAACGATTGTTGTATTTGTTGATCGTAATCTTCTGCTGGTTGTGTTAATGCTTGTACTATTCTAGCCACGTTTTTTAACTCCTTTAATTTTTTTCTTATTTAGTGATGCATAAAAAACTTGCTCACCTTTTTTCTTACCATATTGTTTTTTCATAGACTTCATTATTTTTTTACCTTTTGTATTTAATGGCATTATCTTCTACCGTCCGGTTGATAGTCTATTCTAAATGTTCCAAGTTTCCAAAACTGACTTGTGCTAGTGTTTTCTACTTTTAAAGATATCTCTCTAGCTCTAGCGCGTGTATCTATTTTAGTTGAACTACTAGTTATTGTAAATGGACCTAGAGAAGAACTAGCTTTTGTTTGATTTGGAAAGTCTCGTAAATTTAAGGTTACTCTTGCATCACCTGTTTGTGATAAAAAGTCTGGTATGACTCTTCTTATTTTCATCATGAACTCACCATCTCCAGCTAATCCTTGTTGACCAATATCAAAACTTCCTGATTGTATGTTTGCTGTGATAGCAGTGGTTTGTCCTAATTTAACTTGGTTTAAACCTGTCTCATGTTCATAATATGTTGAAGCTCCATCAGTATTACCATGAACATAATTAACATCTGTATCTGCTGTTTCAGCGCTTTCATCATATTCAGTTGCGTGTGGTTTACCAAATATAGCAGAATCTTCCCACGCTGTTCTTGCAAGTGTGCCTGTGGTCCACACTGGTCGCTCGGGACTTGAGTCTAGATAATTATATGCAACCATTCTATTTACAACACCAGAACCAGAGTTTGGATAAAACCACATAACTTCACCAAATAAATTATTTAATCCAGCGTTAATATGTTGTTTAGGTGTAGTATTAATATCATCAAAAACATGGTCTTCAACTAAACATGGTAATGATTCTAGTTTACCTGTGTATCTAAAAAAACCATTCTCTGACATCCAATAAGCCGTACCATCAACTTCAACAGCTGCGTTCTGTCCAATTAATCCACAGTTTGTACCTACTTGTTGGAATGAAAATGTAAATGGTGGACCAACAAAACGCATAATAAATAATGCAGTGTCTGTCCATATGTAAATCGCATCACGACCTCTGATCGCTCCAACTAATTTAGATCCATCTGCAAGTCTTTGTGTACCAGCTGTATTGGTTGCTGTAGGTGTATATGTATTTATATCTTCTTGATCCGAGAATCTTATAAACATTGGATCTTGTGTAGATTTAGTTCCAATCGTTGTTTCTGTGCCAAAAAATATTAAGTGACGGTCTGGTGTAGATACTAAACTAAATGCAGAGGCTGTTGGTGCTCCTGTTATAATAGTTGCTCTAGTATTGTTTGCTCCTGTAGGATTAGAGTCCCACTCAAAACTTTCACCACCATTAATAGTTGCAATAAGTTTATTACCTAAATTATCTAACGACCATAAACCAGGTGCTGTAACAATATCTCCAGATGCTGCAGCGTTCCATGCAAAAAAGTTTGATGCATCTGTTACTGTTGCTCCAGATGAATGTGTTGCTGCTGTTGTACCTGAGGCACCTCTAGTTAAACCAGATAACGTTCCGCTATTGTCATTTCCTGTATAAGTAATTAGTTCTGTTCCAATTAACACTGTACCTGATGATGGAAAAGAAGATGAACTAGCCATTGTTAAACTTGTAACACTTGCATTTATTGAAGAAGATAATGTAGATGTAAACTGACCTGCTTGTTGCCCACCCCATGATCCAAGAGACCAACCTGTAGATGCAACCTCAACTGCTGGTCCAACAGGATAGTAGTGTTGAACTCTAATACCACCTGATGTTGTTGCACCAGATCCAGATTCATTAGACTCCATTTCTATTGTAAGTGTAGTATCTGTTGGTATTGATGTTACCATAAATTTTTTATCGGTAAAATCACCAGACACAAAACCAGAGTTAGTTATAGATGTAAAAGTATCTAATAATATTATATCAAATTTATTTATATTGTGTGCTGATGCAAAAGTTAACGTTACAGTTTTTGACCCGTTAGTTGTAGAAAAGGCATTTGATAAAGATGTTGTCGCTTTAATAGGATGTATATCATAAAAGATACCACCAGAGTATGCATATAAAATTCTGTTTGTTCCTAAGATAGCATACTTAATACCTGATGTATTTACAAAGTGATGAATAGCTGTAGCTCTGCCTGTGATTTGAACAGATCCTAATTGTGACCAACCACCAATTTTTTCAGGTGTGCCGTATCTAAAACGAACATTGTCTCCATCAACCCATTGGCTTTCACCACCTGTAGATGTAACTTGTTTGTTAAATCCTGGTGCAAATTTTACTTTTTGCAGCATAATAAATTACCTATGGTTTAGTAGGCCACGTAACGTTTTCACATTTTTCAACAGTGTCTTTACCTTCAGGCAGGTCCCTTAACTCCTGTCTATATGTTTTCATGTCATCAGACATAGTAACATCAGATAAAGCATAGAAATCAGTTTCAGCTAACAGTTGATTTCTTCTAGATCTAAGACTAGCTTGCGCTCTCCCTAAAGCACCATCTGCCCATGCTTGTTCTTCAGCATCTCTAGCGGCCTCTTCAGCTGCTGTAAACTGAACTCTTTCACCATTTATGTTATGAAATCTTGGCATAGTTTTCTCCTTTGTTTTTGTTTATCATGATTAATTAATTCCGTAAAGGCAAATATCTCCAGCGTCTATGGTTCCACTATCTGGTTTAAATGTAATTGCATCTATTGCTGATGTGGTATTAAAGTATCCTGCTATATATACATCAACTGTATAATCTGCTTTGTATGTACTATTTTGCCTTATTAAAAAATGTTTTACAAATGTTGTAGAACTTGGATTAAATAAATGCATGTAACCAGACATACCTTGATCATTATCATTTCCTGGTTCATTAGATATAATTTGATCAGATGTCGACTGTGCTAAATCTCTAGCTGATTTGTAAGTTAATGCAGTTGCACTGTCTCCTTCATTATGATTAGCTTCAAAATTAGTTGTTGTTTTTGTGACATTATAATTAGATCCACCATCTATTGATCCGTTAAAAAATATACTACCAGTATCTGAAGACAGGTGTAAATTTTTAAAAGTAAATATATATTCCTTGTAAGTATTATCCAAAACTACATCACTTGAACCATCAACAAAAGACACAGCAGAAGAACTAGATGCTGTAAGTTTTTTAATAAACACCATGGAACCACTACTAAGACTACCAAATGCGGTTACTGATCTGACTCCTCTATTATTTAATTTAACAATACTCATTAGCTATCCTTAATTCCATATAGTTTTATTGTTCCTGAGTCTATGTTACCACTAGACATTTTAAACTGCACCGCATCAATTGCACTTGTAGTGTTTCCATATCCAGCTACATATATGTTCCAATCTTCAGGTGTTGAATCACCTGAAACTGTATTTGTTGCTGCTGTAAAATGTTTAACAAAAGTTGTACTAGATGGGTTAAATAAACGTAAAAACCCAGATAAACATTCATCATTGTCACTGCCAATACCAGCAGTTAATTTTTGAAATCCTGTAGATTGTGCTAAATCATTTCCTGTACTATATGCTACTGATCCACCACCACCACTCTCTGTATGATTAGCATAAAAAAACGTTGTAGTTTTAGTAACATTATAATTACTACCTGTGTCTGCACTTAAGTTAAATGTTAATGCTTCGCCATTAGTAGCTGGATGTATATTAATAAATTTAAATAAATAAATAGGATATGTGCTATCCAAGACCACGTCTGAACTACCATCTACAAAAGATATTGTTGAATCAGAACTAGCCGTTATGGTTTTAATTAATGTCATTGCACCAGCAGGAAAACCAGCAGCACTTGTTACACTACTTAAACTATTATTGTTATATTTAACTAACGCCATATAATTTAAATGTCCCCGAATCTATATTACCTGTAGTCATTTTAAATTGAATACCATCAATAGCAGTAGTAGTATTAATATAACCAGCTACATTCCACCTATAACTTGCATTATCTGCATGAATATTATTAGTTTCACATATAAAATGTTTTACAAAAGTTGTGCTACTAGGATCAAATAAATGCAGGATTCCTGCCACACACTGATCATTATCATTACCCATTCCCTGTGCAATTCTTTGAAAACCTGTGCTTTGTGCTAAATCATGGTCTGTTTCATAAGATAATGCTTGAGTGCTAGCATCTTCAAAATGATATGCTCTAAAAATAGTTGTAGTTTTAGTAGCATCATAATCTGTTGAACCATCTCTAAAATTAACTTCAAAATAATTTGTAGAAGTGTTATTATCAGTGGCTGGATGCACATCAAAAAATTTTACAATGTATTCTTTGTAAGTAGAATCTATTCCACTGGCAAAACTGATTGTAGAACTAGAACTAGCAGTTTGTGTAGATATAAGATTTAATGATCCCCCACCAACCCCACTGGGTAGACTTGTAATTGCTGACATAGAGTTATTATTGCACACATTAATTGACATGTGTTACTCCTTCGGATTATCTGATCTTACTTTATCACAATGATCTTTAAATGTTGTAGTGCCGTTCTTTTGATCCTTGTAGATCATTTCCATTTGAGATTCCCATGATCCATACTGAGATCGCCTAGTTGCATCTATATTAGCATTTTTTTCAGCAGTGTTACCTGCAGTTTCATAAGACGCTAGTTGAGAATCAGTTGGTTTTGCAATATCATAAGCCCATGAAGCTATATAATCTCCTTTTCCATCTGAATCATTTTGCAAAGACACTTTATCATCGTCCCAAGTTTTTGAATTTGCTTCTAAGTATAATTTAATTTTTGTATATAATTGTGACATATGTTCTCCTATGAAATAAGTTTAAAGGCTTGAAAATAACATCTTGTTGTCCCAGTCGTTAAATTTATTGTGTGCCCTGAATTTTGTCTGACATATATTTCATAATAATCATCATCGTCTGCTAAATCTATCCAGTTAATATCACCAATGGCATTATTATCAGTATGTCTACCTCTAAAAGTTGCAATTGAACTACCGTTTTTATATATTAATAATCTTGAATCAGTTTGAGTTCTTGTGTCTTCATACATTACTAATGCACTAATAAAATAATATCCAGCAGTTCCTGGAGTAAATCTGTAATTTGATGAGGCATCATAAACACCTGATGGGTCATATATCTCATTAGAAAAAGTAACTTTTGTATAAGTGCTATTAGGAATACTTTGATTTGATGCAGGTCCACCTGCTCTAAATAAAGGTGTATTATTACCACCAACACCAGATAAGAAATTTGACCTAGTCATTTTTCTTAACGCACTAGCAGAGTCATCATGAATTATAATTGTATCAGCGTCAGCAGCAGAAGTTTCTGCAGTTTGTCCTGTGATTGCTGTTACATCTAAATGTTCATCAGATATAGCATCGTCAACTATTTTAGCAGCTGTCACAGTATCATCTGAAGGTGTGCCCAGGTCGAGCACATTACCTAATATTTGAACAAAGTCGATAACGTCCCCTGTCGCCAGATTCGAGGCGAAGGTCATCGTGGACCCTGATATAGTAAAGGATGATCCTGGTTTTTGTAGGATACCATTTAAACTGACCAACATGTGGTTGGCAGATTCTGGGGCTACGTTTACACCTCCTACTTGTAGAGTATAAGCTGCCTGTCCGTTTACGACTGATATCGCATCACAGACTTGAAAATTTCCAACAGTAGGGGCTTTTCCTATATAGGCCATAGTTCTCCTTTTTGTTTATCTATCATATTAATTTATTCCATACAAGGTTATTGTTCCTGCATCTACATTTCCACTAGACATTTTAAATTGTATTTCATCTATAGCACTTGTTGTATTAAAATATCCAGCAATAAAATCACTTACTTGATAATCTGAAGATGAAGTATATGCTGTTTGACATATAAAGTGTTTTACAAATGTTGTAGATGATGGATTAAATAAACGTAGAAATCCAGATAAATTTTGATCATTGTCATTACCTAAAGACGAATTAGCAGTTAAGTTTTGAAAACTTGTTCCATTTGCTTGATCAGCACTATCTTCATATCCAAAAATAGTAAATCCATTTGATTCATGATTACCAGAACCAAAAGTAGTAGTTATTAATGTTTCATTATAACCACTACCACCAGATGTATTACCTTGAAATTGAAATTTTACATTATCTGTTTGGGGGTGTATATCTTTAAAAATAAAAATATATTCTTTATATGTATTATCTAATACAACGTCACTACTACCATCAACAAAACTTAAATCGCCACTAGAACTAGCAGTAAGTTTTTTAATAAAAGTTGTAGCCCCACCTGCAGATCCAGTCTCGAATCCGTCAGCACTGCTATTAAATTTTAATGCTTTATTAGCAGAGGGTGTAACATTTATACTATTAAATTTTAATTTATTAAGTGCCATTAGCTATCCTTTATTCCATAGAGTTTGATTGTACCAGAGTCTATGTTGCCTGATGACATTTTGAATTGAACTGCATCAACAGCACTGGTAGTATTTCCGTATCCACCACCATAGAAATCTATTGGAAAATTGCTTGTATGATAACTAATAGTGTGTGTTAGATAGTGTTTAACAAATGTTGTGCTAGATGGATTAAATAAAAATAATTCACCAGATAAAGATTCATCATCACCATTTCCCTGTCCACTAGACAAAAATGCAAAATTAGTAGATTGTACTAAATCTAAAGAAGTTTGATAATCTATACTAGCAGCACTATCATCTTCTTTGTGATATGCTCTAAAAGCATTGTCTGTTTTTGTTACATTATAATTACTACCAGTATCTGCACTTAAATTAAATTTAAAGTCATAATCATTTGAAGCTGGATGTATATTAATAAACTTAAACATATAAACAGGATAAGTATTATCTAAAACAACATCAGAACTTCCATTTACAAAAGACAAAGTAGCGCTACTACTAGCGGTCAAAGTTTTAATTAAAGTCATAGAACCAGGATCAATAGTAGAAAAACCATTAGCACTGGCATTAAATCCAAGTCCTTTACTTGCAGCTGATGTTACATCAAAACTATTAAAATTAAATTTTGTAAGTGCCATTAGGTAACTCCATACATTTTAATTGTGCCACTATCTATATTACCACTTTCAAATTTAAATCTTACTCTTGTTAATGCTGTTGTTGTATTCACATATCCAGCTATAAAATTATTCATAGCATAATCTCCTTGATGAGCATTGTGAGTATTTGCAATAAAATGTTTTACAAATGTAGTGTTTGAAGGATCAAATAAATGTAAGGTTCCTGAACAAGATTGATCATTATCGTTTCCAGTTCCCTCTGTTAATCTTTGAAAACTTGTTCCTTGTGCTTGATCTCCCGTGGTTCTATACATAAAATATGTGTTTGAATCAGATTCATCATGTTGTGCGTTAAAAAATGTAGACGTGATTGTTTGGTTATAAGACGTATTAGTTCCTGTATCTACTTGAAAAGCAAATGACTGATCATTTGTTGCTGGATGTATATCAAAAAATTTAAATATATATTCTTTGTAAGTTGAATCTATTCCAGAAGTAAAATCTATTGTAGATGAACTTGAGGCTGTCGATGTAGATATTAATACCATACTACCACCAACATCACCTGCCTCTATTCCGTTATTATTAGAATTAAAAACAACTGTTTTACTAGCAGTTGGTGTTAAGTTTAGACTATTAAAGTTAACCTTAGAGAGTGCCATGGGTTACTCCTTTGGATACTTATCTTTAACTGCCTTAATAGTAGTCTTCCAACCATCTATTCCATTATGATATATGTCGTCTAATTGATCCACAATAGATGGATACTCAGCTGCCCTTTTATCTATATATTCTCTTTCATTAATTTTCTGTTCTATATCTGATTTTGATATTGGAGTTGTTCCATTTAACCATGTAATATTATCAACATCATTAAAAGTAAATTCAGCATTAGGATTAATTGCTTTAATGGCTTTAATATATTTAATCATCATGTTTCAATCTCCTGTACTAATAGATAAGATTTTTTTGAACTATTTAAATTAAATTGAATACTTTGACCAGAGGCAGTTTTACCTTGAACTTTTATCGTAACTTGTGATGATGTGTTGTGATCATCTTCACAAACATTAACATCAAACATATGTAAATTACTTGCATCTGCAGTATAATAATAAAGTGAACCATAACCGACACCTGTATCTGCATTATTTACCACTGTACTGTCTCTTAAAATTTGAGAGAAAAAAGACTCATCAGAGTTTGCACTTACAGTAAAACCAATGTTCATAAAACTTGTAATTAAAAATTTTGATGTTGAACTCACTGGTGTGATATCAAGTGTCATTCCTGTTAAATCTGCATAACTTGTAGATGATATTGCTTGATTAGTTGAAGTTGTAACTAAACTTGATTGTAATAATTTTCCACTGCTTTTAATTAATGAATAATCAATTCTTTTTAATGTACCAGCATCACTAACTAAAAACTCATCAGTATCAGCTGGCTCAGAAGCTAAAGCATCCTTACCAGATATTAAATCATTACCAACCATAGCAGCTGTAATACTATTAGTTGCAGGTGTTACAGTTTGTAATGCTCTACCTAGAAATACACAGTACATCGTATCTGTCGAAGCCGTGGCCGCAGATAGTGTCAAAGTCGTGCCCGATGCAGTATATGCTTTACCAGATCCAGGTTGTTGTCTTACGTTATTAACAAATAATGCTATCTCATTTTCATTTGTTACTGCATGATTTAGAGTGTAGGAGGTAGTTGCACTCGTAGAAAACTCTTGCGTAGCAAATGAGGTAAACGATTCTGCTGGTTGATTTCCAATAAAGGCCATCTTACGTTATCTCCATTACTGACAGTGTGCCTGATAATTTATCAGCCACAGAACAATCAACTCGTATAACATCCCCAGCCTCCAGTACAACTTTACCGCCTGATAATAGTTCAAGCGAGCTACCTGTAGGTATGGTTACATCTTTAATTAAAAACGATGTTCCATTTGAGGCGTTATTTGCACCAGCACGGTTTGATGTTGTACTAACAAGTTCTACTTCTGCAGTTACCGCAGTTGTATTTATGTTAGCCAATATCAGTCCAAGCACAACTGTAGTCGTGCTCGATGCCACCGTATACATTGTAAAAGGTGTACCTGCTGAGTTTGGTTCCGCAGCAAAATTAATCACTTTAAAAGTATTTGCCATCTATATCCTCCTAATTCTTTATATACTAGCCAAGGGCAATTGCAAGAGCAGTAGGATCATCCGTACTAAATCCTGCACTCGACAAGTATGTTTTAACATCTGTTAACGCCACTTGTTTCATGGTACCAGCGTCATTTGTTACAAGTCTATCAGCATCTACTAAAGTTGTAGAAGTTGCTGATGTACCACCATCCATTATGTTTAATTCTGTTGCTGTAGAAGTTACACCATCTAAAATATTAAGTTCCGCCGCTGTCGATGTAACACCGTCTAATATATTAAGCTCTGCCGCAGTAGATGTAACACCATCTAATATATTAAGCTCTGCTGCTGTAGATGTCACTCCATCTAATATATTTAGTTCAGCAGTTGTTGAAGTTACACCATCTAATAAATTTATTTCTGTTGCTGTTGCAGTCACAGCTACATCTTCATTTATTTTTGGTGAAGTTAAAGTTTTGTTTGTAAAAGTTTGTGTCGCTGCTATACCTGCAACTGTATCTGTAGTAGCTGGTAAAGTTAATGTAATATTACCAGAAAAAGCTGAGTGAGCTGGTGCTTGTAATCTAGCATAGTGAGCATTTGAAGACTCACAATAAAAATCAACATATGATTGAGAACCAGAGTTTTTAATTGATATAGATCCTGATTGTATATCAATACCATTAGATCCATCAATTCTAACAACTCCAGAACCATTTGGAGTTAAAGCAATATTACCATTTGATGTAGATACTAAAGCATTACCATTAACATCTAAATCACCGCCTAATTGTGGAGTGCTATCCTCTACTACATTTGATATTGCACCTGATGTAGCTAATCCTGATACAAGTGTTGATCTAGCAATTTTTTTGAGACCACCACCTGAAGTATCAACTGCTAATAATACATCATCGTTAGCCACTGAAGATATCTCTGATAATGAACCTACTGCTACTGAATTAAAGTTTGTACCATCTGCAATTAATAAATTACCTGCGGTGTTAGTAGCCATGAAAATGTCATCACCTGATACTGTAAGATCTCCAGAGATAGTTAAATTTCTAAGACCCGTTAAATCTTTATTAGAGTCTACTATTACTGCTTTTGATGCACTTACAGTTCCTGCAGTAATACCATCTACTAAATTTAATTCTGCTGCTGTTGAAGTAACTCCGTCTAAAATATTAAGTTCTGCTGCTGTTGAAGTAACTCCATCTAAAATGTTTAATTCTGCAGCTGTTGAAGTTACACCATCTAAAATATTTAACTCGGCTGCAGTTGATGTAACGGCAGTGCTTCCTAAAGTAAGACCACCATCAGGTATAACAACACTACTACCTGATAACGCTGTAAATGTATTTGCTGTAAATCTAAAATCATCTGCTCCAGCGATTGCAATATCTATTTGATCGTCTGTATCTGCTGTAATAGATGTATCAGCATCAGCATCTAAAGTTAGTGAACCACCATCTAAATCAGTCGCACCACTAAAATTTGCATCGTTAATGTTTGTACCATCAGAAAAAACTAATTTTGTACTTTTATCAGATGCACCAAAAGTTACACCAGATCCTGATGCAGTTTTAAACTGAACAGTAAAGGATCCTGTTGTTCCGTTTACAACAATATAAACTTTTTCTATAGAATCTGGAACAGTTACGACTTGATTACCTGTAATAGTTCCTGTTAATTTTATTACAGCGTGTCTTGCAACAGATGTAGACTCTGTTGTATCACCATCTGTAATTGTTAATGTTGTTGTTTGTGCACCACCAGCAATAGATTTTTCTACATAACCAGCGATTGCTTTTTCTACTATTTGTAAATTGGTATTAGTTTTTGTACCCCATGTACCGGCATTTTCGCCGGTTGCCATTAGTTCTATACCTAGATCTGAAAATGTTGATGCCATAATTTAATCCTTAAGGTGTTGGTGAGTTGACTGGAATTCTGACTGTACCGTCTGTATAGTCATCTCTTCGTCTTCTACCTATTTGTTCTCCTCCAAATCTTTGTACTTCTCTTTGATATTTTTGTTCATAAAGTTGTAGCATATCTGATGGTCCTTTTAAAAAACCATAAGTTTCTGCTAGACAACAATATAGCAGACCATTTGGAAAATTCATACTAATATAATTAGTGCCATCGCCCTCTAGTAATGCCGGTGCTGCGTTGTAGTGTATTTTGTATGCAAATGTTGCACTAGGTGTTGGTGATACAATAATAGATCCAGAGTTTGATGAGCTTTCTCCAGTTGCTCCTGTATCTAACATTGCATAATATTTTGGTGTTCCAGTGGATGTAGTTGCTGAAATATATTCTTCTAAAAATGTAATATCTCTTTTTTCTAGGTAAGTATTAGCACCAGTAAAAGTAGAACCAGTTGCAGTATAAACCTGCACTGCTCTAATAAATACAGCTCCTGCTGGTACAAGCACAGTGCCTGTTCCAGATGTAAAATTACCTGTAGATGTTTTTCTGTCAGCATCTATAGGCACATCTCTAAAAATTCTGTATTGTGCATTTAATATTATATTTTCTAATACACTATCTGATAAAACTGTAGAGTCTACTTCTGTATAACTTCTAATTTGTGTTTTTAATCCTGATGCACTTAATCCTGCCATTATGCTGATAGACTAACTGGTCCTGCAGAAACAGTTGGTCCTCCTCCTTTTTCTGTTACACTTGGAGTTGCTCCTAAACTAAAAGTGTATTTATCTGTTGTTGTAACTGTTATACTAAATCCTGAAGAATTTTCAAACGTAGATGCAGAAACTCCACCAGGACTTCCTCGAACATTTCTAAATCTTACAGTGTCACCAGAACTTCTGCCGTGATTTATTTCTGTAACTGTGATTGTTTGAGAACTTGCAGTTATAGAAAAAGGATTATTACCTAACAAAGCGGCAACTTCATTTTCTGTTCTTGCAGGTCTTGCATCTCTCAAACCTTGAGAATCACCTGACCTTGATTTTAATTCTAATTGTGGGTGTTTTTCTTCATATTCAGATTTGTGAACAAAATGACCATTCCATTCTTTTACCATTTCATTATATGGAAACTCCATTCCTGATCTATCTGATATTGCTTTTGCGTATTTTCCTCTTGTAAATGCCATTATGCTCCTGGGTAATAAGTTTTAGGTGTTATTATTGTACTAGAAGAAGATCCGTCTTCAGCTAGTGCTCTACCTAATTCATCTTCGTAATATAATTTCATAGCTTGCACTCTATCTGGTGCATACTTTTGTGCTAGATAAAAAGCCAAACCAGATACCATACAAGGTACAAATCTATATGGTACATCTGTTGCATCTGTATAAGTTGAATCTACATCTTGTATTCTTTTTACAAAAAAGATGTGCATATCTTTTGATGCAGCTGTAGAATCTGGACACGGATAAACAGTTACAGTTGTTTTATCTATAAATCTTTGAACAAAATATTGTGATGGAGTTCCTTTAGTTAATTTTCCAGATAAACTAGAATATGTTGATCTATCAATTTTTGTCATGGCTGCATCTGATTGAGTGGTTTGAGTTCTGTTTTGTCTAAACGTAGCCTCTAATATATCTGCAACACCAAAAGTGCTAGAACCACTTGTTCCACCAACTGTTACAGAAGATGTGCCATCAGCACTAGATCTAAAAAAAGTATACTCTGCCTGACCTTCAATAAGATCAATATTCGTATCTCCTACTTCCCAATAATGTAAACCTCTATTACCCCATTCTTGAAAAAGAATGTTAAGAGATCTTCTTGCTGATTTTAATTGATATCCAGAAGTTACTTGTGAACCAATACGCTCGTATGCCTCTGCAATAATTTCATCAACTGCAAAGCTTTTGTCAAAAGTAACTGTGCCGGAAGTTGTGTTGGCCATTCGTTACTCCTAATAAATTTTTTGAAATTCTGCTATAATCGTATACATGTTACCAGAATCAGCGGTACTTGGTACAACAAAATTAACATCACTTTGATTACTATTAGAAGATTTATCTGCTGGTATTCCACCAAATTCTCTAAAATCCCAATATCCTGCGCCTGTTAATCCGATGATAGGAATATCTCCATCAGAGTCTTCTTCGTCTAAACGTGCAAAAGCGTCTCCACCATCTCCACCTTGACATGAATACCAAACTCTAAGTAATCCTAAGTGAGCTACTGCAGTTCCATCTGATCTAGCAGCTAGTGCTGATACATCTCCAAAAACTGTAGTTCCACCTGTTCCGTCTGATTGGTTTACTATTTTAATAACAACTCTCTTATCATTCTGTTGTAAGATAGTTGGTCCTGTTACTGTGTCTGCCATGTTTCCCTCCTTAATTAAGAAACTGTGAGGGCCGAAGCCCTCACATTAAGTATTATTATTGATCTGCAAATGCTGGTGCAGTTGTAGATGTTACATTA
>VTLG01014250.1_pt1 | contig 13667 bp, 12 predicted proteins | sample 4694571 | NCBI WGS metagenome assembly VTLG01 (sample SAMN12604809, study PRJNA352737) | marine metagenome | biome: ENVO:00000447; feature: ENVO:00000209|ENVO:00000569|ENVO:01000036; material: ENVO:00002151; isolation source: viral sequences binned using virsorter ...
ATTTTAGCTATCTCACCTTTATCTCTTGTACCACGATGTTTACCAATCTTTTTAGACATCATACTACCAAGTGACGCTTCGTCTTTTTTCTTTTTCTTCTTTTTTAGAAGATGAGGACCTGCTGGTTCTTCTCCAAGATTTCCATCTATACCATATCCACAAGAACCTTCTTTAATATTAACTACCCATTCTCTATAAACAATTTTACCATCTTTAGCTTCGATACCAATCTTATGGTTTGGATATGCTTTCTTTACATCTTCATAGTGTGCTGGTATCAGTTGTAATGTTTTTACAGGTACTTCTTTTTTTACTTTATTATTTTTACTTACGATGATATTCCAAGGTCCTACTTTAGGTCCTTTACGAACAGCTTTCATCATCTTAGACCACTTACCTTCGTCTACCTTACCTTCTTTCTTAACACAATTTCTGTATCTCTTACCAAACATAATCTTTGTCTTACGAGTTGGATGAGTCATGTATCCTTTCTGACAAGCTTCACATAAACATATTTCTTCTACACCTTCTTTAAGACCATAATCCATAACTTTTTTTATAAATGTATTCTGAACATTGAATGGTTCAGACATATAGGTCTTAGCTAATCTTCTAAGTAACTTCTCGTTATAATTCTTTGGAAAATACTTTTTATATTGTTGATAATTAGCATCACTTTTATCACGAGTCATAGCTCTAAATATAGAGTTTAATGCCTGTCCTAATTGTTTACTTGGTGTTAAAGTTCCTTTGTGAAATTTTTTATTCAAATTCTGAATAATATCTCTACCGATTACCATTAATACTTTTTTATCACTTGGTCTTAAAGCCTCATTCACCATAAATTCTTCTCCTATACCATCCAAGATACCATCAACATATTCTTCTATCTCTTGTCTGATATCTTCTTTTTTCAATCGACTCTTTTCAGCTCGACCTCTGTTTTTAGATTGTGACTCAAAACCTACAATCTTCCCACCCTTATGGGAAGCATCTTTACCATCGCCATTTCCGTATGTTCCTTTTTGACGATTGTATTTGTTTAATTCTGCTCTGTATTTTTTAGATTTGGTAGAGGATTGAAATTTTTTATATTCATCTTTATAGTCTCTCTCCTTAGCCTCTCTATAAACTATCTTACCATATTTGGATTCTATACCAATCTTATGGTTTGGAAATTTTTTCTTCACATCATCCATTTCTGCTGGAATTTCTTTTAAATTTTTTACGGATACTCGTTTTACTACCTTGTTATTTTTACTTACAATGATATCCCAAGGTCCTGCTGTTCCACCTTTACGAACAGCTTTCATCATATTAGAAGTTTTACTTTCTTTTTTTATCGGTAAATCATCGTGTTTGGTTTTAGCATATTTCTTCACACTACTCTTTTTCATTTTTTTTGCAGCTTTTTGAGCATCTTTAGAAAATTTACCGGCAGGTTGTTCACCCTTTTGGATAGACCGTACTATACCCATAAACTTTTGTTGTTTTTTAGATACAGACGGCATCGATTATCCCCTCATGATTGAGTTGATAATAGATTCAATTTTTGTTTCAGGTTTTTGTTTTTCTACACCTTCGTTAACAGGTCTCATAAAAGCACCATGTGTGGATGGATTAGATACGAAATCAAAAGCAATAAGTTCAAAGTCTGGTTGAACTTCAACGGTATCTCCTTCACCCTCACGCATCGGTTCTACTGAACCAAGTCCTCTTGAAGAGATACCAAGTTTGATACCTGATTTGAATAACTCTTTTAATATGTTTCCAGCTGGTGTGGACAATACTTCAACAGTTCCTAAAAGGTCATCTCCATCCCAATGCATCTCTATAACATTATGTGACGCGTTATTTAAATTTACTACAGAAGATTCTGGATGGTCGAGTTCACCGAGTGCTCTTCTTTCAGCTACCTGTTCGTCTAAATATTTAGAAACTTCTTTTAATAATACTTCTCGTGGGTAAACTCGTCCATTTTGATTTTTAGATTCAGCTCTCTGTAGTACACCCTTTACTATTAAACGACCATCGTTTTCTTTGATACTCTCATCAATCTTATGACGAGAAATCTCAAATGGTCTTACATCTACTAATAATTTTTTATTCATTTTAAGTTCCTATGTTATGATAAAGCAGCTGATTTTACCCAAGCAGTTCCATTGTAAATAAAAATTTTGTTACTCTCTTGACTAAAAGTCATTGTACCGGCAACAGGATTTGATACTTGTGCCAGAGCATCTGTTGCAAAAACTGCAATACCAGCAGAATTTTGTGAATTAGTTTGCTTTGGTATCATTTTTTTCGGGTCATTAGGATCCGCTTGATATCTTGGCATTATTTACCTCCCCACGAGCTTCGTTTTACCCAAATATCAAATAGGATACTTGAGACTTCTTTTCTTATTTCTTTCTTTATCTGTTTAATATCATCATTAGATAAAGCTTCATCAACAAACTTATATCCAGTTTGTTTCTCAATATTTTTCTTTCTCTTCTTTTTCATTCCCTTTTTACTAAAAGCATAAGGTGTTTGATAAGCATCGATACTAGCAGTTGTAGTTATCTCTTTTAACTTTTTACGAAATAAACTACTTGCCAGTTCCTTAACTATGGAATCAAACTTTGTCGAGTTCTTTATCGAGTTCATAATATCTCAACAATTGGACAACAGAATTATCATCTGTCTGTTTTGATTCATTTAAACAAAATTTGTCAACACAGTTAACCGCTTCTCTTAACTTAATTCTTAACACTTTATCTTTTACTTTCTTAACTTTACCATTTAACTTCTTTTTAAGTTTTGGTATTTGTGTTTCTACAAATGAAGAAAAGTTATTTGTATTAGAAATATTACTGATATATTCTTTAAGAACATATTTTTGTTCATCAGAAAGATTAGTATATTTTTTATTAAACTTCTCTAAAAGTGTTTTATAAGAAAGTATTCTTAAATCTTTATCTTTAAACTCTTCAGGTATATAAGATTTATTTTTCTTATGTGTTAGAGTTGTTACATTTTCTACTACAATAAAATAACTTTCAGTTTTTTCATCAGCTCCCATCTCTTCTATACCTTCGAATAATTTGTATACAGAAGCAAATACTTTGTAGTTTGGTACTTTAGAACTGAATAGCTGATTTACATCATAAGACTCTTTTATAGAAGCAATAATATTATACTTCTCTCTACGAAGATTTGTATTATTTAATCTTCCTCTTTGTCTAATAACTTCCGACAAAAAGAAATCTGCTTTCTTATCTGACTTAAATTTTCTGGTCATAATAAGATTATATAAAGCCAACTCCTTTCCTATTTCCGTATGTTCATTAAATTGCCTCTTAATGATTTTAAGAGCCGGCGACTCCTTTTTCTTGTTCAAAACATCTACGGTTACTTGTCTCAAAAGAAACTCAAATAGTAGTCCCGTATTTCTCAATTTACTATGCTTAAATTTGCTCATATAATATTCCAAAGTATTTTGATACAATTATTCATATATAAATATAACAGAATTTAGATAAAGTGGTAAATTACTCTTTTATTATGTTATCTTCACTTAACAAAGGAGTTTTCTTCTTAGGAAACTTTTGTTTAAGTTGGTCTAAAATACCTTCACGAGCAACAACCGTACTAGCTTTTGATTGGGCAAGAGGTGAATTACCTTTGAATTTTCTTTTACCATATGACCTATCGACATCTTTTAGACTTTCATGTCCATATTTATCGTCCATAGTGTCTCGGTCTTTGAAAGGATCTTTTTTACTACCACCCCATTGTCCTTTTCTACTTACTTCAAAATCATCTTCACTTTCGTCTTCTTCTGGTGGTGGTTCTTTAGCGGGATCTGAACCTTCTGTTTCTATTTGTTCTAAACGAAACTTTTGTTTGGTATCATCTACAATACCATCAAATATATCTACTTTTTGTTCATCAGACATATCAAATATATTATCATATATCCATTCTTTACTAAACAATTTAGTATCTATTGCCTTTTCGGCAATATCAAGTTGTTGACTCATCAACTCTATCTTCTCTTGCTCATGAATCATAGATGGATTCTGTAACTCCAATGAGAAATCAATCAAATCAGAATCATTAAATCCTTGTGAGTAAAGATGGACAATACCAATCTTAGTCAATTCACTTACGATAATCTTTTGTAACCTTTCGATTGTACGAGCAAAACGAACATCCTCAGCAGCAAGTGTAGCTTTACCACCACTTAAACCTTCCTCATATCCTAAGAAAGCTTTTGGTATTCTTAAACTAGCCATCAACTTGTTTCTGAGATATTCTATGTCGTCTATTTGGTCATTGTTAGAAAGACCTGGTAGAGTATCAATCTCCGTTCCACTATCTCCACCACGAACAGGTAGGAAGTAATCTTCGGTAACTGACTCTACATTATATTTTAAATTATACTCACCTGTGTTTTGGTCGATAACAGGAGTCTTCTTCATCTTATTGATGATTCTTTGCATAAATTGTTCGACTTCTCTCGGTGGTATGTTTCCAACATCAATTTTAAAGATTCGTTTTTCGGGCGCTCTCATAATTCTGTGAATCAACATAGCGTCTTCCATCAAAGTCAACTGCTTAAATATCTTTCTTCCGTTCTCTAACATTGAGCGCCCATATGGTAAAAAGTTTGTATCGGATAAAACACGAAAGTGAGCAACTTCGTAGTTTTCTTTCATTTCCTTTTTCTCACTATTAATCTCGAACTGAATCAATTGTGGGTTAGCAGGATCGTGGTCTTCTAATCTTGTGATATCATACGCACTAATTGGTTTAACATTTACAACACCATACTTATCAACTATATCTAACTGAAGATAAAAGTCACCATACTTGGTCATGTTACGAATCCAACTCCATAAGTTAAACTCTATGTTTATGACATCATAATATAAGTTGTGTAAAATCTTTTGTACTTTTGTATTTTCACTCTTTACTTTTAAAATTTCTCCCTCAATATTTGTAACGGTACTTTCGTCTGAATATATGTCAAGAGCAGAAGCAATAATCGGGTCTTGATCCATCAACTCATAATCTTTAAACAAATCGTGTTTTCTAATCTCATAGGCAGCTCGTCTATTTTGAGCAACCGAATATGGATTAGAATATGTGTTCTGTATCATCCGATTATATCGGTCAATAAAATTTGATGTTAAACTTGTTTGTGTAAAGTCTAAATCTTTTACCACTAAACGATTATCATCTGTCTTTCTAATGATTACATTAGATTGAAATAATCTACCAAGTCTTGTAAATATATTATCTGCCATGTTTTACCCCAATAGCCAAGTTAAATCTTCTTCTTCTCCGTTATTAAGTTTTACCTTATACGGATTACTTTTCGGAGCAGATGGTGTCATCACAGTTGTATTACCATTTAGGTTTCCAATTGCACCAACCAAACTACTCTGAAACTCGTTTCTCTCTGATTGAATACGGATAGCCGTATCCCTTATCCACAGAAGAATAGAATACGACATAACAAGGTCATCGTTATATCCCTCAAGGGCTTCAGTTTTACTATTCTTATATATAAATACAAAGAGTTCATCAATTAATCGTGTAGATTTTATCTTTACCATCTTTTCACGAGTATATTCTTCCATCTTTGCAACAATAAGTGGTTTAGACTTCATTGTTGTAGTAAAACCAGGTATTTTATTTCTATCTATACTTCTATATTTGTTTGTGTGTTGTATATCCTCATCTACAATTAGATGATTTTTTTCTTGATAAAAAAGATTTTCATATCCCCTATCAATGATAGTCTGTAAAGTTGCCCACCCTATGTTGTTGTTTTCCACAACAAGTAGAGCATCATTGTATTTTGTTGATAGTTCTATAAGAAAGTTTCCAAACTCGGTTGTTCCTAACTGACCTTTATATTCAGCAACTTGTTCCATTTCCTCTATATCAAAAACTTGTGCAGCCGAATAATCTGTTCCATCACCACGAGCTACATCAGCACATATTAAATAATTCTTATCGTAATTTGGATAATCCCATATCCAAAGATTTCTATCAAATCCACTTTTTTCATTTGGTTCACAACATAGGTTTTGTTTGTACCATTCTAAAATAGCAGGATCGACAACAGAACGACCAGAACTTAAAAAGTCAGCATCACATTCTTGAGCCGCCTTACTAGGTCCTAATATTCGGTCTTGTTCTCTTCTCCACTCTTCGTCTCTTTCAGGATGGTCTGTCCAATGGAGTTTTACTGTATTAAATTTATTTAGACCATCTGTTGCATCCATCCAAGTTTTGTGAAACCAATTACCAACACCATTAGGTGTGGATATGGCGATACACTTACCACCAGTAGCAAGTGTCTGTTGAGCAGCAGTCCATATCGTATCAATCCTATCTATAAAAGCAGCCTCGTCTAAGATTAGTAAAGATAGTGCCTCAGAACGACCAGCTGATTCATTAGAAGCAATTGCCTTTATCTGTGAACCATTCTTAAATACTAAAGATAACTTATTGTTTTCAACGATAGCAGTTTTCAACCATTGTGGTAACCCATCATACATCACACGAACTTTTGTTACCAAGTTCTTTGCCGTATCTTTTGCAGTAGCAATACATAAAATGTTTTTGTCTGCATTAAACAACATCATCCATAATGAGTAAGCAGCTGTTAGAGTAGAAATACCTAACTGACGAGACTTTAGAATAACATTATAATCATTTTCAGCATACTCATCTAACACATCATACTGATAAGGATAAAGTTTAAATTTTATTTTACCCCTCTGTGGATGTTGTATTACACAAAACTCGTTTATAAAGTATGAAGGATCTTTAGCACACTTTAGATAGTTTTGTTTTATTGCTTGTTTTAAGTTACTCACCGATGTGATTCCTTTGCTATAGCATTCGCTACTTTTTTATCAAATTTTAAAGTTTCACTATCTTCTACTAATTCCATTTCAGCCTCATACTCGGCAAGAACAGTTTCCCATCTCTTTTTTTCTTGGTCTTTTACCCAATCTTCCCATTCTCCCTTTTCTTTGAGAACACATTCAAAATCTATCTGACAATGATAACACCTTTGCATTCTATTATATGTATCTTGGTCAATTGTTTTAAGAATAAGTTTACTACAATCATTACATTTATCAAATCCTCTTGGTGGTACTTTAGTAATTTGTTTTCTTTTACCATCTTCTATTTTCCAACTACGACCACGAGCATCTGTCCACTCTTCTCCTTCTTTTCTCTGTTGAACAGTCTTACCCTCATATCCTGTTTGTATAGGGCGATTATAAATACCCTTTACCATCTTTTGAATTTTTTCTATATTACTCATTATAACTCCTATACTTGGTCTATTTTACCTTCTCGTTTGTTATACCACTTACGAAATTTAGCTGGTGTTCCTATTTCAATTTTATTTTTAGGAATATACTTTAATATTTCTTTTTGCCATTCACCAGGTTTTTCCTTATGTTCCCATCTCCAATCTCTAGTCACTCTACTTAATACGAAAGCATCAATCACTTTAGTATCATATATAAGTATCTCATTCCACCAAGCAGATGGTTTGTCCTCTGGTGTTCTAAGATTCTTCTTTATAAGTTCTTTATTTTGTTGTAACCATTTGTTTTGCCAGTCAAAAAATTCTTTGATGAATTTATTTACAAAAGGACCAGTTTCCTTTTCTACCATTTTTTTGTACTCATTATATCCCATTTCTTCATCATCTTCTAACCACATTTTTTCATACTTTTTCTTTATGTCGTGCATCTTATCAAAAAGTTTTTCTCGTTTTTTTGGAAGACCTGATTTATCATAAGCTTTAGAAAACAACATTCTGTCACCCGTAATGAAATGACCTTCAACCCATCTACGACCTGTCTTATCAGGTACCGTATCAAAATCCATCCACCTTTTTGCTAGTAATGTTCCTTTCATATAAAATATAACACCACCTTGACCAGTCTGAATACCTTTACCTTTTGCTAATGGTGAATCGTTATTAGCACGAGTAAATGTAGATATAGATTTTTTCTTACCAACTATCTTACCCAATTGTTTTAGATATTCTGGTGATGTAACATGAAATGAACTAATAGGTTGTTTTCCAAACATTGATTCCATCTGTTTTGGATACATAGCAATATAATTTCTACTTGATATCATATCAAAAGTTGCTTTCGTATGAGCTGGAAACCACATGGTTTTACCTTTATGGTCTAACCACTCTTCTGTTATTAAATCTTTTAATTTAATCATTAGAAAAACATCAAACCTGTTATTTGATTTATAGGAGCAAAAGCACCTGTAAACTTATATGTGTTTCCATTGTACTTGAATACGATTCCCTCACTTGGAACGATAGCATCAAATCCACCTATAGCGTTTAACCTATCCAACTGAACCTTTAATCTGTTTAGTTTTTTCAAATCACCACCAGCCCTTACATCCGATATTGCTTTCTTGAGTTTCTTTCTCATGTTTTGAACTGACTTTGCTGGATTCACAGCCATCCACCCATCCATGTTTTTCATTATCTCAGCACCGACCTCAAAGAACAACTCCTCAAATGGTTTCATATTCTCCTTGACCATTCTGTTTTTATCAATCTTATCGGTAGTCAATGCCCAATCTAAAAACTTTGGGTTGTCTTTCATGTCTTTTTTCATCATGGGTATGGTGTATGATTTGTCAAAAAATGCCCATCGTTTTGTTAACTTGACCAACATTTCATTTGTAATTTTAAATTTAAATTGTTTAGCGGCATTAAAAATAAACTCTTGCCAATACATCTGATGATATAGACCAAAGGTATCATTGTCTTTTAAAGAATAAGTGTTTTGTAGTTTTTGTAATCTACCAATGTATTTCTTTTTCATTTTACCAAAGTCTTGATGTTTTGGAACTGTAACAAAGTTTGGTTTGGATATCTTGTAGTGTTTTTGAACATGTTGATTCACTTGTTTTATCATACCTTGTAGCATTCTAGCACTATCTTTTGCTTGTCCTATTACCCTTCCACTATCATCATATTCCATCGCTCCATGAAAAACTAATTCTGTAATATCATAGTTTACCACATTCTCACTAGCAGGCCACATTACTTCTAAACTCATGAATTTAGAACCATTACCAAATATCTTGTCTTGTTGTTTTTTAGATAGTGCACCGATAGCCTTTGTTAAATCTCTCATGGCATAAACAAACGCATCTCTAATAGCACCACGACCTTTAAATTTTCTCTCAACATCTTTAATAGTTAATGCCGTCTTACCCTTGTTTTTTAAATGACCTTTGTTACGAGCAGCAATAAGTTTACCATTTTTATAACTAACCATTAGGTTTTGACCATCAGTCTTTTCAGTAACATTGTCTTCTCTGTTTAACTGACCACTTAATCCCAATGTGATGATTTTTTTCAAATCACCAAATGTTAAATCTTTGTCATCAAAAGGATGACTCATGTGTCCGTATGCTCCTCCCATTAGTAATAACTCCCTTCCATTTTTTTCTAAACCACTTGTTAGTGAATAAACCTCTTTTACTATTTCTAACTCATCATGTTGGTCGTCACCATCTCTTTTTGGTGTCAACTCTGGCTCCTCATCATCCATTTGTTTTGCTGTCTTTGGACTATCTTTAATAGTCAAATTTCTTTCTTTAGCCAAATTATCTACATATTCATAATCTTGATTCCTAAGAATCATATCAATATGGTCTAACCAACGATTCCATAACTCTGTACCAACATAATCTGATAAATTTTGTGCACTTGGTTGATTAATACCAGCAGGACCAAACGATACATTATCTACAGGACCATTTGGATATTGAGTATCTTTATAGTAAGAAACATCTTGACTGTTGTAGTTATCAACATCTACTAATATATTAGATAATTCCCAACCTAATCTACCAGCCTCAATATCAGCTCTTTTTGTATAAGCACTTAAACTTGAAAACATAGAAGGACCATCATCTGTTTCTACACTATTTATCTCACTACTCTCAAACAGATGTACATAGAACTCAAATAGTTTTCCAAACTTATTTGTCATCATATTATACAAACCTTTATCGTAATATCCAAATGTTTTTTTGAAAAACTTTATCTTTTCTTTCTCGTCTACTTTTGGACTACCTAACATTTCTCTTGTCTTTGTACCACTTATGTTTCCGAATTGTGGAGCAGTAACAAAATATCCATGTTCTTCAAATCCTCTTATGTCACCTTTACTTTTTTTATAATCTTGATAATAAGTTTTACCACCACTCTTCTTTGTTCCACCTTTTAATCTACCAGCATCCTTTTCTCCAAAAGCATAAACTACTGCTGTTGTTTCAGAATCAAACTTCTTAAGTAGATTGTCTGCTACATATGGTGTCTTTTCTTGAACGATACGATTCTTTGGGATACCCACCTTTACCATATGACGAACCTTTTCCTTAAAGTTCATTGGATGTCTTGGTGGTTTCTTTATGTTAGATGTAGTTATGTAAGCTTCATCAACTTGTTTGGACAACCACTTATATGTAGCAAGATGACCTGAATGAAATGGTTGAAATCTACCACCGAATACACCTATAGTTTTTTTGATTTTAGTTGGTTGTTCATTTACTTTCTTGTAACCACTACCATAAGGAACTGAAGTATGTCCTTTCTTTTTCATTTTTTTTATCTTAGAAAGTTTAGAACCACCTTTGATAGTTCCATCACTAGCAACTATACCACCTATATCTTCAACAATAGGTTTAGTTATTTCTTCTATTAGTTTCTTTAAACTCATATGTTTAATTCCAATACTTGCTTCATTCTTTCTTCGATTGGATGTGGTAAACTATCTTTATCATAATAACCAAACTCAGAATGTTCATGGTCTAATGTAGGTTTAGGTTTACCATCCATCTCTGCTTTATATAACTTACAAAGACGATTGTACTTTCCATCTTTTATCGTACCTAAATATACTAACTTTTGTGGGTTAAAGTCAAGCATTGTTTCTTCTTTTAATTCACGAGCGGCACCTTCACGAAAAGTTTCACCTTTCTCAATACCACCCATTGGAACAGACCAAAAGTTTGGATACTTACCAGCAGATTCGGAACGCTTTACTAATAAGATTTGACCTTCAGATACAATAGCAACACCACCTACTTTTCTCGGTGGTTTGTTAAAATCAACTTCTTTTAATAAATCTTTTAATTTTGGTATAGACATAGATATTCTCCTACATCTATAAATATATAAGTTTCAAAAGAACTATACTTCTAATGCTCTTCTAAACCAACCGAAGTAAAACTTCTCCAAGTCTGGTTTACGAGTCACTAAATCAGCATAATACTTAACACGATATGCACGAACTCTGTCTAACTCGACACCATTCATAGCAGCTAGGGTTTTAGGACCCATTCCACCATCTACTTTAAGTCCGGCACCTTTAGCATTAGCAGCCTGTTGTAAAATTTTTACAGCTCTACCTCTACCTTGGTTTACACACATATCAAAATAAATATGTTTTAAATCATTAGGAACATGTGGTACTTTATTATCACACCAATAAGTTTCATAATAGATATCTTTGGCTTCATCTTTAGTTAGATTTTTTATATCCACATCAGGATGACTTCTTTTAGCTATACCAAAATTAGTTTCTCCACCTGGATCTTTCGGGTCGTTTACATAACCACCCTCGTGTTTTAATACAACTTCGATTATATCATCGAAACTTGTGAGGATTTTATCTTTCATTATTTACTCCTGTGTTTGTAATTTTTTAAAATCTACATCTATTTTATCATAACTGACCACATAATATCCATCATCTGTCATACGGACATTATCTTCTAATCCCATTTCAAGTAAATCTTGAGCCATGACACCTTCCCATTTATATGAAACTTTTGGGTATTTTTTAAAATTAAAAGTATAAATAGGTATGTTAGATTTACTATGACCAATTAAATTTATGTTTGTTTTTAATCTTCTATCAGATTTTACAGCATCGTGATCATAAGCATAAAATTCTGACATTTGATGAGGTGCAACTCCATCCGGATATGCACTTGATGGATTATTAGCAGTATTTAAAGTCGCTACCGCACCAGTTGAGAGTGAGCTCAATCTCACATCTGAATACACATTACCACCAGCATAGTCATTAACGAGTAATTCATTTTGTATTTTATTTAATATTAATTGACCACTACTTGGAACTGCCATCTCTTAACTCCTTTACTTGTTTTTTAAGTTCGTCAATTTGTTCTTGTTGTTCTTTAACAGCTTCAATTAATACTGCAGTTATTTTATCATAATCTATAGTTTTATATTTTTTACCACTCTTATCCATCAATGGCATTTCTTTTTCTCTTACTACTTCAGGAATTACTTTTTCTATTTCTTGAGCAATAATTCCTATATCTCGTTGACCTTCTCTACCACCATCATTCCAAGTAAATTCAACACCTCTTAAATTCTTTATTTTATCTAAACCAAATTCTATTGTTGTAATATTATCTTTTAATTTTTTATCAGAAACAGATGTGGAATAAGCAATAATATCAGCATCAGCATGAAAGTCACCTGTATCACCGAATAGAAAATCTACGGAATTATTTGTAATTACTTTTATACCACCATCATGAAAAAATCCATCATTATTACTATTTAATTGAATTGATGGTTGGGCTTCAGAACCATTTGGTCCTTTAACATAAGTGCTACCTTTTATTTGAGTAGCAAAAATTTCACCATCAGAAAATGTAAAAGATTGATTGGTAACATCAAAAGTTAACTTCATTCCTGTATTAACACCATCAACATCACCTATTGTTAGTCCAGGACTAGCATCTGATGCAATATCTGCTTCTTGATATCTTATATACGAGGCACCAAAACCGTCTTCAAAATCTATACTATTAGCTTTTAAATGACCAAACGAACCAGTTGAGGTTGCTGAACCACTTAATGTTGTAGCTGTAAATGTTACCTTACCAGATACATTTGCATTTATATTTACATCATCCCCATATAATCTTAAATCTTCGTATGCATTTCTAGCATCATTAAGCGATTGTAAAGTTATTAGACCAGTTGTACCAGTTGTTATTTCAAGATTACTATTAGTGTTACCAGAAATATGAACTTGATTTTGAGGAGTTGTGGTCCCGATGCCGACCTTACCGTCACTTTTTAGTGTCATAACTGTACCAGATGAATCAAATGTCTGGTTACCAAGACCAGTAGAAACACCTATACATAATCCATTTGCCACTAATCCTTGTGCATCTATTCTCCAATCATAATAATTAGTATTAGTTGTTTCAACATCAAATGTTATTGCTACATTACCAGCAGCACTTTCTAATTCTAAATGATTATAAGAACTACCCAATACATGAAGTTGACTAACAGGATCATCTTTCGCGATTCCGACTAAACCATCTTCATCAATCACCATAGCAGAAACATTATGAGCACCACTATTTGGATTATGAACACCTCTTGTACCAAAGTGTAATTGTGTGTCCATATTACCAGTACCAGCACCGTGTAGTACATGTTTAGCAATAATAGTAGCACCAGTATATCCACTTGCATTCATAAAACTAAATGTTCCAAATGTTCCAGCAGTAGAATCCAAACTTCTAATTGTTATACCTGGTGA
>VTLG01001996.1_pt1 | contig 13665 bp, 11 predicted proteins | sample 4694571 | NCBI WGS metagenome assembly VTLG01 (sample SAMN12604809, study PRJNA352737) | marine metagenome | biome: ENVO:00000447; feature: ENVO:00000209|ENVO:00000569|ENVO:01000036; material: ENVO:00002151; isolation source: viral sequences binned using virsorter ...
TCGATGCAGAGATGATCATTATTTTCCTTTCCGCGTCATTAAAGAGTGTCCAAAGCACAAAAGCACCAGTAATCCAAGATTTACCAACACCTCGAAAGGCTTGGATCTGTAATCTCTTTGGTCCATGTTGAAGGTAATCAGCAATAGAGAATTGAGCACGGGTTGGTGGAGGGAGATCAAGCTGGTCCCATAAAGCACTCAGAAACAGCTTGAAATCGTCTTGTAAGGCGGTTAAAGTATCGGTCATGTGTGTTTGGTCATTTACTTATTTTCAGACCCTTTGAGCCTCTTCTAGTACCCAAATTAGTTTTGTATAATCCTAACAATAATGCTTTCTCTGGGCCTTCTGGTACTTCGGATAAAAATTGAGCTGCATACTTAGGATCTTTAAGTTGTTGCTTCATCCAAGGAACATATTTCGTGTGATAGACTGTTAAGAAACTAAATAGTTCATTAACATCTGTTTTACCTTTTACAATTCCTTGTGCAATCTCATGTCCAAAATCTGCAACATCTAAAGGTGCTGTATATTTCCAGGGAACGTTTTTACCAGTCGATTTCGATATACGTAAGTCATGTGGTACGAACTCACCTTTTTTATTCTGTTGTGCTAATAAATTTCTTTTTTTTAAATTCTTTAATGTTTCACCTGTTTTCATTTTTGTTCTTGGTTCGAACCCCATATCTTCCATAAATCTATGCCAAGAGTTATGTGGAGCTGCTCTCATTAAAGCCATATTTTCTGCTATTGCACCAGATTTTAAACCTAACTTCTCCATATGTTGAAAAAGATTAGCTGCTATAACAGGATCTTGAGCTACTCTATTTAATAAAAATTCACCAGCTTCTTTATTACCAAACATATGATGCCACTGTTTACCTTGTACACCTAAGAAAGCAGCTTGTATTTTTTTAACAAGCCCACTTTGACCATATACTTCTTTAGCATCTTCAAATATATTCCAACTGGCTTGATCGTATAATTTTCGTTGATCACCTTTGGCAAATCCTTCTACAATTTTATCCGCACGATCCATTAACTTCTGCATTGTATCTGGATCTTTTGCTAGTGCTTTAGGAGTAATTTTACCACCTTCAACATAGAAATCTTTCAAATCTTTACTATATTGAGTTGTTAAAAAGTCTTCTTTTTTAGCAAGTTGTTCTACAGGATCTTTAACATCACCTAATCTTTTATATTGACTTTGCCACATAGCTGAGTCAAGATTAGACATTAATGCTCTAGCATCACCTCCAAACTGAGGTGCTATTTGACTATGCATTTTAGATAAGCTAGATTTACTACCAAGTACATCTCTTGCTTTTCCTTGGATATGTCTATCTAGAACTTGACGGGCTAATTGATTTCCAGGTAACTCTGTTTTAGCTAGTTTATGTGCACCTTTAATCGTACCTAATTTACTTAATTTAGCTGTAGTAGTAGCAGCCTTTTTACCTACACCTACACCAGTAGCTAACTCTCCAGTCCTGACAAGCCATTCACCCCATCTAGGGTCGATGCCTGCAGCTCCAGCTGCCTTACCAGCACCTTTAGCTAAATAATGAAATGGAGCATCTGCTAATTGTAATCCTTGTTTAATACCAGGTAAATTAGCTACTTTACCTACATTCTTTAGACCACCTCCGATCAAACGTAAAGCATCATCAGTTACAGTATTAGGATCTTCTTTAGCCCATTCTTGTAATTTTCTAAGACTTGTTCTACCTAATTCTTCTACTTTATCAGCAGATTTAGTTCCTATTTTCATTTACGTTTAGCCCCTCCTTTAGCTCTATTCTGTTTTCTATCTCCACAAGTCCACTTGCCTTTCTTTTTGACAACATCTTGTGTTTTAGAGCATTTAAGTTTTCTTCTTTGTGCTTGGTGTTCTTTTTGATAACTCGAAGGTTTATCATATTTCCCACCATTACTATTATCTCTTACATGTTTCCTACGTGATTTAGGATTCTTTGCGTAATGTTTAGACGTCTTTGATTGCCCCATACATCCTCCTTTGTACAAGTTCTGGATCTACTTTTGGCATTACAGAAGCTAGTTTAGAGAGTGGGTTACCATCATATGCAATACCGCTAATGTCATTAGTTTTGAGCCAATCGCAGGCTGCCTTAAGATCTTGGGTAGAAGCTTCGCCACTTTTTACCCTCTTTAGAAATTCTTTAGTGACGAGGTTATGTAATTCATTAAATTGGGCTTCAGTGGCTTTCTTCATTTAACTTCCTGGGAATAAATTCTTTTTAATCAATTCGACTGCCTTATCATCAATGGTGTTATCAGTGGTGCTGGCATAGGCTTCAAGTAGTTGTATAACTAATTCCTTAACAGCTGATGAGCTGAGGAACGCCATGAGGACGGGTTTGATAAGTACGATCATTTTTATTTAGTAGATTTAGTGGTTTTCTTTGTTGCTTTAGCTTTAGCTTCCGCGTCTTTCTTAATTTTATCGCTTAAAGTGCTCATAGTACATTTAGGTTTGGGTTGTTTGATCCAAGGTTTATACCAAGGTTTAGGCGGTGTAATACAGTTAAGAACGTCTTGTTTTGCCTTTTTCCATGCAGCTATTGGGATGACATCACTGCACATCTCACCTACACGGCTATAAGGTTTAAGCATAAAACCCTTCTGTTGTAACTCCGCACACTTCAAGACTCTAACTAATTCATAGTCAAGTCTCATCTTTTCTTCTTGTCTTGCCGCTATACTGCGACACCTTTCTAATCCTCTTTTATCCAGGGGAACCATGAAGTTAACTTGGAATCCCCAGTTCTCAGCTATTGTGTAACTAGATGGTCTCATACCATCTTCATCTATATCCCAAGGCTTTGTATGATTCCCCATATAGAATGGAGAGAAAGTCATTGTAGACCCATTACACGAGATGTTAGGTCCGTAGTGCTGTCTTGACGGTGCTCCATTGTTCTGGAATTGCACCGCTTGGTTGGTTACATTTCCCGTTGCAGCCGCTACTGGATTACTAACATTATTCGTGTCATCTTCAGCTCTTACAGGAGCTATTGAGAGAAGACTGATAAGGAGACCGTAGTAGCAGTAACGTCGATTTCTCTGTCGATTACTTCTACGGATAGGACTTGACTGGCTGCTCTTTCTGTTATTTCTAAAGTGAAAGGATCTCCAGCTGTATGTAGGGTAAATACTGAATCTGTATCTACCAAGCCTCCTGATGAGGCTGATGTATGAGTGATGTTTTCCCCACTCCATTTGTTTAATGCAGACCCATAAGTGGTCGTCGTTATTTCCTCGACGATTTCTTGAGTCGTTGTCGTTGTACTGTTCATCGACCCCTGGGTGAAATTCGGGGTCACTAATTCTGCTCTCGCTACCGTGGGTGATGCCAGCACTAAGAGTAAAAGCCATTTCTTCATTGCTTTTGTTTGTCGTTACCGTTCTTTTTGTTATTACCGTTACCAGTAGTTAGACCAAATGTAGCTAATGCTCCAGTAAAAATACTGGCAGGGAACGTGATATCCCCACCTGGACTTTTCTTAATCATAGGTATTTCTACGTAGTTTAATGTAATAATAAAACCACTCCAAATCACAACTCCAAGTCGGACAAATGTCCCAAGGATTTGTATTTGATGTTCTTGATCTTCTGCGGCATCTTTTAATTTACCAAAGAATCCTTTTTGTTTTTCTTCGATTGCTTCCATTTGTCAACTTTAGCTTGTAATTGTTTTTGAACTTTCTTTTTAATTGGTTCAAATAAAGATTGAGTAATAGAAGTAGTAGCTACTGCCACTACTGCTGTAGTAACAGCTGTAACAACTACTGCCGTCTCAGGTATTGGCATTTGAATATCCAATACAGGTATTTGTAATTTAGGTGGCTCTGGCTGTTCCGATGCTTCAGCTTCTACTCCCTCTGGTGACTCTAAATCACTCGGAGGTATAACCATTGGTTTATAAGATGGAAACCTCGCTGTGGGTGGTTTGAACTCGATTTGCATCGAGGGTAGCGATGTAGGAGTAGTAGGTACTCTTATCCTACCAGGGTTTGCCGACACCTGTAGTTGGAGTCTTCTGTTCGTTTACACCGTTCTCTACAGCTGCTTCAATTGCAGCTACAGTACCAGCTTTATCTGCATCTAGCTTTGCTTTGACCCAACCGAGTACTGTTGACTCTGTAAGGTCAGCATATGGTACTAGAGTATCAGGCTTAGGAAGATCTACTTCACCAGTAGCTCTGAATTTATATGTACCATCTTCACCGTTAACACGGTAGATAACTTTATTTACATACCCATCTGCTAGTTCTCTTTGAAGGGTGTTGACTTGCCAAGTTTTTGTTGCCATTTTAATTAATTGTTTATTTATGTCCAAGGAATAAATTGTTGTAACCCGTATTGGACAGCTACGAGTTTTGTTTCACTACCAGTAAAGGTAACGGCTTCCTGAGCTATACCTATAATCATTGAAGGATTAGCGGTGGCTTTTTGTCCTATACCTGCAGTAGCAGAAGAACAAATACCATCACCTACCTCGATGTTTCCACCAGCATTATTAACAAGGATATGACCATCACCTAAAACTAAGGCTTGATGTTCGTTTGTTTGACCATCTGGACCACCATTCATTGATGAACCGTAAGCACCTAGTACCTTTCTAGAGTTAGCTGATTGAGTTTTCTGTACTTTATATCTAATTCCTCTTTCAGTATTAGCACCGTTCTTTTGAGAGTATTCAATACTTATTGTTTCTAATAGTGTGCCGTATGGATAGGCGTTAGAGCTATCTGAAGGGTTTTCAGAGTCAGGAACTATACAAGGGTGATAGGCTGTAAATGTTCCATAAGTAACTGTACCGCCGCTAAATGTTACATAACCTTGATTAGTACCATTTCCATCACCAATAGATAAAGCATAGTTAGTACCAGAAGCATCATCTGTACCACAGTAAATTCTTATTCCAGATTTATCTACTGTATTACCATCGTTATGAATCTGTAAAAGATAGGAATCCGAATTTCCATATGATGACAAAGCCCCATCTGCATATAAAGTTAGGTTGTTGCTATTTGGCTGGAAGAAACGGAGCATTCCTGCAGTGTTACTGATTATACTATTCGTTCCATCATGATAAATCTGTAAATCTGACGAATCTCCAAAATAAGCTCGTTTACCATCAGCCCAATTCATTCCTCCCGAATTGGTTTCGCACTGTTTAACGTTGTCGTAATAGAGTTCTACGCGTCCGTTACCAGCACACATGATATTGTTTTCCCAAGATCCACTATATTTATTTTTTAAATAGAAAGGACCACCATCATCAACGTGGAAGCGGAATTGATCAGTATCGTTAGTACCTTCATCAGCCCGTAAATCAAGAGTAGCGGCACCTCCATCTGTTCCATATATTTCAAGACCACTAGATGATGTGACAACTTTCTTTTCACCGTCGTAATAGAGTTCTACGGCTCCATCATCTATAAACTTAGCTAGAGTTTCACCACCATCGTCTCCTCTAAGACGTATTTCATTAGCATCAAGGTATAAGTTTTCGTTACCAACATCTATGTTTAAATATCCAGAGCTTGTTGTTATAAAACTATTTCCATTATGGTAGATTTGTAGATCTTGATCATTTCCCCAAGCAGATTTATTAGTATCACCAGTAAGATAAGCCCAAGTACCATCACCTATAGAGGAGTATCCACTAGATGTAAAACCATAACTCGTTGTCTCAAACTTCTTAACGTCGTCGTAACGGAGTTCTACCGACCCGTTAGCTGCGCCATTAAGCATCGTCTCACCGTTATAAGCTCTAAGTTGTAATTGATCAGACTCTATTAGAATGTATCCAGTCGAATTTTTTATATATGAGTGCGTTCCATCATGGTATATTTGGAGATCTGATGATGTTCCTAGATAGATATTTTTACTATCATTTAGCTTTATACCTGTACTATGTGTATATATCATCTCTGTTCCATTATGGAAAAGATGAGTAGATCCATCTTCAGTACATCTAATACTTTCAGCACTACCAGAGTATATTCTTAAATTACCGTCTCCGTTATGACTAATGTATGAATTAGATCCATCTGTATAAACTTCTAAATCATTACCAGTACCAAACCTAATCTTTTCGCTGTCTAAGAGGTCGATTGGAGTCGTCAATCCTCTGTCATCTATTTTTGTTAATGCCATAGTTATTTAGCCTCCAATGCGGCTACTTTTGTTTCTAGTGTTTCTACTTTTGTTATTAATTCCTGCATTGCTTTAATAATGATTGGATCCCAAGCTGCCTTAATCGACTTCTTCATTATTGGAGTATGATCTTTCTCTAAACCATCAGGAGATATATCATGTTCAGTAACTAAACCAGGAAATACTTCTTCTACTTCTTGAGCTATAAATCCAATTTGTTTTGTTTTAGATTTCTCAGGATGGAAACTAGCTTTCCAGTTAAAGTTTCTAACTTTTAACTTCTTAAGATCTTCTAACTTAGAAGTAGCATCAGTGATATTTTCTTTAAGTGTTGCGTCAGAAGTTAAGGTACCTGCATCTGAAGTCCATACGTCTCCATCAGCAAAAACTTTATATTTATATCCTGCTCCATCAACACCTGCATAAAACATACTGGTATTGTCGTCAGGCGAAACATCAGTAAATTTAACAAAGACTCCATAAGGTTCTGAATCATGCGAGTTATCAACGACAACAGCCCAAGAGTTTACGCTTGATTGTAATTTATGGAAAGGGTAATTAGTACCGTCATAAATATATCCTGCATCCCCCATATCCCAAAAAGCCTCTAACCAGCCATGAACTCTCGCATTGCTTGCATTTGGTCCAGCTTCAATAACTTTAGTATCGTTGTAATAAAGTTCTACGCTTCCGTTTCGGATAAATTTTGCACTTGTTTCTACATTACTACCACTTGTATCTGTACTACCTATCTCTACAGTGTTTGGTGTTTGAATATAAATGTTATTAGTATGACTTGAAATGTAATTATGAGCACCGCCTGTATGGAATATTCGAAAATCACTGTCACCACCAAACCTTAACTGCTTATTATCAGGTAAATAAGTATTATCGTTAAGTTTAACGCCGTCGGCATGTGTATGTAATTTAAGAGCGTTGTCGTAATAGAGTTCTACGCCTCCGTCTGAATTACATGCAATACTTTTTTCCCACGTACCAGAGCCTACATAATAATTTAGATAAAATTCGCCATTACCTGCTGACATATACCATAAATCATTATTATCATTACCGTTATCCCCATACAAATATAGTTGAGCTGAAGATCCTGCTGGAGCTTGGACTTTTAACTCATAATCATGAATAGTTAATCCATTTGCGGTTGTCTCTACCTGCTTAGTCCCGTCATAATAGAGTTCTACGGCTCCATCATGTATGATATTAATACCGTTTTCGTTATCACCACCAACATCAGCAGCTACATTAGTTCTTATAATTAAAGAACCAGTATTATTATCAAGGTAAGAGTGAGATCCATTATGGTAGATCTGGAGATCATCACCAGCTCCAATCCTTAATAAGTCATTATCATGTAGATCTAAATTACCGTGGAAAGTCGCATTACCAGATACATTTAAGCTACCTGAACAATCAAAACTATCACAATCCAATGCCCCTGTTACTGAAGCACCACCAGTTAACGTTTCAAATTTCTTACTATCGTCATAATATAATTCTACGGCTCCATCACCGATACAATTAATTGCAGTCTCGTTACCTTGAACTCTTATATTTACATCATCAGCAGCTCTAAGAATTAAGTCATCACCAGGGCTTTTAGCGTCTATAACAAAATCTGTACCTGAAGTGATATGATTTATATAACTAGAATCGCCATCATGATATAGCTCTAGATCATTACCTGTACCAACTTGTATCTTTACACTATCTGCAAGTTGTAGATTAGCATCTAATACTTCTATATGTTCAGCACCAACTGCATCGTCTGCAATCTTAGCTGCAGTAACTGCATCAGCTGCAATTTTATCTGTAGTAACTGCTAAGTTCTGTATCTTAGCTGTAGCTACTGTATTATCACTTGGAGTACCAATTGAAACTGTATCTCCTAAGACAACTACAAAGTATGTAGAGCCTGTAGCAGGTGCATTAGATAACTTAAGTGTATTACCACTAATAGCAAAACCTTCAGCAGGTGTACTTGTACCAGAATTAGGTTTCTGTATAACACCATTTATACTGACTATAGTTGACTGAGCATCTGTAGCTGCAGTAGACATAGTAAAGTCTGTAAGACTTCCATTAAAGGATTCAGATAGGGTTACTATATGTGATGAAGAAGATTGAGCTACATCATCCCATTGAGAAGTAGAACCATTATAGACCTTCATCTTCTTAGCTGTTGTATCAAAATACAAGTCTCCATCATCATTGTTAGATGAAGGTGCAGAAGAAGCTATTCTATATCTAGCATTAAAGTCATTTATATCATCAGATAATGTTTTGATATCTGATTCTTTACCTAATAGTTTATGGTAGGTATAAGTATTACTTGATCCAGTAGAGCTTACTAATAAGCCCATGTTATCTGTTAACGTAGTATTATATAGAGTCGAAGGAAATCCATTAATAGTTACGTTATCTGATCCATTACCAGAGGTTCTAGCAGTTGTAGATACACCACTACCATTAACAACAATACCACCAGCATCTGCAATACTTATTACGACACCAGAGGCAGGTTGACTTGGAAAGCTATCTTCATCTCCTATTACTTCTAGACCACCTAAAGGGGCAATCTGAGCAGCAACATAATCAACAACAGCTCCACTTGTAGGGTAGGAGGCATCAGTATCTGATATAGTAGTTTGTACAGTTTTACCGTCACATATCGAGTTAATTTCGGTAGTTGTCGCAGCAAGAGCAGTACCACTTGCTAAAATAGATGCAGTACCTCCTTGCATACCAGCAAGTGTTTTAAGTTCAGAATCGGCTATCTTTGCGGTTGTTACAGCGTCATTTGCTAATTCAGTTGTAGTTACTGCACTAGGAGCAATCTCAGAAGTTCCTACAGCATTTTGTATAATCTGAGCAGCACCTACACTATCTGTATTTAGTTTAGCAGTAGTAATAGCATTATCTGCTATCTTAGCTTGAGTTACAGCACTATTTGCTAAATCACCAGTTACAATTGTTCCATCTACTATACTAGCAGACACAACAGAGTTAGATGCTAATTTATCAGCTGTAACTGCATCATCTATTATTTGATTTGTAGTAACTGCATTTGCTGCAATCTTAGCTGAAGTAACTTGATCGTCAGCTATATGTTCTGTATCAATCGAACCGGCAACATAATGTTCTGAGTTGATTTGATCATCTGCTATCTTAGCTCCAGTAACTGCGTCAGCTGCTATCTTAGCAGTGGTAACTTGTAAATCAGCTATATGAGAAGTATCAATAGATCCATCTACTAATTCAGATGAATCAACGGAGTTAGGTGCTAATTCAGTTGATGTAATCTGATCTGCTTTTCCAGTTACTACGACATTACCTGAAACATCAGGGAAATTAATTGTCCTATCAGCTGTAGGATCTATTACTCCAATACTAGTTTCATGTGCGTCTGCTGTATCACCTTCAAATACAAGTTGGTTTTCACCCATTTGAAGGTTACCAATCATGGCGGAATCACCAAGAGTGGTCATAGCATAGTTATCAATCTCTTGAGCTGTGTATAGGACTTGATCGAAGTCATCATTCAAATCCTCAGCTTTAATAGCAGAACCTGGGTAGAAGGTTGCTTTTTTATTATCGTTCCCAGTATCCCTATAAATCAACACCTTAACATTACTGCCAGGTGCTGAGTTCATTTGAACAGTTGTAGCTGTTGGGAAAGTATATGCGGTTGTAGCTTGAGTTACTCCGTCTAGTTTTACCTTGACGTCAGTAGTTTGTAAATATGGAAATGTAAATGAATAGGTTGTTGCTGACCCATTCCCTGTATATTCATTTTGTGTAACAGCCATTTATTTGTGTTATAAGTTTACCGTGGGATGGATAACATTTGTTCAATTTGTTTATCTATATCACTTACAAATTGTGAATCTCCTTGTTGTCTATACTCATTCTGTAGTCTACCTAATCTATGAGATTCAGTTAGAATCTTAGCATCACGACCTAGTTCAGGATCTTCTAATAATAGTTCCCAAGCTTTACGTTTTGCTTCTCTAAATATAGGCATAATGACTTGACCATGTTCAGTATATTTAGCTTCAAAATCTTTCTCAGGATGACGTTCTAATTCAATAATAGAAGCTCTAATAACTGGATCTTCTAAGACGTCAGCTAATTGTTGCTCTATTCCTTGTTGACCTAGATAGAAGTTAAATTTAGATTTTAAATCAGGTCTTCCATCTAAACTTACACCACCTGTACCAGTGTTAAATGTTTGTTTTAGATTAAGACCACTTCGCATTAACCATTCTCTAGTTTCATTACTAGCACCTATATTCAAATTGAATGGTAATAAGGCGTTAATGAATCTAGTCATTGGTTCCCAATCTCTTAGTACTTCACCATTTAAAATATCATAACGATATGGTAAATTTTTAGTACCACCTCCTACATCAGCCCATAGGTTTCTATTACCTATACTTTGCCAGAATCCAGACTCTAATTCCCTCATACCAGGGGATAGGACTTTACCTATTTCATTTCTTAAACCACCTAGTGGGAATTGGTTGTTTACAAAGTTAGCTGCTACTCTAGAAGCATCACCACCTTGAGAAGTTAATAAGTCTTGTAGTTGTAATAAACCTGATAAGAAAGATTTGTTAGTAACATTAGCACTCATCATGTATGCAAGTTTACCGAACTCATTACCAGCCCAGTCATTTCCCATTACTTTTTGAGCATCTACCACATCAGCTGCAAAACTTAAGAACATATTAAATGGTTCTAATGATTCATAACTAACGTAAGAATCTCCAATCTTAATAGATCTAGGTTGCCACTTACCTGATTGTTGCCAAGCATCTCGTAACTGTCTATCAGGAGGTCCATTACCAGTAAGGTTACCGTTTAAAGCCATCATAGTAGCTGTAGATGTTACACCATATCCAATGGCCCATCTACCTCTCATAGTAGCTCTAGCAATTTCTAAGTCTTCTGCAGTTTTAATACCATATCTAAGTAACTCAGGATCATCAAAATTCTTTGACATGATATCAGCATGTTCTTTGATGACTAGATTTAAACCAGGAGTATACTTAGAAGTCATTTCTAAAGCGTTTACACCTGTTCTAGCAAACAAAAAGAATGGTCTAAGGAATGGCATACGGTCAAATGCTTGATCTAAATCCTTAGCAAAACCAGTTAATTCTTTAGTTAACTTAGCTTCATCTGCTGCGTATTTAGCCATTTCATCTGTAACTTGACCATCAGCTGAAAACACTCTTCCTTCAAAATCCTTTTCAACAGCTTTAACCATTTCCCCTATGTTTTCCACAGGTTGACCTTCATTACGTCTGAGGTTGTAAACATGATCAAAAGCTATTTGACGTTGCCTACCTCTTCCTATCATCTGTGTAAAGAATACGTCCATAGATTTCATGACTCTAGGACCGTAATTTAGGAATGGAAGTTTATTAACATACCTTAAGCTACTAGCTACTTGAGCCATAGCTTTTTCTCCAACAGTACCATACTGATCAAAGTATGACATCATGGAATTGAATTCAGCATCTTTAGTATTAATAGTATATCCTCTGAATCCTTCTTCTGAAGATAAGTATGAATTCCAATCAGCAGCTGCTTTCTGCCAAGATTCTCTTGTAGAATCAATCATTCCACTGACGGATGCCATAGCACCTCTGAATACTTGACCATTTGTATCACCTACAGCTCCTATCATAGTAGCTACAGGACGCATAGCAGTACCTAAACCAGTACCAAATAAAGCTCTAACTGGTGTTTTAGGACCAGATAAAATAGAGTTAAAACCCATTGTCATAGCTTCATTGACAATAGCACCTCTTTGGAATTGATCTTGATTCTTATATCCTTTTAATTTACGACTAAAGAACGTATGCATATCAAGTGCTGACTGCTTACTACCGTTACTAGTAGCTGTAAAATGTAAAAAGGTTTCTAGCATATCATTATCTATATCACCTTGAAGTAACTTTTTAAATTCAGCTACTTCATTAGCTACAGAATCTGAAGCTCTAGTCATGATATCTTCTTTACTTAATGATCCAGTTCCAAAGTTTTTAAATCTAGTAGAGAATGCTAAACTAGTCTCCTTTCTTAACCTAGCTATATTAGTATATCTAGCCATAATACCATCTAAGAAAGAACCAGGGCTTGTAGCACTGATCTCACCAGACACACTTAAGGCTGCTTTAGCTAGATCTCTTGCTTCATATAGGAATTGACCTAACATAAGGTCTATAGTATGAACCTGGCTAGAGCTTAATACAGGTAAAACCTCGCCATCAAACACTAGTTTTTCTTTAGGTTCACCTATTTTCTTTAATAAATCCTCCTCTGGTACATCACTAAGTAGCCTGTTATTACCTGATTCACTTAAGAAACTTTGTATTTCATTCCAAGACCTAGCTATTTCTTTTTTAACTGACTTACCACCTTTACTAATAAGATCAATATAAGATGGTCTAGCAACTAATGCTTTTTCAATACGATCTATTTCACTTAATACTGTACCAGGATTAGCATAATTCAACTTACGTTGCTGTGCTTCACTGACTTGTCCTCTGGGAGCACCGTATTTTTGAGAGAAGTTACCTTTAATTTCAATCATATCTCTAACTCCTTCTACAGGATTAGAGTCAATTGAAAGTGATTGGTTATCTGTAAACCCTCCTCCCTTACCATAAGCAGGGTTAATTCTAGGTTTACGTTTAGCCATGTCTAATTCTAATTGCTCATAAGCTAAACCTAATCCTGCGTTTTTCTGACGTTTATCACGTGCAGTCATATCGCGAACTTCACCCCAATCAATATCATTTTTATCTGCATAAATGTCCATAAAACCTTTACGCTGCTCATTTGATAATGATTCCCAGGCTTTATTAGATTTACGCCATTGAGCTATAGTAACATTTTCAGCTGGTAAATTATTTTTAGCTGCCTCTTTAGTTAATTTAGTCTTATATTTTCTAAAGGCAGATCTTTCATAAGCTTTTCTAGCCCCTTCTTCTACAACCTTACCTTTCATATCGTAATCAAACTGACTACTATCTTCTAATGATTTAGTAAGTGGATCTGGTTTAACAATTTTCCGTGCTCGTTTCTTAGCTTCTATAGAGTTAGCACGTATGCCCCACCCTGCAGCTTCGAAAGTAAGATCTAAAAATGCACCTATACCTAGACCTTCAGCAATGTTATACATTGATCTGGTAGCAGGTGACATGGTTTCATTGGTAGCTAGGAATTCTAGGTTACCACTCCATTCAGGTTTGATATCTATAAGGTTTCTAACTAAGTTAGACTCTTGAGATTGGTTACTTATTAAATCATAAGTTGCACCTTGCGCTGCACCTAAACCTACACGGCCTAGTCTAGTAGCCCTAGCAGCGGTTGCAAGACCCTTCAAACCTTTTACACCCCACATAACCTTACCTGTACCTACCATACCCCCTGTAAGCTCTATACCTCCA
>VTLG01006511.1_pt1 | contig 13664 bp, 15 predicted proteins | sample 4694571 | NCBI WGS metagenome assembly VTLG01 (sample SAMN12604809, study PRJNA352737) | marine metagenome | biome: ENVO:00000447; feature: ENVO:00000209|ENVO:00000569|ENVO:01000036; material: ENVO:00002151; isolation source: viral sequences binned using virsorter ...
CAATGTCTTTTTCAGACTTAAAAAAACAATCCAAGCTTGGCTCACTAACATCTAAATTGGTTAGAGAAGTCGAAAAAATGAATACTACATCTGGTGGAGATGAACGTCTCTGGAAACCAGAAGTTGACAAATCAGGTAACGGTTATGCTGTTATTCGATTCTTACCAGCACCAGAGGGAGAAGATATTCCTTGGGTGAAAATGTATTCTCATGCATTTCAAGGCCCTGGCGGTTGGTATATGGAGAACTCTTTGACCACTCTCGGTTCAAAAGATCCAGTATCTGAACATAATTCACAGTTGTGGAACTCTGGTTCAGACGCAAACAAAGAAATAGCACGTAAACAGAAACGTAAGTTATCATACTACGCAAACGTTTACATTGTAAAAGATCCAGCTAATCCTTCTAATGAAGGTGGTGTGTTCTTATACAAATTTGGTAAGAAAATATTTGACAAGATTCAAGAGTCAATGCAACCTGAGTTTGAGGATGAAAATGCAATCAATCCTTTTGATTTCTGGCAAGGTGCTGACTTCAAGATCAAGATCAAGAAGGTAGCTGGTTTCTGGAACTATGATAGTTCAGAATTTGCTGCACCAAGTCCACTTCTATCTGATGATGAAGCACTAGAAGCTCTATGGAAGAAAGAATACTCTCTTCAAGAGTTAGTATCAAGTGATAAGTTTAAATCTTATGATGATCTCAAGACTCGTCTTGCTTATGTTCTTGGTAACAAGTCTAAGCCTGCAGCTGTTATTGAAGAAGATACATCTCGTGGTCAATATGAAGACCTAAGTGAAGGTCTAAACAGAGCCACAGAGACCGTGGCCGTGGCCACCGCCTCTCATGATGAAGATGAGGATGATGCACTAAGTTACTTCCAAAAACTCGCTGAAGAGTAGAGCCACCAAAAATAGCTTTAGCTTCCAAAAAAAGCGGAAAAAAAATCCCTGGCCAAAATCACGGCCAGGGGTTTTTTTACTTTATACGTGGATTTTCGGTATTTTTAAGTTTTCTATTGACGTATTGCGAAGATTTATCATATTTCATAACTCTGTCAAAGTCTTTCATGAATAATCCCAATAAATCTGGTTTAAGAACATTTATATTTCTTTTTTCTTCATTTAAATCAGTTTCAAATTCTAAGAAAGTTACTGATTTTATTGGTTTTTGACTCATATTACTAGTATCTGATGGTGTATTTGTTGATTTAATTTGCCCACCAGAGAGATATTCCATACTCCAGTTTTCATCAACTATTAGTCCAGCTGGTACAATAAGTTGATTATCTCGATCTCTAAATTCTGTTGTTTCGTGATGATGAATACTAGCTAATTCTTGAGGTGTGTATTTTTCATTCAAATATTGATTAAATTGAAGTTGATCTAGAGGCCATTCATTATTAATATCAATAATGTTATTAGACATTAAAATCACCCAATCAAGATTGTTATTACCATAAACTCTTTCAGCTACATTATCTGGTCTTTCATCACCAGTAATTTTATACCTATCAAATTGCATAAAATTAGCAAATAAGTCTTCTCTAACTTTTGCTCTACGGAATAAATTTTTTGATTGAACAACATCTAAATTACTCTCTCTTGTCTTTAAGGGAGAGGGATAATTAAGATTTGGTAGTTTGCGGAAGTAATAAGACATTTAGAGACCTACATCATCCTCTGCGGTAAATTCTTCATAATCCACATCATATATGGGTGCTAATTCTGTAAAGGAAAGTGATATCAAAGTAGTGATTGGTTGACTATCCACTTCATAAGCAGCAAACCTACCGACTTCACCAGTATAATCTACTGACATATCTGTTAAAGCACATGTTTTAAACTTATTCAAACCTTTAATATCTTTTTGAGTTCTAGCTTTTATATATCTCAATTTAAATACGTCTGGTGTTCCAAGTAAGAAATTGTTACTTGCACCTGATGGATTAAGAGTAGTGGGATTTTTCTTGACAACAGAGTGTTGTTTTAGAGCTCTAATTATCATACGAACTCTTTTTGCTTCATATTCATCTCTCGGAGTAAATCTGATAGTAAAAGAAAAACTTCTAAGTGAAGGGCCATTAAAGAGTAATTCAAGATTAGGATTTCTAACTGCTCCTGTTGTTCTTGTAATTGCTTGATCAACATCAAAATTAATTCCAAATCTAGAAGAAGCTGCTTGAGCAAGACTTCTTAATGTTTGAAGTCGTACAAATTGATCATTCCCCAACAATTTTGTACCTCCCTCAATAGTTTCACCAACAACATCCTTAATTGCTTTAATGAAATTTCCTCCAGTAGCCTGTGTCTTTTCCAATATTGACTTGGAAGCCTCTTCTGATATTCCACTATCTCCCAAAAATTTTGACATTAAAGGCCCAGCAATTTCACTTACAAAACCGCTCATTTTCTCACCACCAAATCCAACAGAGTTCATGTCTTTTACTGATGGTGGGATTGGTAATTGAATAGTTGATTGTAAATCTTGAAGTCTAAAATTTTGTCTATTTCCTCTTCGGTTTGAATTTGCAAAGTAACCTCCTTGACCTCCTCCTGATGATGGTGCATTTTTTGTATTTCCATCTTTATCAGTAGTATAACCTTGACTATTGGTAGTTACACTTGGTGTACTTCCAGCTGCTCTATACTTGAATATTTGTATCTCGAAGTAATCTTGTAAATCTGTGTCTAGATCTATGGGATATTGTAAAACACCTCCACCACCTATTTTGCTTTTGAAAAGGTTTTCAAAAAATGAAGCTAGACCAGTTTGTTTTTCTTGTTTCTCTACTTCTTCCGATGTATTATTAGCAGCAATGTTTACCGCATTTGAGTTACCTGAAAGACTTTGTTTTTCTGATGCATTAAAATTTTCTGCTAAAGCCATAATATCACCTCAATATTGCTTTTATTACTATACTTCTAACGGTATCTAAGAAGTTTATTGAACCATACTCATCAATTAATGTTGCATTATCATTTATTAAGTTATCGGTAGCACCTTTTTTCATCAACTTTAAAGATTCTGTATACATTAATGTTCCTGTTTTATTATTAAAATCTGTATTATCACTGAATGTATATACACTATATGATGAGTTGCCAAATGTATCATCTAAAGAAATGTAATACTTCTTACCATTAGAATTTCTTAATCTACTACTATGCGTTATGGCCATTACTTATCCCTCCATACTCTGTAAGGTGGAAAATCATTGCCGTCGTTATTGATAAATTTTGATGTAGGTAATAAAGACACCTCTGCCATCTCCGATTCGGGTATTCTCATAATATTACCTTGTATCCCACTGAAATAATACCTGTGTATTGTCTTTCTGGGTACAACTGCACCGTCGCCACTATTTAGAAGGCTTTTTGCGACTCCTTCTCTTAATTTATTATTTAGGTAATGTAGATTGGCTCCAAGGAATCCATCTTTGAACACACCTAACACATAACTCATGGGAAACTGGTCATAATACTTCAATTTTTCTGGTTTTGTTGCAACATAGTTGAAGAAATATAGTTCACCGACCTCTACTGGCCCAGATACTTCACCAAATTCGCCAGGATCGTCATACTCTGCACCTTGATAATTCTCTAAAGCCGTCATCAACATACTACGATACCAGTCACGACTACGGTTTCGTTTGCCTGCTTCTGATATGATTTGGGAAGCGATACTCATTTAATACCTAGTTCCTTCTCTGTAAAGATTTTAAATTCCCATAGTCTATCATCGCAAAAGTCTTTTGCAGCCTTCCATTTAGCCTGATTCACACCCCATGTATAGACCTCGTTCATCCATGTTTTGGTTTTCTTTGATGGATTTGTGACTGGTTCTTTACATTGTCTTGCTGGTTTGACTTCAATTACCATACGACGAGTGTTCTTAGACCCATCAACATATTTAATATAGAAGTCTGGAAAGTATCTTCTCCTACGGCCACTGACTGGATCTCTGTATGGTATTGAAAATTCTTCACTACCCCATTCAATAATATGATCATGAGAATCACAATATACCATGAATTTACGTTCCCATAATGACCTATAAACGATGTTTCTGGGATCTCCTTTGTATTTTCTGGGGTTGGTAGGCCTATACTTACCACTATAGCTCATAAATAAAAGATGATAACTAGCTGATATCTATTTAGAGATAATGTCAAGAAGACCAACAAAATACCCAATTAATACGATACGATCAAGATTCCAAACTGTGGCTCTTGATAATAAGTATCAGATTTTCATAGAACCAAATGAAGTTGTATACAACGCAGCTGCATTGATAGGTATTGATAGAAGATTTATAGATGAAGATTTAGGACTGTATGTATCTGAATCTGTATTGCCTGGATCCTCTTTTGCTGACGTTGAGGTTTCTGGTGATAGACAAGGTATTACAGAGAGAATGCCATTCAAGAGAATATATGATGATGTGACACTTTCTTTTATGGTTGATAGAGATTATAAGGTTATGAAATTTTTTGAATCGTGGGTACAACTGATAAATCCTCTCCATGGCCAAGTTGATGGAAAGGCAAACAATCAGATTATGACATTACGTTATCCAAAAGATTATAAATGCACCATGAGTGTTGCAAAATTTAATAAAGATTATTTTGAGAACACATATACGAATGGGATGCCTAACGATAATGCTGGATTCTTATATTATTGTTTTATAAGGGCGTGGCCATTATCAATTTCATCTACACCAGTAAATTACGACTCTGGTACAATATTGAAGTTGAATGTTACTTTTAGATACGAGAGATATGTTATGGAAAATGTGACTAGAGGTATGATTAGGTCAGGATGGAAGGGATATTCTGATTCATTTGATCCTTGGATGGGTAGATATGATGATTTAATAAACAATTATAATGGTTCCTAGTAGTTGAATAAATAAAACGCTGACTGAATTATTATGCCATTACCAACAATTGTTACTCCTACGTTTGAACTGAACTTACCATCAAACGGAAAAAAAATTAAATATAGACCATTTTTAGTTAAAGAGGAAAAAATTCTTATACTTGCGATAGAAAGTAATTCTATGAAGGATATTTCTAGAGCTATAAAGGATGTTTTAAAAAATTGTATTTTAACTAAGAATGTAAAAGTAGACGAATTACCTACTTTTGATATCGAGTATCTATTTTTGAACATACGTTCAAGATCTATAGGTGAAAGTATTGAATTGATTGTGACTTGTCCCGATGATGGTGAAACTAAGGTTCAAACTAAAATCTATATTGATGAGATAGAGGTTAAAAAGGATGAAAATCATAGTCTTGATATTAAACTAGATAGTACTTACACAATGAGATTGAAATATCCATCATTAGATCAGTTTATCGATGATAATTTTAACTTTGATGATGTTACTAAAGATAATAGTTTTGATATCATTGCCTCATGTATAGATATTGTTTTTAGTGACGAAGAAGCATGGGAAGCAAAAGACTGTACTAAAAAGGAACTGATTGACTTTGTTGAAAGATTGGATTCAAATCAATTTAAACAAATTGAAACATTTTTTGATACTATGCCTAAATTATCACATCAAATTGAGGTCGAAAATCCTAAAACAAAGGTCAAATCAACAGTGATGTTGGAGGGACTGGCAAGTTTTTTCGGCTAAGTATGGCTCATATGAGTGCTGAGTCATACTATGAATTGACGTTTTCTTTGATTCAATATCATAAATATAACTTAACTGAGATTGAAAACATGATACCTTGGGAAAGAGACATTTATGTTAATTTACTAAGAAATTACTTAGACGCTGAGAAAATGAAACAACAGCAACAACAAGGATTAGGATAATGGGAGCACTACTAAAAATTTTATTAGGACTTCTTGGTGTGAAAGCAGTTGATGATGCCTTTGGTAATCGTGGATTGAATTATATAACCACAGGTAAATTTGAGAGTAATTATGATAGAGAACTCAGAAAATATAATGAAGAAAACGTAAAAAATAAAAATCAAAGTAATACTAATACTACGACTAGTAGTAGAGGTGGTTTTTTTGGTATAGGAGGAGATAAAAGAACTACAGGAGAAGAAAGAAGATTAGGTATTTTAAGTTTTTTAGGTGATCGTAGCAGAAAATTAGATGATGCACCCGACATTGTAGAGAGAAATGAACAGGTTTTGGGAGGTGTAGATTCCTATGGTGGATTACTCCCACCAATGACTGTTGTTCCTAATATTAATAATGAAAGAATTTTAGATTTAGGATTCGAGGGTGTTCGTAAAGAAATAGAGAAAATAAACGGTAATATAGACGCAATACGATCAGCTATGTTACAAAGTGCTCTATTAGAGTCCTCATATAGAGATTCTATGATAGAATCCATGCGTAGAGACTTGGTTGAAAAGGGAAAAGATAGATCTGACACAAGAACTGAAAGATCTATATTTAATCTACTTACAAGATCAAAACCTCAAAAATCCGTATCTCAAAATACAAAAAGTTTATCTGATCGTCTTAGTGGTTCTCTTGGAATGGCTCTAGGACTTAATTTAGCTAATTTTGGTTTAGATCTTTTTGATGATGACACTGACCCTGACCCTGACCCAACTGGTGGAGGATCTGGAGAGGGAGATGATGAACCAACCCCTCAAGTTGGTGACTATTATTTTGTAAAAGATGCTAGAGGCGGGAAGTATTACATATTACAACCAAGTGGTAATTTTAGAAAAACTAATGTTAAACCTAGAACTGGAACACAATTTACAAAACAAGAGTTTACTACTATTACAGAAGAAATAAAACAAAAAATAAAAAATATAAATCCAGCAGATTTTGAGCCAGCCTTTTTTAGTGATGATGTGTCTAATGCTGAAGCAAAAAGAATTATAGAATTAGAGGATCGAGGAATATATGGTGACGAAGCAAGACAAATCATAGAGAAAGAGAACCAAGAAAATCAAAAAGATCTTTTTGATATCAGAGGACTATCAAATATTGAACAGGTTAATAAAATAACAAATGAAGGTTTAGCTTTCAATGAAACTTTTGATGTTAACTTATTGGAAACTATCACACCAATTACAGATAGTTTTAGGCCAGTGGAACCTGGCTCTGGTTTTTTCGAGTTTATTGATCTTCGCACTTTTAAAGGAGAAGGTAAAAAAACACCGTCCAAAGATGGAGCCGCAACACAACTTAATAATACAATTCCTAAGTTAAATCCATCTAAAAGTTATTCTATCTTTGAAAGTTTTCTAAAAGAACATCCTTAAAATGGAAAATTTTAATCCAATAAAAGAATTAAAACCAGAAGATCCCTTCAATGCTCCTGAAGGGGAATCTTCTGATGAAATAGAATCGATTAGATTAACTTTAATATCAACTAGAAATAAAACTCGTGAACTTGTAAATGTAATTAAGAAGAAAAATTTAGATTTTGTAAAAGATACTACTACAATAAAAGATCTTGATAGAAGATTAAGAATAACTATTGCACGTATTCCCATCATGCGTGGTGATGCAAGTACACGATCAGATCAAGATGAAGATCCAAGCATGATCTTTCGTACATTTAATAGAAGATCAAGAACAACAAAAACACCAACAGATACAAGAGTTCCTCCAACTCCAAAAATTGGAGAAAGAATAAGAAATGCTATCATTGATGCTGTAATGATAGCTTTACCAATAAAAATACCTGGCGGCAAACAACTTCTTAAATTAACTTCTAAACTTGGAATTAAAACTGGTACAAAAAAACTTACCAAAGAAGCTCTTGAAAAAGCTTATAAAAAATCTAAAAGTTTTGATGATACTCGAAAAATTTTGGAACCTACTGCGTCAAAAAAGTCAACTGGGTTTGGGATATTGGACTTTTTTAGAAAAAAGTTAACTCCAAAAATTGACCCAAAGAAACTTATTAAGAGATCAAAGTATGAACAAAGAAGGGAAAATATGAGGCGAGTTCGCCTAGAAGGTGATGAAAGGACAGGTTTATTTGAAAAGAAAAAGAAAGTTGAATATGAAAATTTCTTCGATAGAGGGCGAGTTAAAAATGCAGAGCCTAAAGGTTTTAATAAAAGATTCAAAAATACATTCAAGAAGAATGATGAAAAAACACTAGAATCTTTATACAAAGAAATAGACAGATTACAAAAAAAACTAAAAGAAATCACAAATAGTAGGACTCTTGATGAGGCTGAAAAAAAGGTGAAAACGAGGGTATTATTAGAAGAAATTATAAAAAAAAGAAGAGTTATACAGAAAAAGTACCCAGGCGCTGACCCAGTAATTACGGGTGGTGGAAAAAGTTTAAGTTTTAACTCTGGAGGTGGCACTGGATCGGATTACTTAAATGGAAAATCAATGAACAATGATATTGCTATGTTAAATAGAGATACATCAGTAACTAATACAAGAGTTTTTCTTATGGGAGAGATAACTTAATGTCATATGCACAGAATCTAAAAATTAAGAATATTAGTATTTTTGGTTTAGAAGACTCTAAAATTGCTGTGTTAGGAGATAATATTACAACACTAGTAAATATTGATTACTTTGAGAGTATCTTTGAACCTGTATTTGAGTTTCAAATAACCTTTGTGAGTATTGACAATGCTTTATCAGACCTTAAATTACGTGGTACTGAGAGAGTCAGTCTTGAGATAGAACATGAAAGTGGTGTTTTGGAATTTGATGACTTAGTTCTTACAGCTTTTGTTCAAAATGGATCAGAATCATCTGTAAACTCTTTTACAGTACAATTAAATCCACAAGGTATCATTAATAATGAAAAAGAAAGAGTTGTAAAAAGATATGATCCTAAAATTAAAGCGAGTGTACATGTAGAGAATATACTAAAATCTCAAATAAAAGAAACTGATGAACTTGATATAGAAGAAACTGCAAATTCTGATGGGTTTTATGGTAACTATTGGAGACCTTTTAAAGCTATATACTGGTTGGCAAGACGGGCTATGTCAGGATCCATGCCTGAAGATGGTGATGGTACTGATAGAGTTGGATTTTTATTTTGGATGACGAAGAGTGGATATAAATTCAAAAGTATAGATACAATCATATCCGATGGAAAGAAAAATGGTGTTATTACATACACTCAACATGAGGCACTATCAGATAATCCTGACTTTGATTTACATGATCCCACTTTTGAGTTCGATCAGAACATTATAAATCAAATGATGAGTTCTGTGTATGGTGAAAGAAGATCGTATTTGAATTTACATACTTTGATGACAACTGGTGAGGCCCCATTTTCAAAAGAAAACTCAAAACAGGCTCATTTAGGAGATGAGGAACTTCCTGACATGAGATTTGAGATAAATGGAAATCCTACAAGAGTTGTTAGATTTGCGATTGTGGACGCTAGCATGAGAAAGGATGGCACGATTGCTTCTGCTGATGGTGAGTATAATCCACATAAGATTAGAAGTCAGTCTAGAATGAGATATCAAAGTTTATTATCTCGTTCTTTAAAAATAACTGTTCCTATGAATTTTGAATTAGAGGCTGGTAATTTAATAAATGTCAAGTTAATTCATAGTATGAAAGGCACTGACGAATGGACTTCTGGCTTTTATCTTATTAAGAATCTAAGACATAATGTACAATTCAATGATAATGGGTTACAATGTTATACATATCTTAGGCTTGTAAGAGACACGCCTGGAGATGATTAAATAGCTATAGTATAAGGAGGTACTATTATGAAAACAATAGAAGATCACATAGAAAAAGATAAGAGTCTGATTCACGACCCTACAATTTCCCCTGCAGCACGTAGACATGCTAAAGAGGAACTTCATGAACTCGAAGTTTATGTGGAACATCACAAAGAAGAAATCGAAGCTGGAGATCATCATGATCCTAATGCATTAGAATTATTCTGTGATATGCATCCTGATGAACCAGAATGTTTAGTATATGACGACTAATGGCTAGTATTCTTGAGGGATCTGACACTTTTGGGATTTCTTGGTGGATAGGCCAAGTTGCTCCTAGAGAAACATGGGCAGAGAAGACATTACTTAAAAATGATAAAAACGTTGGAGTCTCTGATCGAGCAGGCTCTGATGTCGTTTACCCAAACCGTGTAAAAGTAATGGTAACTGGATATCATGATAGGATTGAGGATCCAGATGAATTACCTTTTGCACTTGTTATGGGTGATCCGTTTCAAAACAATGGATACGGTTCAGCTCCTAATACACATCAATTAGAAGGTGGGGAGAGTGTAATAGGTTTTTGGATAGATGGTGACGATGAACAAAAACCTGTAATTACTAATGTTTTTCTTGCAAGTCAAGATTATGATGATTCACAAACAACAAATTTAAAGAGTGGTAGTTATGCTAGACCTACTCCAAAAGTGGACGGAAAAAGTGGAAATGTAGAAGCTGAAGAAACAGGAGACAACGTAGGAACAAATGTTGGCACAAATGAACAAATTAAAGGTAAACAATTTACAAAGAAAGACCAGAATGAAAATTATGATCCAGTTACTGGAAGAAAAATAAACGGAGGAACAGTAAGCCCTGGCATTACAGGAAGTGGCTCAGAGGGTGTTACAAGCGCACATAAAGTAAACGAACAGATGCTTGATGAATGTAGTGATAGACCCACTTGTAAAAATGATAATTCGGTATCAGTAATAACTGGAGCTTTAGGTAAACTTAGTAAGACGTTAATTAATGCAGAAAAATATGGTGAATTTTATTACGATGCTATTACTGGTCTGCAAATGGATTTTGATTCGGAAATGGATTTAATCACCAAAAAAATTGGTGCTGTGATGAGTGCTAAGGTTAATAGTATCAGAGACGCCATGTTCTCCAGTGTAGAGGAGAAAGTCAATGAATTTACAAATAAATTAATACCAGAAGATATTAAACCACAGTTTGGAGAAGGTATAAAAGGTGTCATGAGCACCATATATTGTCTTTTTGAAAATCTGATTGCTGGTTTGAAGAAGACAATAGGTGATTTTCTAAAGACTTTAATTGGTAAATTACTTAATGCACCATTATGTGCAGCAGAACAATTTCTTGGAGCACTACTTGAAAATATAATGGGTAAGATTACAAGTTTGATTGGGCCAATATTAAATAGTTTGACTTCAACTCTTGGTGGCGCACTTGGATCAGTAAATTCTTTAATAAACAAAGCATTGGCTGGAATTGGACTTCTTTATGATTTCATAGGTTGTCAAGATTTTAAATGCCCATTACCTAGTAGATTTTGTAATAAACTAGGGCCTTCTCAATCTGAACGTGATAAGGTTGATAAAGTTTTAGGATTTATGTCTAATATCAGTGGTGGCATAGGTGGTGGTGATAACCCAGAGAATCTTCCAAGTGTATTCAAAAAAACGGATGGAGATCCCTCCACAGTTGCAGCTTTAGTGGGAGAGTGTGAAACTAATGTATTAAGATGCGGCCCACCTAAAATTGAGCTATTTGGTGGTACTCCTGGCTTGGGTGGACTTTTAAATGCAGTTGTAAATAATACTGGTCAAATCATAGGTGTTAATATTGTTGATCCTGGCATGGGATATACACCAGAAAATCCACCATACGTTACTTTTAAAGACGCCTGTGGTGATGGTAATGGCGCAATAGCAACACCAATCATAGGTGATGATGGTGGAATACAAAATATTATTATAGAATCACCAGGCTATGGATATAATAATAATTATCCGACAACTTTAACAACTTCTGGCCCACTAGAGAGTGATATAGTTAGTGAATTAGCTAATTCTGATAGTGAGTCGGTCACAGGTGAAATTGATGATGTTGTAATTGTCAATCCTGGCTCTGGTTATAATCCAACAGATACTATAGATGCTGATGGTGCTCAAATTAAACCAATAATTTTGGATGGTAAAATTGTAGGAGTTGATATTGAAAATGGAGGTATAGGTTTTACTTATCTTCCAGAAATCACAATAAATAGTGACACTGGAGTCGGTGCTAATCTAAGACCTGTATTAAAATTTGTTTCTGTATCTGAAGTTAGTCAGAAACTTGATCCAACTCAAATTATAGAGGTTATTGATTGTATTGATAAACCGTTGTCACGTAGGAGGATAGGTTCGTAATGACAGATAGTAATGCTAGAAGAGCAGCAAGAGGTAGTAGTTATAAGGGTAGAATCCAAAGAGATTATGATCTTGATATAAAAAATCATTTTCGAGTTGAAGCGGGACAGGACTCACCATATGGAAAGGTGAGTTATCGTGTTTTAACAAATAATGGTTCTGGTATATCTTTTCATGAAGCTGGATTAAATAGGGAAAATCTTCAGACTGCTGTATCTGGAAGATCTGTGGAGTGTCTTGGATCACAAATCAAAAGAACGAGAGATGCAGCTCAAGATCCAGTCGTGCCTGCAAAATGGATTAAATGTAAACATGGGGATGTGCTTATAGATTGTGATGATGGTGATATAATTCTCAAAGCTGACAATATTGTCATAGACGCAAAAGGTCTAAAAGCAGATAATAGTGGTGATGTTCACATAAAAGCAAATAAAGGTATTCTGATTGATGGGCCTGATATTAGAATTCAAGGATCTAATTTAAGATTAACTGCTAGAAATGAATTTACAATTTCTGCAAAAGTCACTGGTGGTATTGTAGCAGGAATTCTACAGATGGCATCTGCTGCTGATTTTGGTGCTTCAATACCATTGAGTAAATTAACACAACTTAAAGACGCTCTGGAGGCAGAATAATGGCTCATAATTATGTAGCTTCTGGAAATAGACTGACAATGGGAAGTCAGGGTGGAGCTGGTATTCTTAATCCTGATAAAATTCCCTATGAAACTTCTGACCATGGAGGACTATCCATATTAAATGGCCCAGTTCAAATCGGATACGCACCATTATCAAATCCACCAAAAGGAGTCTTGTATGTTGGCCCTACAGTAGTTTCATCTGGCCCTATAGCTCAATCCGCCGTATATGTTGATCATGGTGTTAAAGGAATCAAGGTTGATTCTGATGATATAGGAATTGAAATTGATGCTGGAAAAACCAATACACTTAAAGCTGGAAGTTTAAACAAGTATACTGCACCTGACAATACTTTTGAGGGAGACGTTAATATAACAGGTGGCACATTAAAAAATAGTTCTTTATCAAATTGTAATGGATCAGGTGTTTCATGGAGTGGAACTATAAATGGACAAGGTTGGAAAGGGTTTGATATTAAACATCCAAACAAGAAAGGACATAGACTCAGGCATGTTTGTGTAGAGGGGCCTGAGGCTGCAGTTTATGTAAGAGGTACGTTAAAAAATTCTAATATTATTGAATTACCTGAGTACTGGAAGGGACTTATAGATCCAGAAAGTATTAGTATAACCTTGACACCAATCGGGTCTTATCAAGAATTATATATAAAGAACATTGACTGGGGCCAAAAAGTAACTGTCATGAACAGCACTAGTGGTTCAATTCATTGTTTTTACTCCATTTGGGCTTCCAGAATAGACGGAGAACCCTTGGTAGTAGAGTATGAAGGTGAAGATCCTTCCTCATACCCAGGCAACTCAGAACAATTTTCAATTTCTGGTTATGATTATGGTAGGGGTGTTGACAACTCGTAATTGTTATGATACCATTATATTAAGATTTTAATTCTTATGTCTG
>VTLG01008307.1_pt1 | contig 13664 bp, 17 predicted proteins | sample 4694571 | NCBI WGS metagenome assembly VTLG01 (sample SAMN12604809, study PRJNA352737) | marine metagenome | biome: ENVO:00000447; feature: ENVO:00000209|ENVO:00000569|ENVO:01000036; material: ENVO:00002151; isolation source: viral sequences binned using virsorter ...
CTGGCACTGTAAAGTATAATATCTACAGCAGCACTAGTAGTTGTAGCAACAGGGACAGATCCAGCAGGAAATTTCCAAACCGCATTATAACTTAAAGTTCTACTTCCAGTACCATCCTGTACTACATAGATACTTCCTACCTGTCCTCCTGTAGCATTAGAAGGAGCAGCAAGTGTTCTATTACCTCCCAGAGTTACTAAAAATATATTGGCATCGTTAAAATCTACAGCTACTGAAGCAGCATCTGTAAGAGTTGTTATGTGAGATTTGACAGCACCTGATAAAGATACTAGTCCTTCCATCCTAACTGCACTGGTAAAGATAACTGAAGCTGTAAATGTTTTCTCAGCTACAATAGTACTGGATACAGAAGTTTGTACATATCTTATATCAGCTAGAGATGTGTCAGGAATTTCAGTAGCACAAACTCCTACATTTCTGGAAGCGGCTGTACCTGTAGGAGCAGCTACAGAAAAGACAGATGTTCCATTTGTTATATAGTAACCACTACCACTTCCTACTGTTACACCTGCATTACCTGCCACTCTTAAAATAACAGCATCAGTCGCTGTTGTGTTAGCTGAAACTACATTTCTAATAGCATAAGTTTTAGGTGCGTTAGGGATAAGAACAAAGATGGAAGTAGCAGCAGATCCTATTGATCCTTTAAATTCCAGCATAGCAGAACGAGACTGATCGCTACTTCCCAGATTTTCAGTAAGGGTAACAGTAGCAGCAGATCCGATAGAAACTGTGGTATAAGAGGCTACAGCCTGATCAACAAGGCTAATAACATTATTGAGAACTTCACCCCATGTATTTGGATTGTCTCCATCCCCTTGTTTAGTCAGGCGAAGATTTGTTGTATATGTACTAGCCATTTATCTTACTCCCATATCCTTGCACTTGTATCCTTTTTAGAAGTCTTATTAGGACTTAATATTCCCGGCATTCCTGAGAAATAGATACAGGATACACCTGATATATTAGTTAACATAGATGTCCAAATCCCATCCTCTTTCAAATATACTTTAAATATATTAGATTGATCTACAACTCCTGTAAATACTATCTGTTCATTTTTAAATACTTTAGTCATCTCTTTTGATGGAGCGCAATGCGCTCTATGAGTTGTCATTATAGTTCCTAAAACTAATTCAGATTCTTGTTTTTGAGAATATGCAACTCCAGAAATAAAAAAAAGTAAGACACTAGAAATTAATATTTTTTTTAACATTACTCCTCCAATTCAGGCCAATCATAAAGTATTCCTGATTTCTTTCCATCTTTGTCATGTACTAACCAGAGTTTAACTACATCTTCTACATTAGAACAATCATCAATAGCCTTTTCCATCTCTGTAGCTTTAGCACGAATAGCATTACGCCATGTTTCAATCTTAGCAGGAACATCTATTCCAGCATCATAGTGCCGTATATAAGCCCAATCAGTTTGGCTTAGTAGAGATCCTTGTTGATCCTTAATATTATTTTTTAAAGTAGATTTAAGACCAAGAACTTTATCTATACCAGATCCACTATCATCAAGAGGTTTAGGAGTAGACGTCATCTTTCCATCACTGTCCTTTGACCAAAAATATACTCTGGAATCAGGAGGACTCTCTTCTATAACTTCTGTAATATTATACTTTGCTTTTTCTTCTTTACTCCAAATATGCCAGTTAGAAGGATGTCTGACTCCACTGGAATCAATCCAACCTTTTCCCGGTTTAATTACTCTATCACCATATTTCCACATTTAGTCTCTCCTTAATTAAAATGCTGTAGCAGGAGTTACATCTGAACCACCACCAAATGGATATTCAGCAAAAGCAGCGTAGATATACTTTCCATCAGAAGCATTTACATCACCATCTGATGTTCGAGGTCTAAAGCCAGTGGCAAGAAAATCAATTTCTTCAGAGCCAGTTGTCTCAGCAGTCGCATCATTAGCCACAAGTTGGTCGTCTACTTCATTAAATGGACTTCTGGCATTATCATAAATAACCCAATTTCCGTTAGAACCGTGTGCTCTTTTTATCATTACCCATGCTGGTTTAAACCCACAGAAAACTGGTGTGCCTAGAGCAGCCCCATTCCCGACATAGCTAGAGAAGCGGCTAAACCCTTCCACTTCTGCAAAAGCATAACAAACAAAGGTATCACCAGATCCTGTCATATCATCGTTTGCACCCAAACTCAGCACAGTAGATGTAGGTGCTGTATCGTTCCAGATGGTAGATTCATCATATGCAACCGATGATGCATCCAGTGTTATGTAATCTGTTTGAGCATCAGAAGCTATCCCTGCATGATAAACATGCCAACTAGCTATATCATCAGTTCGTTCCTTCTGGATTATAAATTTAGGTTTAACTCCTAATCCATGTCCTATCGTTGCTGTACCTCCTCCCCCTGTGTAGGTTGAGCAAGAAATTCCACTTGTCGTGTTGACCGTTGTTGTAGTTGTATTAAGTGATCCAGCTTCATTCGATGAACCAGAACCTCCACCAGCTAACCATTGCCATGCTACGAAATTTTCACCAACATCATTATAACCCCCAGCCCCAGTACCCAGAGTAAATCCTGAACTGGTAAATGCTGTTAACCCATTAGAATCTGTGCTTTCAACACGAACATCTTCTGGATTAAGCTCTTTAGTTGCCCCTCTTGCTGCATCGATAAGCATATGAGGATCTGCTGCTGATCTATTTTTTATCCAAACTATATCAGGCTGGAATGTACTCAAAGTATCGGTTAAGGCTTTTACTTTAAACTCAAATTCATCCCAGCAGACTGAATTAACACCATTACCATTCGTATTTCTAATTCTATAGTAACTGTAGGTGTCAGAAGCTCCTATTAAATTAAGAGTGTGTATTTCTACTGCATCGTTGTCACTTATATCTATAGCTGAACTTAGTGCTGTTGTATCAGTAAAATCATTGTTACTTCCTTCCCATACCCAATTATCTCCCAAATTATATCCGTTATTTTGCATGAAAATTGTAACTTCCGTAATATTTACAGCTTCATTAAATTCAAAAAAGAAATTCTGATCAGTAGCATAGCTTGTAATTCCCGGACCATTGGCGTCTGCTCTACTACCATCAACCATATTTTCACCAGCTGCTGGATTATATGAACCACCCGAAGCACCTGACGTTATTATAGATGTTCGATCACCGCTTCCGTATTTATTGTAGTAACTATTTGAATCCTGACCAATAGTCTGGGTCGCTCCTGTCCCCAGATAAAGTGTGTTCCGAAAATATGCTGGACTATCAGTGACATCTGGTGCAGGGAAGTTAGCTGTACTTATATAATTGTAACTATCGTCAGTGCGAGTGAAACCATGTTGTCCGAAATCCCATGTTATCGAACCACCACTATAATAAATCATATGAAACGCATAGTTAAGCGTATTTAAACCAGTTATAGTATCCCCTACTTGTGTTCCATTTTTATAATATTTTACTGTGTTAGCATCGTTATCCAGATAGACTTCACATGTATCACTGGTTGTAAGCGTAGCCAAACCATCTTGAGGATCAGTAGTCTCATTATTCTCAGCAGAAATTTCCCCATAACCCAGATACAGACCTGTAAAATTTCCCGTCATAGCTCCAATAGCTACGGCATTTACACCCCACGGTTTGAACATGGGATATTCAGCACCACCTGTACTCGTACCAGCCTCTCCTGCATAGCCCGGAGTAGTAGCAACATCTCCAATAACTGATACTTTGTACACCCACTTTCCAGTATCTGGTATTCTTAATGAAGCTGGAAATACCTTCCATCCTGTACTTGTTGTGGTGATTTTCAAATTACCTTCCGAAAGGGTCATGCCTGACCCAACCTTTATGAATGTTGCAAAGTTATTCGTGGGAGTATCAGTTACTTGGTCTGAAGCTGTTAAACCAGAACTGGTAAAATCATTACTATTACCACTAACATCTTTACCCAGATCAGATGAATCTGCATAATCTAGCAACCATCCATTCGTTCCAAATGTAAGACCAGACACATCAATTGGTTTCCAAACACCGTTATCGGAAAACTCTCCAAAAGCAGTTATTGCATGATCTCCGTTTTGTATGCTTGTTCCGTCTATAATAAAAGTCTGTGCAAAATAACCATCCCAGAAATGAGAAGTGCTGAGTGCGCCAATTACTTTAGTTTCAGCATCTACGGTTAACCCCCAAGCCTCACCAGAAGTTATCCTAGTAGCTCTAGCATCAGTGTCCCATGCTGTTATCTCAACACCATTAAGCCAGATCCTAAGTCTGTCTTTTCCTTCTGATTCATCGCTGTCATAGGACATTACAATATGATACCAAGCAGTAGTATCTCTAAGTACTTGAGTAGATTCTACAGTAGCATAAGCATCGTCAACGAGTTCAATTTTGTTAGTTGCATCCATATAAAGCCATTGCCTTTCGGATTGACCTGCAACGAAACTTGCACCTGCTCCAACGGTATCTCCTGCAAGATTGCCTCGTTTGAACCAAGTGCCATATATACCCTTTGAAGCATCAGTAGGAGTGCCGCCAGTTGTATGCGATAATTTGGCACTATCGTCATCGTTAAAGAGACAACTGTAGTCGATCTCAAAAGTTGCATCACCTGCACTTGCTGCTGCCATTAATAAATTATTTTGAAAAACCATTAACTATATTCCTGTGATAAAATTGCCTGTATATTTTCACCAGTATTGTCACTTGAAATAGAAGCTACAATATAATCCAATCTATCTACTGCACCACTAGATGTAGAAAACGTAGGATCAGTACCTGCTGGAAATTTCCAAGCAGCATTCCATGATAATGTACCACTACCACCTGATTGTACAAAGAATACACTGCCTACTTGACCTACTCTAGCATTGGTAGGTCTAGCCATTGTATGTGCTGCTGTAACAGTTGTTAAGAAATTTTGTGCTGTACTAAAGTTTAAGGATACAGAAGCAACTCCATTAATAGCTGTTGTATGCACTGCTGCTGCACCAGACTTACTAAGTTGTAGTAATCCTTCTAGAGAAGTATCTCCTGATACTCTGACTGTGCCTCCTACACCCAGATTACCTGTTATTGTAGTATTACCCACAATAGTTACAGTACCACCCACATAAAGATTAGTACCTATAGATACATCTCCACTTACAGAAACATCACCATCAAAATTAGCATTACCTGTAACTTGGAAAGTACCTCCTACAGATACATTAGTAGCTACATCTATATCTCCACTTACAGATACATCTCCCTCAAATACGGCTTTACCTACTACAGTTACTGTAGAACCTAATTGTGTAGCTCCTGTAATTGTTGCTGTACCACCAACTGATACATTACCAGCCATATCTATATTACCTGATACAGAGACACTATCTTCAAATATAGCAGCACCTGCAACAGTAACAGTAGATCCAAATTGACTTGCTCCTGTAGCTACAAGTGTACCTCCTATAGACGCATTTGTAGCTACATCTATATCTCCACTTACAGATACATCGCCTTCAAAGATAGCTTTACCTACTACTGTTACGGTAGAACCTAGTTGTGTAGCACCAGTAGCTGTAAAAGTACCACCTATGGAAGCATTAGTAGCTACATCTAAATCTCCAGAAACAGATACATCACTTTCAAATATACCAACTCCTGCTACAGTTACTGTTCCTCCTACAAATAAATTTCCACCGATTGTAGCATTGTTAACAGATATGTTTCCTGTTATATTGGTAGGAACATTTGTAATATTAGAACCATCACCATAAAATGCAGAAGCACATACCTTACTACTTACATGTACATCACCTTTAATACTTACATTTCCACCTAGAGAAACATTTCCACCTACATCTAATGTACCACCTACTGAAGCATTTGTGCTAACTCTTATAGCTCCTCCTACACCCAGATCTCCTGTCATGGTTGTATTGCCTACAATAGTTACAGTACCTCCTACATAAAGATTAGTACCTATAGATACATCACCAGATACAGATACATCTCCATCGAAGTTTGCATTACCAGTTATCTGTGCAGTTCCTCCTACAGAAACATTCCCTGCCATATCTACATTTCCACTAACTGATACACTATCTTCAAAGATAGCTGCACCAGCTACAGTAACAGTAGATCCTAGATTAGTAGCTCCTCCTACACTTAAATTACCTCCAATACTGGCATGACTTGCTATTGTAACTGTGCTTAGAAAGTTAGCTGCACTTCCAACACTAAGAGTAGATGCTAGAGAAGTGGCTCCTGCTACAGTTAAAGTTCCATTTACATTTACAAAACTACTTACAGAAGCTCCACTTTGAAATGTAGCTGCTCCTACAACATTAAAAGGTCCAGATACAGATACGCTTCCTCCTGCATGAATAAATCCTGATACTGAGACATTAGTAGCTATACCTAGTTCTGCTTCAACATTTGTTAGTTCAGAACCATCTCCATAAAACTTATTAGCTGTTACATTTCCAACTACATTAAGATTTCCACTTACAGATACATCATCTCTAAACTTGGCAATACCTCCAATACAAGCAGAAGTAGCTACATCAAGTCTTCCACTGACTGATACATCATTTTTAAATTCTGACTTAGCTGTAAATGTACTAGCTCCTGTTATTGCCAGTGTTCCACCTACCGAAGCATTAGTAGCTACATTCAGATCTCCACTGACAGAAACATCTCCTTCAAATATTCCTTTACCTACTACAGTAACTGTAGATCCTAATTGAGTAGCACCAGTAGCTGTTAATGTACCACCTATACTTGTATTACCTGCTACATCAAATGTACCACTTACAGTTACATTAGATTCAAATACTGCATTTCCTACTACAGATAAGGTTCCACCTATTATAGCATTACTGACTGATATATTTCCACCAACAGAAGCTGTAATACCAGTAAGATTAGAACCATCTCCAAAAAAAGAACTTGCACAAACTTTATCACTTACAAGTAAAGTTCCACTTACACTAGCATTACCATGTACTCCAAAAGTACCTGAAACTTGTACTGCTGCTGTTCCAATATTTAAAGCACTAGCTGTTCCATCTCCTGATTGAACATTTGTTAGTGAAGTTTTTACTCCAGTATTAGTTGTACTAGAATTAATTTGTAATAACTGCTTATAGGTATCGGATATTAATTTTCCTGTTAAGTCTGTCATATTGCTTCCCAATTTTTGTTAGCATCATCATACTGTGTTGTATGTTTTATTTCTGCCAGAGATGTAGGATCTACTGTCAGCCATGTAGCAGTTTCATCCCATGTAATTCCTCTACCACCTGCATCAGGTCTAGGATTTCTAATAGCAGGATTATCTTTTACTCTTGGTATTTTATTCTGAGGATTATTCTTTAAATCAAATTGTCCTTCAAAGTCTTGAGGGCATACCAGCATTCCATAACTATTCATTCTCATGACTCTATGTGGATAAACAAATCCACATGTATCGCACATCGCTAATGCTCTTCGTTGTGTTGCCATATCTAATTATAAAATGTCAGTCTGGGCAGAAGATAGATACTAGCTCTTTCTCTGTCTTCTTCCATTGCCCTTCCTAATATCTCCTCATAGTTTGCCTTTAACATTGCAATTTTAGTATCTGGTACAAGCGGTCTTTTCATAGATAAATAGTAAGACAGACCACAGGTAAGTGCAGGTAGAAATCTTTTAGGAGTATCTGCATTCTGTATAGCAGACTTATCCACATCCTCAACTTCACTTACAATTTCCATCCTGAGAATATCAGTAGAATTTTCTGGTATAGGCCATATAGACATAACAGGATTATCTCTTCCTCTCCTGATACTATACTGGGAAGCTCTTCCTGTTTGAGTTTTTGCCGGGATAAGTAAGTATTCTTCAGGAGTAATTCTGGTAATTTTAATATCCGTATTATCTCTACGGGTTGTAGCTTCTAAAACATTAATTGTAGAACTGCTTAAAGAATAGTCTGCTACGGAAGAAGCTACTGTAACAGCCGTTGTACTTGTAGTCCAGAGAAGAATGCCCCTATTCTGCCAATCTCTCAGCATCAGGTTAATAGAACGTCTGGCAGATTCTGGGGTATGTCCAAGTGTATCCTCACCACCAATCATTTCGGTAGCTTCTTGAATAACCTGATCTATATCCAGATTAAAATTATATGTGCCTGATACAGCCATTATGTTCCTATCTTTTTAATTCTTATATCAGCCCCTTTTATATAAGAAGAAAACATATTCGGTAAAATAAAAGGAAATACTCCATGTATAATTAATCCAATCATGACCAGTGTTCCTCTTATACTTTCAACCCATGTAAATATTAAATGTCTCATGTAATTTAATTTTACATCTCTTAAATGTTTAAAATTCATGATCATATTTTTACTCCATATTTATTGTCGTTTCTCCCCAATCTGAGGGTCTACAATTACATTCGTCACATTTACATACTTTATCATTTTCATGAAAAGTACACATCATATCACAGTGACAAGTATGTTCGCAATGTATACATATACTTTTTGTTTTTAACATCTCCATCTTTTTCTAGCCTGTCTAAGTCTACTCTTTGGATTCTTGGCGGCTTTTGGAAACTTCTTCATTTGTCCTGCTGATCTGGCACAATAACTTTTACGTCTTGATGCTCTTTTACCAGTAGGTTTCTTTTCAGTTACAGCAGTCTTTAATTTAGATCCGGGGTTTTGCCTACGGTATTTAGCTACTCCCTTCTTGGTAAGACCTGCACCTGATTTAGTAGGACGCTTGTGACCTCCTCCAATAGTCATGCCCTTCATATTACCCTTTCTTTTTGTCACTTAATTCTCCTTACTTCCATAAGTATCTCTAAATTTTAAGTGTATGTAATTACAAAGAGCTTGAAAATACTCATTCCAAATTTCATAGTCCTTTTCTTTAGGTTTAGGAATACTATAATCTATTAATGAATAATCATCAAGACCTTCTCTAACAGACTTCTCGTAAAGTTCTTTATTAACTGTACTGAGCATGAACTAAAGCTTGATCTGGTCTTACTTTAAAACCAAAAGAACCTTTAGGTTTACGAGTAGCCCTAGCTACCTTTTCTCTTCCTTTTAAAGACATTTTTTTACTAGACTCTTTACCCTGAGTTTCTCCAAGTCGTTCAGCCAAACGAGCATTATAGCTTTGTTCTTTTGGACCGACTTTACCAGCATGCTTACGTTTAACAAGTCCACCTTTAGCCATATACCGTTTACGTTTAGCTTCAGACATTGTGCCAGCCCTGGCCATCTCTGCTGGAGAAAGACCTACTCTTGTCATTCCACCACCTGCTCTTTTAACAACTTTACCAGATTTTTTCTTAGCTATTTCAGCCATTTCAGATTTAGACATTCCCTGATAGACTGATTTACGTCCCTTAACTGGTTTACTCAGTTTAATCTTCTGTCCTACTCTAATCTTATTAGCATTTTTAATTTGTGGATTAGCAGTAAGAAGAGCTTTCAAAGTTGTTCCATGTCTTTTTGCAATCTGTGAAAGTGTGTCTCCACCTTTTATTGAATAAGATTTAGTCTTTGAAGGAGCTAATGCCGTAGCAGCAGCAATCGCAGTTGCACCAGCTATTGGACCTTTCCTGCTTAATTTAGGAAGAACAGGAGGAGGAGCAACAGGTTTATTATTTTTCTTTGTTGTTGTTGTTCTCTTTGTTCCTGTAGCATCTTTACTCCTTTGAGAAGGAGGTTTTCCCATATCCTTTAATTTTCCTTTAACTTCAGATGTATCATAAGATGTATAATCTTTAGTTTTACCATTTTTCTTTGGCATCACACCTTCAATTGCTCTTCGTCTTTTACTTGCCATAACTAAGCCTCCCCGTAAGTACTGTCTTTATCAGACGTTTCTATTTTAAATGCTTTACCTTGCTGATAGTCTTCGTCAACAACGACATCCTGTGGCTTACCTACCACTGACGGACCTTTTCTGGCAGCACCATATCCCTGTCCAGTAGGCTTACCAAGTATCTCATTAAGCTTTGCTGGACGTTGCAATAATGTATGTGGTCCTAATCCCATTTTAACTTCTCCTTTTTTTACCTTTTGCCGATAACTTAGCAAATTTTTTGGGTCCATATTTCTTGCGACCTATCCAAGCAGCAAGAGCTTTAGGATTTTTTGCTCCCTTCTTTTTTAATTTAGACGAAAGCTGTTTAAATCTTTTACCTGTACCTAACTTAGGTTTCTTTTTCAATCCCGGTTTCATAATCTGTTGCCTCACACTAGCTCTGTTAACCATCAATCATATCCAAATTTAGATACAAATTGATCGCCAGACTTTCTATTTTTAAGTCCTTTTAAAAGTTGTTTTCTTGATTTTCCAATTCCAATTTTTCTTGGTTTACCTGTACGTGGATTTGTACTACTTTTTTTAACTCTTGTTCCACTTTTCCATTTCTTAGGAGTTCTTAATCGTTTCCAATAATCCGCTCTCATTTCTGCTGCTGAATCATATCCTAATTTCGTTGTAGCTAACTCTTCATCAAATAAAGCACCAGCCATATCATAAAGACCATAAGCAGCATATCCCAGACCTACTGGTCCTCCTAAACCTCCTGTTAAAACTTTTTTAAGACCTCCTATTCCTAATTTCTTTGTAAGATCATTCATAAATTTTGTTCGTAAAGCTTTTTTTGCACCTTCTCCTGCACCAGCTAATGCTGTACCTTCTATAGCTATTTCTGCAAAAGGAGTTGCTTTCGGTCCCAATCGCTTTGTTACTTCTTCAGGAAGATAAGGAGGAATAGGATGTTCAGCAACAAATTGTCCAGCTAATGCACCACCTCCCAGACCAAGAACTTTTCCTAGTTTTCCACCACCACCTTGACGGCGAACTATCTTCTTGGACCTCTTTGGCTTATATGTTTTAATCGTATCCAGCATCTATTACTTGACCGCCTCTTTTTTTCTTTGGTTTAAGTAAGGTTTTAAGATAATCTTTATATGCACTACTAAGTTGTCTATCTGTAACAGAAGGATCTTTTAATTTATCTGTATAAATTTTCCGAGCCTTGTTCATTAATCATATCCAGCATCTACTACCTGACCACCTGTCATCTTATAGGTAATCTTACCACCATGTTTTTTAGCTGTTACACCTATATCTATCTTCAAAGGAAAAGTTGCTGACATACCTACATTAGGTTTAATCTTTTTTGGTTGTTGTTTAGGCTTACCAACACTCTTTCCTTTTTTTCTATTCACAACTTTACCACCACCTTGTTTAGTAGACCACCTAATTCCACCTTTACCACGTTGTCCATAACGTGTAGCAGGAGTACCTGTAGGAGCAGTACCTGAAATATCAGAACGATACTTATCTTCTGCATATAATGTAGGTTTACCTGTCATTGGTTGACCGGAAATTCCGTGTGGTCCTTCACCTGCTTTAGATTTAGAGGGAGGTGTTCCTATTTTTCTTGTAGACATCGGGACTTGATCTACCCTGTCCTTTCCATATTTTTTAATAGCCGCAGCTTTACCATGTGTTCCAGCAAATTTCCTAATTTCAGCATCTTTCTTAGCTATACGTGATGCTGTAGCTAAACCTGGTTTATCTGGTGTAATAGGTGTTGGTTTCTTTGACGGCATCAAACCTTCAATTGCTTTCCTTTTTTTACTTGCCATTAACTTGCTCCCTGTGTTATGGTATCAGGACCGCCAGCAGGAGAAGCCGCAACTTCCATATCATCCTGTCTGGTCCTTCTAGCCTGATTACGTAGTGCTGCTATAGCTGTTTGATACTGTGTCTGCCAGACCGGAAGCGTATTCCAATCCTTCATGAACATGGTAGCTTCCACCATACATCCTGCAAAGAGAGCATCATAACAATAATTACTAAAATAATTCTCAGTAGTTACACTTGTTCCTGTAGCGGAAGACAGAGGTAACGGTCTGGAAACTGTTTGTATCTCTCCTGTCAGAGTAGAGGCAGGAGTCGGTACTATATAAATTGATGAATTAGTTTTTCTGGAATAGTATCTGGGAGTACCTACGGAAGCACTGGCATAAGGCCAGAAATCAAGGGCATACTCATATGTCCTTTGAAGTAAGCTTGTCTTAAGACTAGACACACTGGTAGTATAATTCACATTACGGATAATATGAACTCTATCATTTAAACTGACAACAGGATTACTAACACTAAGAGTTATACTACCAAACTCGTCTAGTCCAACATCATCCAGATCCTTCAGAAGTCTTAATTCTGTACGATCCACAAAGAAAGATATTGCACTGGCAAATTCGGTAGACTCATTCTCAGAAGTTTGAATAACATCTGTTTTAAGGTATGAGTAGGCAACCATATTAGCCCAGATACAATGTAATTGTTGGAGCCATCGTTCCTGTTCCAGATGTTGCAACACTTACAACCCCATGAACACCGACTCCCATATCTCCTATATACTGATCATTAGAATCAGTTGCTCCTACACGATATCGAATAGCTGTTCCTTTAGCTGATCTATTTGTAATCTGCTTCGATCCTGAGATAACAATTTCACCTGCAAGAGTTGAATAAGTATGTATGGCAAGAACTCTGGTTGTTGATGGCGTAGGACTTGAACCTGTTCCTTCATCTCCTAAACTGGTATTAGTATCAACATAACGAAAGCCTGTTATAATCGCTCCATCACTACTTACATTTTGTGCGACTTTAATATTTGTAGTCATAGTATCTCCTTAAGGTAGTAGGAGAGTAGTTTTACGTACCCTCCTACAATTAGACTTACGTTCCTTGACTACCTGCCCAGCCTCTCCAATCTGAGACACCGAAACTATATCGTTCCCTTGCCTTAAATCGAAGATTGCCAGTATCAAAGTCAGGTTCCATCTTAGTCTGAAGAGGTGAACGTACAAACATTTTAGTTCCGTTTGGTACGTCAGTCTTAACAAACCAAGAAGTCGTATCAGTAAACCTTCGATTGATATGATAGCCTTCAGGTAACATACCCAAATGACGAACAGCATTAATTGCATTAATGTTAGGATTCGCAGCCTGACCACCACTCGCTGATGTGTTGCCGGGACTTGATAAAATCCTGTCTGCAATTGCCCATGAGTCAACAGGGATAGCTAAAGAAACAGCACTCGCACCAATTAAAATACCTCGATCATCTTTGATCTTCTGTACATTGGTTAATGCGGTTTCAAGTGTAGATTCAGCTAAATCAGAAGCAGCAATCAAGTTGCTCTGATTACCATCACTTACAGTTGGATGTGCAGTTGAGAAAAATGCAGCCCCATCACCAATAGTATCACTGAAACCATTGTTGAAGACATTAGCAGCTTTTACCTGTTTCGTATTCGCCATTGCTCTGGCAAGACCTTTAGCCCGAAGTTTAGCAAAGGTATCATAAAGATTATCCTCCATTGCTTCTTCCGTAACTGCAAAAGCCAATGCTACAGTTTCAGCAGTATAACGTGCTGTGTAGCTTTCTTGAGCATCATCATACGAGACAGACGCTCCCTCACCTTTTACCGGGGCTGACCCGAAACTGGTGAAGAGAACTTCTTCTTCAAATGCACGATCTGAGTTTTCAATTTCATAAAGAGGTTCTAACTCATTATTCACCTCTCCATACTCCATTCCGAATACAGCATTTAGGCCCGGAAGGAGTT
>VTLG01010037.1_pt1 | contig 13664 bp, 5 predicted proteins | sample 4694571 | NCBI WGS metagenome assembly VTLG01 (sample SAMN12604809, study PRJNA352737) | marine metagenome | biome: ENVO:00000447; feature: ENVO:00000209|ENVO:00000569|ENVO:01000036; material: ENVO:00002151; isolation source: viral sequences binned using virsorter ...
ACAACAGTTGTTCTTGCATTAAGTGTAAGAAGATCTGTAATTGCATCACCAATGGTAGTATTACCATTAAGATTAACACCCTGAACAAAAGTAGTAATACCAGTTACTCTTAGGTTCTGTGTTACTGCATCAGTTATATCCGTCCTTGTAATTGTAGATATACCTGCAACTTTTAGTCCATCTATATTTCCATTACTATCTGTAATCAATGCAGATAATGGATGTGTCTGACCTGGAGTATGATCAAGAAGTTTATATGTATATTCTCCACCAATCTCTACGGGATTTCCTGCAACGTTACCTATAAAAATACGTCCCGCTTTATTTGCCGAAGTACCAGCGGTTCCCTGTTCTACAGTTGCTGCTAATTCTCCAAATTCCAAAGAACCAGGAGCAGTCGCACCAGTAGATCTATGAATTCTAATCTTACTGGCCATTAGAACGAACCTCCATTAACGTCTAAATTTTTTACATTTGTTGGTGTTAATTCATTAGTGGCAACCCACTTACTCAAATTTGCATCATAAACTAAAACTGAACCATTAGCAACATTAGATACGTTAGTATCTTGAAGACTTGCCATTGTTCCACCTGATGTGGAAGAAGTTGTCGGAACCTTAACACCCTGTGTCTGACCAACTCTTACTTTAATCGCCATAATTACACCTTAGTTGCGCCTTCTCTAACCAATGCTGACCCTTCTACAATTCTTGTTCGAGTACCACCAGAGGCAGTAAGAAGAAGATCATAGATGTAACGTCCAGCTTTAATACCAGATGTTACTGTATCAGTCATATCAATTCTCACAATACCATTATCCCTATCGGGAAAATCAACTGTAAAATCATACTTCTTTGTACTGGAAGGATGTTTACGGAGTTGCGCTGCTCCTGAATACCCATCAAGATCCAAAGCAGAATCAGATGCATCATCCGAAAGATTGAATGTTTGCGTAAAATCAGCCCCTTGATCAATCACCAGATTTACAACATATACAGCCATTCTTAATAGTTAGTTTTATCTAGATATATTTATCTAATTACAGTTTATCAATAACTTTATTCAAAAGTGTCTTGATATCACTCATTTCATTCTCTAAATTCTCAAGACGTTTTATTTCTTTCAATCGTTGTTTATATTTTGATTTATAAGCAACGTATGCAGATTTATCGGTATTAATAATAGCACCACTATCATCATCTCTGAATAAATCAGATCTACCTTCAACTTGTTTATAACTCATTATGCTAATGCGATTGTTCTAAAGTCTCTAATTCTAGGAACCTTAGCCTGATTAGTACCAGTCATTATAACTTTAATCTGGAATCCATGAAATTCTACTAAATCATTAACTGTAAATTGATAATCTCTGAAATCTTTATCAGACCTAGAGGCACCAACAAATTTATCAGGTCTACCATCATTATTTTTAGCATCAATTACTTCATCACCAAAACCATCTCCAGTAGTATCATTTAAATTAGCAAAGCCTGGGAATAATTCAAATGTAGATTCTGATGTGGGTGAATCTAATCTAATCAAACGATATAAAACTCTTATATCATTAGAAACATGTCTATATGCAGCAAATCTTACTTGTAAAGATGTTGCTGGATTTTCTAAATCAACACGTTTGGTTATATAAATTGCACCATTTGGATCATTAAATCTACTATTAACTTTTGGATCAACTCTATAATCGGATGTTCTTTGATCTAATCTATTTGTTGTAGTAATCATAGAAAGTCTATCTAAGTCAATCATAGGAGATACATTAGTATCCTTACTTGTTAACACATACTCTGTTGTAAATGATTTACTACCAGGTAATGATGTTAATTGATTACTTTCATTGATCTTAGAAGCAATTATTCTAGGAGTTTCAAAAAAAGTAATTCCATTTAAAGATATAGATTCAAACCCTTGATCTTGCCAAGAAGACTCACTACCACTAGCACTAGTTCCAGATACAGTTCTAACTTGACCAGTTATATTTGTATCAGATGGAGTCATGAATTCAACCATTGGTGTAATAGCCTCAAACTGTATATTTTGAGTTGCTCTAACTAATTCACCACCAAGTGATTCGGTATCAGAGAATTTTAACTTCTTAGATCCACCAGTACCATCTCTTGTAATACCATTACCATTAGCAGTAGTATTAATTTTTATATAATAACCATCAAGAGTTGGTTGTAAAGAATTATCCACATCCGCAAATGAATGGGTTGTGTTAATTCTTCTTAATGAAACACCAGCAGCTTCATATTTACGTACTCTTCTATTAATCACATGAGTCTCAGGGGTTGTGTCATCTATACCCCGTGTAATTCCAGTAAGTTGTTTTGGTGTAACACCAGCATTAACTCCTGTATACTTGATAACTTCATTACCAATTTGAACATATCCAGGGTTAGTTGCACTAACTGCAAGACCTTCAAAACTTGTTAAGAATGATACGTCACTTACTTTAACTGCAGATGTTGCACTAGCTGCATATTCCTCATTTAATTTTGCAGTCGTAGTAACTCCTACTGCACCAGAGATAGTAACTCTGTTATTCGCAGCGTGCATACCATGATTTCTATGTTTCACATGGAAATGCAATCCATCTTTTTCTGGAGATACTGTATTAACCGCAGTAGGAGTTCCATTATTCAATGCAGAACCACCAACAATAGTTAATGCAGCAGAAGTATCAAAATCACCTTCAACTCTATTTAAAATAACACTATTAACATTTGAAACTGCACCAGCACTAAATCTAATATTTCTAGCAGTCTCACCTAAACTTGCACCTAGAACATCTCCAACCTTATATCCAGATCCACCACCAGTTACACTAATTGCATTTACAGCTCCATTCTGAATAGTAACTGTAGCAACTGCACCAGTACCATCACCAGTTATACTTGTTAAACCAATACCTGTATATGCTAAAGTACCAGATGCAGGTGTTAATCCAATACCAGTAGTAGTTTGATATGTTGCAGTAGCCAAAGGCCCTAAATGTGCGACAATATTACCATATGAAATATTACTACCTACAGTCTGTTGTAATCTAGAACCAACTGGCCAATTACTAGTTGCAGTACTAGAATTTCCTTGCAATTTAATATTAACTTCATGAGAATTCATGGTTAATGGTGTAGGTCTTAATATTGGTTTCTCCAATTCACCAACACCCAATTCTGGATTATAAAGTTTTAATGCGCCTGGGCCAGGAACAAATTTACATGTATTAAGTACAAATTTAAGATCCTCAAATTGACTTGCTTCCCAAGTAGCACCATTTTGAGATTTAAATAATGATCCCAAGTAAGGTTGTGTAGAAACAATTCTTCTTTCACTTTCTTCTAAATTTCTATCTTCTAAATCTTCATCACCCATTCTAGCAATAAACACATTATAATCGTTAGATTGTGATATTAAAGTAATTGCATATTCTGTTCCACCACCTTCTAGATATACAGGAGATGGGAATGTAAATCTAGTTGGTACTGTACCAAATGTCGATATACCAACTTCACTTGGTTCTAATACTTTTTCACCAAAAGGAACAATTCTAGTTGTTGGTAATCCAGTTTTCATAGTTCTGATTTGACATGTAACTGGAATTGCACTATCTTTTGTCTGGAAGAATATATCTACAGATGATACAAATACACCATTTGGGCCAGCAATTTCAATTGATTCTGCAAGGGGATCAACCCACCATACTTGTTCAGTAAATCTTTCTGCAAATGATTGTGTTTGGAATGATCTTGTGGATGAACTACTTATTGTTGTACTATCATTAAGATCTACTTGTTGAATCTCAGCATTTCTGATATTCATTATATCTTCTTGAACTGTGTTGAGTGTACCTTCTGCACGGAAATTAGTTTCAGCTGAAGATACTCTATCAAGTACACTACGTGAATCAACAGAACTACTGGATAATCTAAACGTCTTAGATCCAGTTCTAAATTCAGGAGCAGATGTATCAGTTGGTTCTGGAATAAACAATGATCCCAATGCAGCACCTTTCTCATCAGCTATTAATTTAACATCAACTACTTTTGCGATTGCATTACTAGTTCTACCAGTAAGTATCATATTCTTAGCAATATATCCATGAAAATCCCCAAGAACTTGCTGTTGTAATGATGCAGTATCAATATTAAGAACTGAAGTTGTTGCAGAATAACTAGAACTCAATGCAACATTATCTGCATATGGATTAACATCATATATTATTCTAGGATTATTATATGAACCAAATTTGTGATTTGGTTGTGCAGTTCTAAATGATATTCTTGGGCCAGATCCATTTCTTAAAGAGTCACCAACAGTACCATCAACGGTTTCACCAACTTGGAAAACTCCACTAGTCATTTCAATCTCAACCAATTTAGGAGTTATATACTTATCAAGATTTTGTCCATCAAAAAATGTATAGAATCTTGTTCTTGGTTGTATTCTAGTAGCAATAAATTCAATATTTCTAGATCTCATGAAAGGTACACTTTCCTGACTAACGAGTTTGTCACCCATACTTTGAGTATCAATTCTCTCATTAACCTCAAATTGAATACCACTACGTGTTAATCCAGTATCAACAACTATTGTTTCTTCAAAAGTATCAGTTGTTGTATCAAGGAATGTTGTAGTTCTAGTACGTCTCCTACCATCACGTTCTACATTACTACCAGTTTGTCGAGTAGTAGTTTCAGAACCTACTTGTGCAGTAGTAGAACTTGTAGAAGACCAAACCTCTTCCCATGCACCCCAATCAATAGGACTCAATCCAGTATTTGGATCTACTTCCAACTCTACCATTGTTTTTGCAAAATCACCTTCAACCTCAACAACATTTGCATCAAGTCTTTTTTCATTTACCCATACATCACTAGCTGGATTTAATTCAACACTACCAATCCAAGTAATAACTGCAAATGGGTTAATATTTTCAGTTCTAGTTGCAAATGGTTGTTTAATATATTCAGATTCGGTGTAATCTAAAGTTACAATATCACCAGTTCTTCTTAAATCATTTGATTGTAAATCTGCAACCTCTGTTAAATCCGCTGAAGGATTAGCTGTTGTTCCTATACCAATAACCTGTTCAGATCCAACAAGAAGATCAAGACCATGAGTATAATGAGTTGGTCTTAATTCACCTCTAGATGCATCATTTGCAGCCCTATAACAAGGATGTCCAAGTGCTTGTGCTGCATGACTTCTGAAATTATCTACAAAAAATCCAGATTTAAATCTATTTAATCCTGTTTTTGCATCATCAATAGTTAAACTAGCAGTATCTGTTTCTAATAAAGATAATTGAGTATAATATTCTACATTTTTCAATCTTCGTTCTAATCTACCAATATCAGACATTGTATATCTTTTATGTGTAGCAACAATTGCACGAGATTGCTCTCCTGCCGATCTAACAAATGGTCTATTTGTAACTGTAGCTACAGTGAAAGTACCAGGAGGATCTGCAGGTGGTACAACATCTGCAGAAGGTGCTGGAGATCCTTTCTTAACTTCAAAGAATCCTTCTTTACTTAAGTAAATTTTATCTATTCTTGCAAGATAATGTGAATATGTTAATTTTACATCACTATCACGTACCAAAACAACAGGTTTTGGACTAGCAGTAGTAAAACTGCGAGAACCATAATCAAATGGTGATAAAGAACCACTATAATCAGAAACACGAGGTCTTGCATCTACATAATCACTAACTGGTATTCCATTCCAATTAGTCATATCTTCAATAAAATTCTCTGGAGAATAACTATTAACTGTTGCAAAATCACTTGCATCACCATCTACAATATAATGATCAAATATAATAGATATTCGTTTAGAAGGATCTGGAGTATTATCCTTTCTTATTATTCTTGCATAATCATAATATTCTGATCTTTGGCCAGTATCAAAACTAAAATTCTTACTTATAAGTTTATCACCTTCATCTACTACAGAAACTTCACCAGTAATACCAGATGATTTGAAATCAATAATCTCTTCGAGGTTAAATTCTAGATCATTTGTATATACAATATCTACAGTTGCAGTTGTAGAAGAAACTACTTTTGCAGCTGCACCACTAAGTCTACCAACAAGCAATTCACCCTGAACAGTATTAGTTAGATCTGTAGATCTATTGATGAGACTTAATCTAGGAAGATTTGGATCTCCTGTAGTAGAAGATTCAAATATAGCAAGAACACGTACACCATCAGCAACATTTAGAGATATTTCTTCATCTTGAACTCTAGTACCATAAACATTACTATGAGTTAAACCATCAACTAGACCAGAAGCACCAGAACCAGTTAATCTAGACTTACTAATTGTTAACTTATTACATTTCTTTAATGTTTTAGTTTGAGAAGTTAATTCAGTTTTCTTTACAGTATATGTAAATATTGCACCAGTATCACTAGATTTTGATAATCCTACTAAGGTAACTGATTTTTTATCAGCTGCAAATTGAAGATTTTCTTCTTTTAATGATTGAATAGATCCATCACTGTATGCAACGTTATATCTTTCTTCATCAAATACTTCAAAAAATCTATCAGTTTCAGTTAATGTAACTGTACCTTTATTAGAAGCAACATTAAAAGTTGCCTGTGATCTTACCTGAACTTCAGAAACACTTAAATCTACATTAGATATGGCATCAACTGGTAAATCAGAGATAAGAGTTGAATTTTTTGCATTAATTAGTCTTGGTCTAACAATTTTAAAATCACTAGTTAATACAGTAGATCCAGGCAATGCTTTCTTACAAACTCCTGATACATCTACTAGATTCGTTGCAGTAATAGTAAGAGTAGTACCATCAGCTGCAATTGCAGTAACTCTGTTATATGTTGGATCTGTCTCACCTACTTTTTGATATTTTACAATATCACCAATCTTAACACCACTTTTAAACCTATTACCACCAACACTAACAGTACCACCAGGACTAATTGAATACTCAGTTCCTGCAGGAGCTGGACTTCCTTCTCTTGAAAGAACAGTATCTGCATTAAATTCATTATCTCCAACATCTTGGAAAAGAGATTTAACATCATCTATTGAATATTCTGTTACTGCAGTAATTGTTTTAGTATCAGCAACACCATTTACCTTAATAGGTTCATCTACAATAAATGTACCACTTGTATCCTGCAATTTAATAGAAGTTGCACCACTTGCAGCAGTAGTAAGATATCCTCTTGCACCACTTCTTTGGCCTTCAATTAATGAACCACCAACTGCAGTAAGACCACTATTTACTGTAAGAGTTGTAAATACTGTTATATCCCATAAAAGAACTTCATATACACTAGAATCTCCAGTATATCCAGCAGCTTCTAACTTATAATCATATACTCTTGCATATCCTATCTCAGTACCAGCTGCAGAGGATTGTGTTGATCCACTTCTTTGATCCCGTAATCTAATATAATCATTTACACCAAGACCAACATAAGGAGCTCCCCATGCACGATTGACCTTTATTTTAGCAACACCATCAAAAGAAAATACTTGATTTTCTAACTTTCTAACTGTTCTTGGTTTTTCTATATCAATAAAAGTATTACCAGGTTTCTCTATATCATATCCTCTAACATAAGCTTTTCCAGGCCCTACCTGGTATATCATCTTATCTTCAGATGGTTGATTACCTTCAGATGTTTTCTGATTCTCATAATAAACACCATTATTACCTTGTCTATCATTAAGTGATTCTCTTGCCTTTACAGAAAATGGTTTCACATAATAATTACCACTTTCATCATATGTTCTTCTAGCAAATTCATCACGTATAAGATTATAATTAGTTTTCTTAACATGTTTTTCTACATTACCACTTCTAACTCTTAATAATTCAATAAAATTAGAATCATCAAATACATCAATATCTTTTTTAATTAATGTTGGCTTTAATTGAAATCTATCAGCGCCAGGAGCTGCAAAATTAGAGAATCCAGCTGCATTATCGAATAAAGATGCATCTTCAAATGCAGTTACTACATTTTCTTCTAAAAATAAACCAACTCTTCCAGAAGCTTTAGAACTATACTGATCGATAATAACAGTTTGTGGAGTTACTTTTACAAAATATCCACGAATGAAATATATACCTTCTTGAATAGATGCTGCACATCCAATAGCAGATGCATTTACTGATATAGTTGTTGCAAATGGATTATTTGCAATAACACGTGATTCGCCGTATTCAATATCAGTAGTAGCTACTAAATTTTCACCATCATTAAAAACATTAGATACAAAATCATTACCAGATTTTGTATATTTAATATACAATGTATATTTTCCTTTATCCGATTTAGTCGAAAGAATGTAATTAACTACTTTAGCCTCTACACCAGATGTTTGTCCTATTACTGTTTTACCAACTAACTTATCAAGATATTCAGATAATGGAATACCTAAAAAAGTATCTTCTAATTGTATTGCATAATATTGATTGTCATAACCAATTTGACCAGGAATGACCATCGAACCTTCTTTAAAGAAGTGTTGACCAAACTGTTCAATTTGATTTTGTAAAATAGTTTGTAATTGAGTTAATTCTCTTGCCTGAACAGGGCTACCAGGTTTAAAAAGAACTCTTTTGAAGTTCTTATCTTCATTAAAATCATCAAAATATGGAGAAACGTTCAGGTTTGTCTCTTGAGGCATTTTCTTAGAACTCTAATACGATTTTTACGTCTTCTTTCTGGGTAGCACTACGTTGTATTGCAGCCCTGTTATCTATGTATAATACCTCACCAGAATATTTTTTAACTTCTGGATCAGCAACACCTTCAATATAGTCTTGACCTAATTGCACAATTGCAGTTCCAACAGTTGTTGCAGCTGCAACTTGGGTAGCACTACCAAAACTAGTGTCTATTCCAAGTGCATTACCAGATGCATTACCTGCAAGAGTATAAGTTCCTCCAGGCCCAATTTGAGATGTAAAATCAACCATCCTATAACCATAAGTTGTAGATCCAATACCAGTAGGTGTATACATTTTTAACACACCTGTAGACGAATCCCAATTCGCAACATAACCAACAGCAGTAGATCCAATACCAATTGTTTGTGATACTGGTGTATCAACTGCAAATGTAGTATCTGCAATATTACCACCACTTATAGTCTTAAGTTTAAGTGAAGTGAGAGAAACAGCACTAGATTTAGTTAAATCTCCACCTGATAAAGTTTTAGGATTTTTAACAACACCAACTCTTGCAAAATCATTACCAACTATAAAATCAGGATTAGATATATCATTTTCAAATCTTGAATAAAGTAATACTCTATATGCACCCAATTCTTTATAAACATCATGACCATGACCACCTGGAGGTGGAACTACAACCTCAATATCAGCTACAGATGTTCCAGCAACACCAACAGCCGATAATCCAGCAATAGGCCCACCAATTTCCGTACCAGGCCCTCCTGGATAAAACTGAATTTGTGCTCTTGTATAACCAGTACCACCATTAGTAACAGTTACATCAGAAACCCTTCCTTGAGAATTCACAGTTACGGATGCTTTACCACCAGTTCCATCACCAAGTATTGGAATATTATTAAATGTAGTACCAATAGGTTGATAACCATCACCAGCATTAACAATAACCGCAGTTTCAATTTTACCATCTACTGCATTATTCTTTACATCTGCAGTCTCACCACTTCCCCAAGTATTAGGAACAGGCATAAAATCAATAGAATCAAATTTTATTATTTCTGCTGGTTTAATTGTATAAAGATATTTCCAAATATAACCATCACCACTAGTACCAGCAGCTCTTGGTTCTAAATCAACAAAATCAGGTTCGTCAAGTGACTGTCTACCTTGTGGGTTATCAGGACTTTGACCATTATTAATACAAATATAAACTTTAAGATCACTATTTACAACATAATATTGTGCATCATATAAATTGGTAGAAGATGTCTTAGGACTCTGATTCTCTCTTGTATAACCATTCTTATACATTTCGTAGACAGTACCAGCAGTCCAACTATTTTTCTTTACCATTCTTTGTATATCACCACTACTTAATTTCTTAAGTCCTAACATAGTATCCCAAACATCATTATACTCCCTAAATCCATCCATAGGAGCTGGAGTATTTTCATTCCAATCAGTTTTACCGTAACCAGCACCAGTATCTTGGGAATTTGGAAATCCAATGAATGTATAATAATACTGCGATGTATCAGCTACACCAGCGACAAAATTCGCAGCATTTAATATTCTAAATTGATCTGAAATAATCGCAGGCATTTTATTAGACTATTTTTGTTTATTTATGTAGTTTTATCAAAGTCACTGTAAGTTACAGCTAATGGATTGATACGTTTAACTTCAGGAGAAGTTGTTATACCGATATATCCATTCATATTATTAATATTAAACACTTGAGGTGCAGTAGTAGACCTATTAATGTCAGTTAATTTACCCCAACTATAATAACCAAGAGCAGATCCTTTTGAAGCACCTGTATAGGTAGTTGCCGTAACAATACCAGATGCATAGGATTGTACATTACATGCAACTTTAACAGTTGCTGCATCAACATTAGTTACTGTTTCAACCTTATAGATATTATCTATCATAGTTGTTCCTTGACCAACAATATTACCATCTTTATCGATGGTTGTTGGGCCAGTTCCAGCAGTACCAACTCTAGAACCACGAACTACAAAGTAATCACCAACAGCAATTTGACTTCTTGCAATATTACCAAATGCAGCCTGATTAAGGAATACATCAGAATCTAATGTAAGTTCTATTGCATGTTTACTGTTGGGCCCAGTAGTATCATAAGCAACTGCAGTAATAACTCCATAATCACCTTTTACAGTAACTGTATTACATTTTTCACGAGTAACACTTTGTTGACTTAATAATACTGTTGGATTTGTATTAGGAGTATAACCAAATCCACCATCATTTACAGTAATTGCACTAATAGTACCACCAGCACCAATAGTTGCAGTTGCAGCTGCACCTACAGTTTCACTCTCACTCCAACAAATACTTGATGTTAAACCAACAGCAACTAATTTCTGATCTCCAAATGCAAGTCCATTAAATGTCTTATTAACAATAGTTCCTGCATTTTTAATTCGTTTCTGTTGCCAATCAACTCCATTTGAAGAATTTAAAACATATCCATTTACACCAACAGCAACCCAAACATTTTCTTGATAAGTAACGGCTTTAAAACTCTTATTATTTAATAAACCAGTAGATCCACCATTAACAACACTCCAAGTTAAACCATCATCAGTAGAATTAATAATACTTCCTGCAGCACCAACAGCAACCCACTTATTATCTGCATAAGTTATATCATTAAATCTAGTTGTAATTGAGGTTGTAGTAACACCAGACCAAACCTCTCCATCCGTTGATCTGTATAATGCACCACCATTACCTACAGCAATAAATGTTCCCTCATTGTATCCAACTCCGAAAAATTCAGCACTTGCATACTTGTTAGCAACAACAAATGACGATGAAAGACCAACTGTACCAGGCTCACTATACAGAATTGTACCAGCAGCACCAACAACAACAGTTCTTTCGTAAGGAACATCTGTAGCTATTCCTGTTAATGCATTAGGGAATAGATATGATCCAACAGCTGCAGCATTTAAATTCTGAGATATATTTTCATGAGTATAAGTTGGTATAAATCCAACCTGTTTTCTTCTATAGATGGTAGTTGGGCCAAATGTTGATCCTCTTGTAGTACTTACTGTAATTGTACCAGCAGCACCAACAGCAACAACTTCAGAACTAAGTCCAACAACACCATTTAATTGTCCATATGTACCAGTTACAGATGCAGATGACCAACCTATACCTGTTGTAGATGTATTAATACCAGAGGTACTTCCAACTGCAACAAATACTCCTTCAGGAATATAATCAATATCATTATAGTTAATATCAGTATCAGAATTTACTTTAGTCCAACCTCTACCAATTTCCCTAGTAAGAGGAACATTTACAAAGAGGGAAGTACCTAACCCAGATTGAAGTCTATTAAATTTAGAAATAGAGACTGTAGGAATATTTTCATATCCAGAACCACTACTTACAATAGAAATAGAACTAACAGTACCAGCAGATCCAACTGTAGCTAAACCAGTTGCAACATTGATTTCCTGTGTATTTACAATTTGTATTTGTCCAGGAATTTTATCAGTATCAGTTCTATTATCATAAGCACTGAATAATGGGAATGCATTATCAACATATGTAACAACAGAAGTTACTCCAACACTCCTAATCAATCTAGCACTAGGATAGAAATTACCAACTTGAAGTGGTCTGTCTTTAGCAATAGGTAATCCATCAACTATTAAATCATGTTCTTGTTTCTTCCAAGCAGCAACTCTTAGAAGGGTTGGATTAGTACTAATTCCTCCTCCACCATATGGAGGTGTTTCTATCTTACTAATATCTTTAATTTCAGAAACAACACGATCTGTTTGTGTAGGAACATCATTATCTCTAAGTAACTGAATCTTATCACCAACTTTAACAGTTTCAACTGGATTTAAAGCTTCAATATCTTGATTACCACCCCTATAGAATAATATTTGTAATTTACTACCAGCTTTAGGCGCTTCAACAAAAATTACTGTAGTACCACCTTCAAGTCTGTAATTTTCTTTTGGTTGTTGTAATACATCATTCAAAAATATAAGTAGATTATTTTCTGGAAGAATAGAAGTATCTAATGATGCAATTGTAACAACATCTTTAGTCAACACAGTCTTAGTTAATAAGAATGTTTTCTTAACACTATTAAATTCTGATGAGAAATCATCTAGAGGAACTAATTGTCCAAAACTATATCCAGAGAACTGATCCGTAATAGTTGTTTTAACCGTTAATGTAAATGGTGACGTTGAAACGCCTGTACGGAATGGTATGCCCTGTACTGTTAATACCTCACCATTTTTATATCCAAAACCTCTTTCTGTAATATTAACATCCTTTACAACACCACTAGAACCAACTGTAGCATCAACTCTTAAACCACTACCAGATCCACCAGTTGCAGATAATCCAGAATAACCAGTTGCAATACCAACTTTAATAGTTGGAAGTTCTGTTGAATGAGTACGTGGATATGAATGTTGAGTTGTATCACCATCCTTAGTACATGTGAATACGAAGGAATTATCATTAAGTCTTACATATGATGTAGCTTTTCTAATCTTATTAGCACTCTTACCTGATATAAATTGATGAGCACCTGTATAAGTCGAACCCCCAACCCAAACATCAAATGTATCATTATCAATCCTAGTGATCTTTATCCATTTTCCAAAAATAGGATCTGTCTTTCTAGGATAATAATGTTCAGTTGCATTACTATCCTTTGCACATGTAAATGGTAATCCTTCCTCTAAAATATTAATTAAATCATTATTAACTAATCCATGACCTGTAGCCTTAACCCTCAAGATACCTGTTGTAGGAGTATATGTAGTTCCACTTATTGGTGTAAGAGTTCCTGCATTAGTTGCATGAGTCCAAGTACCAGATGCCTTAGTAAGTACCAAATCTCCAGAGTTTGGATCATATACTGCAGTACTAGGAGTAAATGCAGCAGTAGAAC
>VTLG01009049.1_pt1 | contig 13656 bp, 15 predicted proteins | sample 4694571 | NCBI WGS metagenome assembly VTLG01 (sample SAMN12604809, study PRJNA352737) | marine metagenome | biome: ENVO:00000447; feature: ENVO:00000209|ENVO:00000569|ENVO:01000036; material: ENVO:00002151; isolation source: viral sequences binned using virsorter ...
ATAAATTGATTGATGAAAAATCTCCACGAAAAGGTATATCAGAAGTACGTTATATTGATCCTAAGTTTATCAAAAAGATACGAGAAATTGAAAAGGATAAAGTGCAGGGCGGTATTGAAATAGTTAAGTCTGTTAAGGAATGGTACGTCTATAATGAAGCTGGTGTGTATCCCGCTCTACCCGCTATTGGTGGTACTGCAAATATGCAGGCACAGGGATTAAGAATTTCTCCTGATGCTGTTGCGTATGTTCCTTCTGGATTATACAACCCCACAACCAATCAAGTTTATTCTTTATTACAGAAGGCAATCAAGCCTACTAATCAATTAAGAATGATCGAAGATGCGGTAGTAATCTATCGTATTGCTAGAGCCCCCGAAAGACGTATCTTTTATATCGACGTTGGTAATCTACCTAAACCTAAAGCAGAGGCATACATGAAAGATGTTATGTCACGCTATAGAAATAAAGTTGTTTATGATTCTAATACTGGTGAGATTGTAGATGATAGAAATCAAATGTCGATGCTTGAAGATTTCTGGTTGCCTCGTCGTGAAGGTGGTAGAGGCACAGATGTAAGTACTCTAGCCGGTGGTGCAAACTTGGGTGAACTAGAAGATATCAAATACTTCCAGAAGAAACTTTATAAGTCGTTGAACATTCCTATCTCTCGTTTAGAGTCAGAAGGTGGTTTCAATATGGGTAAGTCAACAGAGATTACCAGAGATGAAATTAAGTTTAGTAAGTTTATTCAACGTCTGCGTAAGAAGTTTGCAGAACTGTTCCAAGATATGCTTAAGACTCAGTTAATGCTTAAAGGTATTATGACTGAGGAAGATTGGAACCATGTTAAAGAATTTATTGTTTATGACTTTAAAGATGACAATCACTTTCAAGAGTTAAAAGAAATTGAAATTCTTAATGAGAGAATGACTGCATTGCAGGCTATCAATGATTATGTTGGTACATACTATTCAGTTGAGTATGTCCGACGTTATGTATTGCGCCAATCTGATACAGAGATAGAAGAAATTGATAAACAGATTGAACAAGAAAAGAAAGATGACATTATGGATGATGATGCTGGATTACAACCGGGTATGGCTATTGGTACTAATGTACCTGAACCAGAGATGCCACCTATGAATGGTAATGGTGCTGCAATGCCAGGTCAACCGCCTACAGTTCCGGGTGGAGTTGAAGGACAAAGCGATAAGGATCAAGAATATTCTGGTCCAGAAACTGCGTAAATTATAAATATTAGAGGAAACTTATTATGGATAAAAATCTTAAAAAGATGATTGACAATGTTGCCGACGGTGATATGGCTGCCGCTGGTGATGCATTTAATGCTGCTGCTGATGCACGAAGAGCAGACACATGGAAACAAGCCAAAATAGATTATGCTCAGAACGCTTTTAAAGAAGTTGATCTGGGCCCAGTAACTTCTGGTGTAGATACGGGAATCACAGGAGACCCAGCCGAAGTAGAGGATTAATAAATGAAACTTATATCTGAAACAGTTGAAGATGTTAATTATCTTATAGAAGATGATGACACAGGGAAAAAGAATTATAGAATTCGTGGTCCCTTTTTACAGGCCGAGATAAAAAATAGGAATGGACGCATCTATCCGATGAACATTCTAGAAAAAGAAGTACACAGATATAACAAAGAATACATCCAGAAGAACAGGGCGTTTGGTGAACTCGGTCATCCAGATGGTCCTACTGTAAACCTAGAAAGAGTATCACATATGATTACTGCTTTGACTCCCGATGGTACAAATTTCATCGGTGAGGCAAAGGTAATGGATACTCCTTACGGTAAAATTGTAAAGAATCTCATAGACGAAGGTGCCAAGTTAGGGGTTTCGTCCCGAGGGATGGGGTCCCTAGTTCCTAGTAGAGGCGCCCAAGTTGTAAAAGATGATTTCTATCTGGCAACTGCAGCAGATATAGTCGCAGATCCGTCCGCCCCCAATGCTTTCGTTGAAGGTATTATGGAAGGCAAAGAGTGGGTATGGGATAACGGCGCAGTAAAAGAGATGGATATTGATGCTTATAAGAGAGAATTGAACATGAGATACCAAAGGTCGCAAGCTAGAGAAGAAAAAGCTATCGAAATCTTTGAAGATTTCATGTCTAAATTTTGAATATTATAAATAACTTATATGTACATTAAAAACAGGGAGTATTCCAAATGACGGATATTAACACTGAACTAGAGAGAATTGCCGATGAAACATTGGGCAACCCTCTAGAGGAAGCACAGGGTACCTTAGATAGTAAAGGGGACCCACGGATTCCTATGAAAGGTGCTGCGCCTGCCCAGAAAGAAGCCAAACTAAATGGTGGAACTCCGGGTGGTGAGACACAAGACATGGGTGCCGCAGTTGTTTCTCCAGAAGCTAAATCTGATCCAGGCGATGCCGCCAGTAAAAAGGCGAAAAAAGCTAGTCCTCCTACAACCAAATCTTCTGATGCATCTTCCAAAGCCATGGGCGATGGAAGTGGTGAGATGAAGGTCGGTGCAAGGGAAGAAGTAGAGATGGAAGGTGTCGATCCTGAGGAAAAAGACTTGAAAGCCGCTCGAGCAGCTGAGAAGAAAAAAGCTGGTAAAGGTGGTGGAACAGAAGGTCGGCCTCAGATAGAACCTGATGAAGATGAAGAAGAAGATGGAGAAAAGAAACAAGACGATCTTGATAAAGATGACGAAGAGGAAGCTACTCGTAGTAAAAAGCGTCCTACCGCTGAAGAGCGTGTTGCTGCAATTGATCTTTCCGACGATGTTGATGCATTGACATCAGGCGAAGGTCTTTCAGAAGAATTTAAGACAAAGGCTGCTACAATTTTTGAAGCTGCATTGAAGTCTAAGATTCGTACCGAACTTGAGCGTCTAGAGGAAGAGTATGCTGAGGCTTATGATTCTGCTATTTCTGAAGCCAAAGATGAGTTGACCACTAAGGTTGACGGCTATCTGACGTATGTGGTTGAGGAATGGATGAAGAAGAATGAGTTGGCAGTGGAGCACAGACTAAAAACTGAACTCGCTGAACAGTTTATTGCTAGCCTACGGGCACTGTTTGAAGAGCATGATATTGCAATTCCTGATGAGAGATTTGATATGCTAGAAGCTGCGGCAACGCAAGCTGATGACATGGAAGGTCGCTTGAATGAAGAAATTGAAAAGAATGTCGAACTAACACAGAGAGTAAATGAACTGTCGAAGAATGAAATTCTTTTAGATGTGGCTTCTGATCTTGCAGATACAGAAGTTGAGAAGTTTGGTGAGCTGGCAGAAAGTGTAGAGTACGAGAACGCAGAAGATTATCGTTTGAAATTGGAAACAATTATGGACTCTTATTTTCCTAAAGCTACAATCAACGAAGAAGTAGAAGCAGCGCCGAATTATGAAGATGTAGAAATGTCATCCGGTAAAATGGCTGCATATATGAATACTATTAGTCGAGCTCAGAAACGGGCGAGTTAATAGTTGAGATAAAAATTTTATTTAAATAAAAATAGGGAGAAAACAATGTTTAACACTGAACACCTACAGGAAAAATGGCAGCCAGTCCTAGAACATCCTGATCTTCCCGAGATTAAGGATTCTTACCGGCGTGCTGTTACTACTGTAATATTAGAAAATCAGGAAAAGGCAATGTCTGAGGATCGTGAGTTCCTCGGTGAAGCTACACCTGCTAATAAAGTAAGTTCTGCGATTGCGAATTGGGATCCGATCCTAATCTCGCTCGTTCGTCGTGCGATGCCTTCCCTTATTGCTTATGATATCTGTGGCGTCCAGCCAATGACTGGTCCTACAGGTCTTATCTTTGCGATGAAGGCTAGGTATACATCACAATCTGGTAACGAAGCGCTATTTAACGAAGCCAATACTGCATTTGCTATGCAGGCGGCTGGTGGTGCTGCTACCCAAACTGGTCGTGATGTTGTATCTGCGATCACAACAACAAACTACTCTGTGCAACATGGTATGACAACCGATACTGCTCAAAGTCTAGGTAATGCCTATACTCCGTCAGTAAATGCTTTTGCAGAGATGGCATTCAGTATTGAGAAGTCAACGGTAACAGCTCGTTCCCGTGCTTTGAAAGCTGAATACACAATGGAACTTGCCCAGGACTTGAAAGCTATTCACGGTCTAGATGCTGAAACCGAACTAGCCAATATCCTGTCTGCTGAGATCCTATCAGAAATTAACCGTGAGGTTATTCGTACTATATACATCAATGCTCGACAGGGTGCCCAGGCGAATGTTACAACGAGAGGCATCTTTGATCTTGATACAGATTCCGGCGGTCGCTGGTCTGTTGAAAAATTCAAAGGCTTGATGTTTGCGATGGAACGTGATGCTAACGTAATCGCTCGTGACACACGCCGTGGTAAAGGTAACATCATGATTTGTTCTGCTGATGTTGCTTCCGCCATGACAATGGCTGGTTTGCTTGACTATCAATCTGCCCTTCAGGATAACCTGAATGTAGATTCGACAGGTAACACTTTTGCTGGTGTCTTGAATGGTCGCCTAAAAGTATACGTTGATCCGTATGCGAACATGGCACTACCTTATGCTGCTGGCCCCGGTACTGGTGCTTCTAATACTCAGTACTATGTGGTTGGTTATAAGGGTACATCGCCTTATGACGCTGGTTTATTCTATTGCCCATACGTTCCGTTGCAGATGGTCCGTGCGGTCGGTGAGAATTCCTTCCAGCCGAAGATTGGTTTTAAGACACGTTATGGCTTAATCGTGAACCCGTTTGCTGAGCAATCTGCCCAACAGACAGGTCCTGGTGCGGCCAATGCTAACGTCTACTACCGTCGAACACAGGTCAATAACCTGACGTAAGATGTAATTTACAAAAGTATCCGCCATAATACAATTATAAAGGATACAATTTTGGAACGCCCCTCCACCGCAGGGGCGTTTTTTTATGTCCAGAGTTTATAAATAGTAATGATTAAAGAGAAGGTATTGTACAACCGAATTAGAGTTAGGCCTTCCGCTCTACGACGAGGAATAAAAGATGGCAAATAATGTAAAAGAATTAATGGATACCGATTGGCGTGTCCAGGCAAGTGCAACTCTGGTAGCAGATACCAATGCAGCTCCAGGACTTTTATTGATAGATATATCTGGATTGGAAGGTTGGGTCGCTGCTTCAAAACTAGCTATAACTAAAGTATTTTGGACTATAAATGGAACTGGGACAGCTACATTAATGTGGAATGGTACTGGTGGTGGAGGTGCCACAACAAAGGATGCAATAGTTATGAGTGGTAATGGTTCTTATGGATATTCACCAGGACAACCTGCACTACTTTCAGATGCAGTAGGTACTAATGCTGTTACTGGCGATTTAATGATTGTTAATTCAGCTGCTGTTACTGGTACTATCATAGTAGAATGTAATAAACACGCTACTGCTGGCGGAGCTGGCTGGTCTGCTTAATGGCAATAGTTCCTAATGAGGGTGTACCACCTACATCTGTTAGTACAGTAAGGAAAAAGACAGGCGTAGCTGGGGATACCGAGTTAAATACTAATCCTAGAGAGCCTACGGTATTTGATTATGCACAAAGTAATCAGTTTAAAGTTTATATACCTATCTTTCCTTTAGTAGAATGGTTTGTGGTTAGTTGCAACGTCCCTGGTGTTACTATGGGCCAGGGCGTTGTGGCTACGCCATTGATTGATATGCCTGTTGTAGGTGAAAAACTTACCTACGATAATTTTAGTATGACATTTTTAGTAGATGAGAAGCTTCAGAATTTTATGGAGTTACATAATTGGCTTGTGAATATGGCTCCTCCAGAAAATATGGAACAGTTCATGGCTATTACTAGTGACTATGTATTACCTACTGGTAAAGCTACTTCATTCTATGCACCAGATAATACAAATTCTCAAACAAGAACTGGGAATACATCTGACCGTCAACTATATTGTGATATACAACTCTTTATTTTGAGTAGTAAGAATAATCCTGTGGCTACTATTACAATGAGAGATGCATTTCCTACCTCATTAAGCTCATTAGATTATAGTCAACAAGACACTGATACAAATTATGTACAGTGCAATGTAACATTCGCTTACCCTTTTTACACTATCAAAGCTATATAAATAAAACAGAGAAGGTAGTTACGGTAATCGGATAAAGTACGTTATCTTCCAACAAAATTTTGACGGAAGTATATTTAGGTAGTATAGGCAAGGGTTGGTTATCCTCTGATTACCTTCTCGCTTTATATTATGGAGTAGAACATGGATTTAATTGAATTACAAAATGACGTAGATCGTGATTTAAAAATAGATGACACTGAATTGGATTTGGAAAGTATAAGAACTCCGCAGTTACATAATAAGTACCTCAAGCATTATACCAAATACTCATTACAGTTAAGAAAGACGAAGGATGATTATAAAGTCCTTCATCGTCAGAAATGGGAATACTATACAGGTAAAGCTGCACCCGAAGTATACCAAGCACGCCCATTTGATTTGAAGGTATTGAAATCAGATGTAGGAATCTATATAGATTCTGATGAAGAATTACAGCAGCTAGGACAAAAGGAGGCTTACTTAGAAACTACAGTAAATTATCTTGAGAAGGTTTTGCGTGAGATTACTAATCGCAATTGGACGATTCGTAATACTATAGAATGGAAAAAATTTCTTCATGGTGAGTAATGGAAATCTCAGTTTCAAAGTTTAATGAAGTATATATCCGTATTAAATGTGAACCAGCAATTTCAAAAGAGTTGTCGGAATTTTTCACATTTGAAGTTCCCAACGCTAAGTTTATGCCGTCGGTCAGAAACCGATTATGGGATGGCAAAATCAGATTATTTAGTCCTGGTACTGGCAAAATCTATTATGGATTACTACCTTATGTCAAGGAGTTTCTCAGCGAACAAGGATATGATTCCATACAGTATGATCTATCCTTATCTAAAAGAAACCTTGATAAATCAATTACCCGAAAATTTGTACGGTCGCTTCAGAAAGGAAAATTCAAAGCAAGAGATTATCAGATAGATGCGATTCATAACATTCTGGAATCTGATAGAGGTCTTATTCTTTCTCCTACTGGTTCCGGTAAGTCATTTATTATATACGCTTTAACTCGATACTATATCGAGAAGCTAGATTATGGTAAAATTTTAATTGTTGTTCCTACTACAGGTCTGGTTGAGCAGATGTACTCTGACTTTGCAGACTATGGATGGTTTCCAGACGAACACTGTCATAAACTCTATGCAGGATCCGATAAGAACACATCTAAAGAGGTGGTTATCTCCACTTGGCAATCTATCTACAAATTAGATAAAAAATATTTTAGTCAGTTTGGTGCTGTGTTTATTGATGAGTGCCATTTAGCTAAGGCTAAATCTCTCACCGGTATAATGACTAAACTACATGATTGTAAATATCGTATTGGTACTACGGGTACATTAGATGGTTCAGAAATTCATCAATTAGTATTGGAAGGATTATTTGCTAAGCACCATCAAGTAACTACCACTGCTAAACTTGTTAAAGAAAAACACCTTTCCAATCTACACATCAAATGTTTAGTCTTGAGACACACAAAAAATAATAGACACCGTAGGACATATCAAGAAGAAATGGATTATCTTGCGACTAGTCCATCTCGTAATAATTTTATTTGTAGGCTAGCTAAACCATTAGAAGGTAATACTCTTATTTTAGCCCAATATATAAAACAATTACAAACTTTGACTTTGATATTACAAGAAGATAAAACTAGATCAATATTCTTTGTGTACGGTAAGACAGATACTACAGAGAGAGAAGATATTAGAGCCATAGTAGAAAAGGAAGAAAATGCTATTATCGTTGCATCTTATGGGGTGTTTTCTATGGGGGTGAATATTAAAAGACTGCATAATATAATCTTTGCTAGCCCATATAAATCACAAATAAAAGTACTTCAGTCTATTGGTCGAGGCTTACGCTTGACAGAAGATAAAACAGAGTGTAATCTATTTGACATTTCTGATGATATGAGTTATAATAATAGAAGTAATTATACATTAAAACATTTAGAGGAAAGAGTTAAAATTTATTCTACACAAGAGTTTGATTATGATATCATACCTGTGAAGTTAAAATCTTAATAAATAGTTATATGGAATCTACAGCTTGGAAATCAGGAAATCCTTTTAAGGTCATCAAAATGATGAATGGTGAGGATGTGTTGTGTAAAGTCCTTGAAGAATATAAAGATGCTCTAGTGGTAGAGTACCCTATGTCTGTTGTAAAGAATCAGATAGTAGAACAAGACAATCATATTGTAGAGCACACAGGGCTTCAACGCTGGATGAATTTTACACATGACAAGTCCTTTCTCATTTTGAAAGAAAAGATATTATCTTTGGGTGATTTAGCACCTGAGGTAACACTGTATTATAAACACATTTGTAAAAGAATTACCATTGAGGAATCTCATGAGCCTACTGATGAAGATGAAGCAATGATGAAACTACGAGATAACGTAGAAACTTTGGTCAATGCTCTTGCTGGTGATAAAGTTAGTGAGGAGGATTTAGAGCTCCCTTCTAGTGTTTTTCCTTTGGATAAATCTAAACTTCATTAAAGCAACAGCACCTATAAGTATACACCTTTGTCAAGCAAAAGTCAAGCGAAAATTGAAAATAAAATTAACAGGTGAATTTGTAACCTTAACCGGCAATAGAGAGGTGGAGATATCCACTAAGCCTACCAACGTCAAAAGTTTACTCTCTGCGTTAGATAATTCTTATCCTAATATTGGATGGGATAATAGTAATGTAGCGATTAATGGTGTGATGTATTCTGATGCATGGTTCCAATCCATAACAGAGGGTGATGAAATAGTAATTATGCCACCCATAGAAGGGGGGTAAGTGAAAACTATAATATGTGATATTGATGGTACTCTAACAAAATATATGGGTGGTGGTCATAAGGCTATAATGGAACAGCAACATCAGTTATTGCCTGGCGTATTAGAGAGAATGAGATTATGGGAAGCACAAGGCCATCGTATTATTCTTATTACTGGTAGACGAGAATCAGTTAGGGAAAGAACAGAGTCAGAACTCCGTAGATTGGGTGTACCATTTGATGTACTTTTAATGGGATATGCAGATAGTGGTAGAATTTTGATTAATGATTTAAGTCCTCATGTGGGTACAAAATGCCATGCAGTACCAGTGGCCCGAGATGGTGATTGGAATAAAGTAAATTGGAAGATAGTAGGCTTAGATAATGCTTGACAAGTAACCATAATTAGTGTATACTAATAGATGTCTTAATAAAAAAGGCATTTAATTATGAAGAAGTATATATATTTGGCAGGACCAATTGCAGGATGTACCGAGGAAGAAGCCACTAGTTGGAGAGATTATGTTGTTAGTATGTTACCTCATGGTATTATAGGTATTTCACCCTTGAGGTGTGAGCCTGTAAAGGAAGGGATGACTTATACCGATGAAGGTGCTACTGATAAGATGTGGTCGGATCCTCGTGCAATTGCAACAAAGAACTGGTTAGATACAGAGTCATGTGATTTAGTCTTGGCTTATCTCCCTAAAGAGTTAAACGATAGACGCCCCTCATATGGTACTGTTATTGAAATTGGGTGGGCTATTGGGTTGCGAAAACCTTTGATAGTTGTATCTGATGATAAATATTTAATGGACCATCCACTTATTAAACATAATGCATCATGGCGTTTAGATGGTTTAGAAGATGCTTGTGAAGTTATTGTTGGTTTGTTTAGTGATTATGTCGGACCCGTTCTACATTAGTCCTCCTTACGGAGAGCCCCATGGCAGAGAAGAAGAAAATCCATTATGTGGATAATAAAAAGTTTTTGGCAGCGATAATAGAACGAAAGGAGCAGATAAAAGAAGCTGAGGAAGAGGGTGAATCCAAACCTCAGATTAGTAATTATTTAGGAGAGTGTATTCTAAAAATTGCTAATCATTTATCTTATCGTCCTAATTTTATCAACTACACCTATAAGGAAGAAATGATTTCTGATGGCATAGAGAACAGCCTTCAATATATTGATAACTTTGATCCTGAAAAATCAAAGAACCCTTTTGCATATTTTACACAGATTATATATTATGCGTTTATTCGACGTATAGCTAAAGAAAAGAAACAACAAAAAATTAAAGATAAAATTTTAAAGCGATCTAATATTACTGATATGATTACAGTTCAGGCCCATGATGACGAGGCTGATTATCAGACCCAGTATATTGATATCCTTGATAGATATTCATTTGATGATGATGACGATGATAAAGAAAAGGAAAAGAAGGAAAAGAAGTAATGACATCTGCAATTAATGAATGGTTTATTTTTGATAAGGATACTATAGACAGGAAGACCTGTAATAAAATAAAAAGATGGGCTACTAAAAGGGGATGGGAAGATTCATCTGTAGATACGAAAAGAAATATTACAGACGAAGAAAGAAAAAGTGGTAAGAAGGGTGATTATAAACCAGATCCTAAAGCCAGAATAAGTGATGTAGCCTGGTGTAATGACCAATGGTTATATGATATCATTTGGCCATTTATGGAGAGAGCTAATTACGAAGGCGGTTGGAGATATAATATCAAGGCCGCAGAGTCATGTCAGATAACACGATATAAGAAGGGTGGTTTTTATAAATTTCATAGAGATGGTTATGGTGACCATTTGTCAGCATATGATAATCCGAAGAATGCTTTTCTTCACGGGCACGTTAGAAAGTTGAGTATGTCGGTAATATTGAATGATAATTTTGATGGTGGTGCATTTGAGCTTGCTTCTTATGGTAAAGAGGAATGTACAATTACACCCGTTGAAGCTCAACGGGGTTCGGTGATAGTATTTCCCTCTTGGATGGAGCATAGAGTTGCACCTGTAACAAAGGGTATAAGATATTCAGTAGTGACTTGGTTTCTGGGCCCACCTTTTGTATGAAGATAGCATTAATAACAGATACACATTTTGGAGGTAAAAATGACAATTTGGCGTTCGCCGAGTTCCAAGCCCGCTTCTACCGAGGAACTTTTTTCCCAATACTTGATCGGGAAGGAATTACAACGGTGGTTCATTTGGGCGATACTTTCGATAGGCGCAAGTATACTAATTTTAACACTCTTAAATTAGCCAAGGAGATGTTCTTTACTCCTATCTATGAAAGGGGTATTGAATTACATACCTTACTTGGTAATCACGACTGTTACTTTAAATCTACCAACGATGTAAATTCTATGTCACTTACCTGTGGTGAGTATCCTATACATCTGTATAAAGATACACCAGAGGTGATAAATTTTGATGGTCTTGATGTATTAATGACACCATGGATTGCACCAGACAAACACGCCGAGTCATTGAGAATTATATCTAGAGCTAAGGCTGATTTTCTCATGGGCCATTTACCATTACAAGGTGCAGAGATGTTAGATAATGTCTACTGTGATGATGGTATAGAACGCAAACATTTCAAACGATACGAGCGGGTATTTTCTGGACACTTTCATAAACAACAAGACGACGGACACATTCGTTATCTCGGTGCCCCCTATGAGATTACATGGAATGATTACAACAGCAAGAAAGGTTTTCATATTCTTGATACTGAAACGAGAGAGTTAGAATTTCATCAGAACCCTAATCGTTTATTTAAAAAGATATTCTATGATGATGGTCATAGCTGTGATGAAATGATGAATATGGATTTGTCAGAGTATGAGAATTGTTATATAAAGATATTTGTCATACAGAAAAAAGATTTCTATATGTTTGACAAATTTATTGATAGGTGTTATAATGAAGGTAACTTTTTTGAATTAAAAATAGTAGAAGATTTTTCAGATTTGGATCCTAATTCTATTACTGATGAGGTGGTAGAAGTGGGTGAAGATACTATGGCACTCTTAGATAGATATGTTGAAGAAATTGATAGTGAAGCCATCAATAAAAATAAATTGAAACGGTTGCTGAAGAACTTATATGTTGAGGCTAGTGAGATTGAATGATAGTATTTAAGTCCGTAACGTGGAAGAATTTTTTATCCACAGGTAATACTCCAATAGAGATAGCCTTAAACAATTCACCGTCTACTCTTATCATAGGTGATAACGGCAGTGGTAAGTCTACTGTGCTTGATGCGTTGACGTTTGGTTTGTTTGGAAAACCTTTCAGACGTATAAAGAAAGATCAGTTAGTAAATAGTGTTAATAGTCGAGATTGTATAGTAGAAGTTTATTTTGATATAGGTAAACGTAGGTATCTAGTCATTAGAGGTATCAAGCCAACTCGATTTGAAATATATGTAGATGGTAAGTTACTTAATCAGGATGCCAGTGCTAAAGATTATCAGAAACAATTAGAGAATAACATACTCAAGTTAAACCATCGGTCATTTACACAGGTGGTTATTCTTGGGTCGTCATCATTTATTCCTTTTATGCAATTGACAGCAGCTGCTCGTCGTGAGGTAGTAGAAGAAATTTTAGACATTAAAGTTTTCTCTTTGATGAATGTTATTTTAAAACAAAGGGTGAAGGGTAATAAAGAACGATCAAGAGATATTGCTTATCAAAATGAATTATTGGAACATAAGATTCAACTGCAAGAAAAACAGATTCAAGATGCCAAAGAAAAGGGTAAGACATCCTTAACAGCATTAGAAAAGAAAATAAAGAATAATCAAAAAGAAATAGAAAATCTTAAAAAAGAAACTGATGAATTGGTCAATATGATAAATGATTATGAAACAAATATTCTGCCTAAGTATAAAAAACTCACTAATGATAGAAGTGAGATGAAGCAGATAGAATTTAAGATGAATCAGAAATCAACAAATGCTGAAAAGGAAATTAAATTTTTTAAAGAGAACGATAACTGTCCAACTTGTGAGCAGCATATAGATGAGGAGTTTAAACAGAAAGCGATAGAACAACGTACTGATAAGATGGTTGTCAATGCTTGTAGTTTGGTGAGAGTAGATGAGCAGTTGAGTGAAATGGATGCTCGTATGAAACTTTATGAGTCTATAGAAACTGATGTTAGAAATAACGAAGTAGATGCTGCAAAGAAAACTACATCTTTAGGAGCTGTTCGTGCATTTAATAAACAATTAACAGAGCAGATAGAAGAAATATCAAATGCGGATACACAGATTGAAGGTGACAAGATACGGTTGCAGGAATACCGTGACGATGCAAAGTCTATTAAGAAAGAGAAGGAGAAGATTGGTGAAGAAGCCAACTACCTCAATATCGCACGGCAGTTGCTTCAGGACTCCGGTATTAAAACGAAGATAATTAAAAAGTATCTCCCGATAATGAATAAGTTGGTGAACAGTTATTTGAATCAGTTGGAGTTTCAAGTTAAGTTTGAACTAGACGAACAGTTTAATGAAAAGATTAAGTCACGCTATAGAGATGAGTTTGCCTATGCAAATTTTAGTGAAGGCGAGAAGATGAGAATAGACTTGGCACTACTCTTTACATGGAGACAGATAGCCAAGATGAAGAACAGTACCAACACCAATCTATTAATACTTGATGAGATATTTGACAGTAGTTTGGATGTGAATGGTACAGATGAGTT
>VTLG01013562.1_pt1 | contig 13655 bp, 4 predicted proteins | sample 4694571 | NCBI WGS metagenome assembly VTLG01 (sample SAMN12604809, study PRJNA352737) | marine metagenome | biome: ENVO:00000447; feature: ENVO:00000209|ENVO:00000569|ENVO:01000036; material: ENVO:00002151; isolation source: viral sequences binned using virsorter ...
GTTGGATTCGGTGGATGGGTTTCACTTTTATCCATAAGCATTCAGAATGGGGACCAGAAAGCCGTCTGTTCTATGAGTTTGTAGGGATTCAACATGTGTAGTGCCGTTCCAATTATTCTTGGCGTTCTGTCTGCTGGGCTTTCAATAGCCCAACAACAACAGGCAGTTGCTGCTGAGAATGCGGCTATCGATCACGCCAATATGCAGGCGGAACAGAATTATCAGTTCCAAAGAATGCAGGCGGAATCCTCCAGAACACATGAACAACAGCAGGAATGGTTAAGAGAAGACAGGATCATGCAGAATACTTGGTTTGCTAATCAAGGATTTCATGCAGATATTGCTCAATACAACTTACGTTATATGCAGGAACAAGCTGCTAGTGCTGCTGAAAAAAGAAAAACTAGTATCAAGAGTTTAGAAAAGAAAGGAGAAATTATTGCAGCAGGTCGTACAGGTAATTCAGTTATCAATTTAATTAATGATGTTAAAAGACAAGAAGCTTATTTTGATTTTGCAACTGGATTAAATCTAGCCTTCACTGGTAAACAAATACAAGAAAGGAAGAAAGCTGCGAATATTAAACGTGGTTCACGTATTGCAAGTGTTCAGCCTTATCTTAAAAAGACTATTCTTGATCCTATTGCACCAATAAAACGTGCAAGAAATCGAGGTGTTGGATGGGCTGGCTATGCGAGTGCTGCACTTGGCGGTGCTACAACAGGAATGAGTGCATACTCAATGGGCCATTCCAATCAATGGGGTTGGATGACTGGTAAAACCTACTAAACAATCATGGGCAGACTCTCAGCTGGTAAAAGCACAGGTACTTCTGATAGGAAAACTTCCCGTCGGTTAATGGGCGGCGTTGGTGGTGGTTCAGCTGCTACTTCTCTTGAGATAGCAAAAATTCAAACACCCAGTCTTATACCAAGAGCTGATGTCGTTGATTCTTTTCTTCAGACAAATGTGCCTGATGCTCCTGGGCCTACTCAAATACCTACACCTCCACCTCTGCCTGGACCTGATCCAAATCTCAAGCGATTAGCAAATGAATTAGGATCACTTAATAGTAATCTTTTGCCATTTGTTGGTGCAGCAGCAAGTGTCGTAGGTGTTGAAAATGATGTAGCAAAGAAAGAGGCAGCTTCAGTAATCGGTCAATATGGTCCTTCTAAAAATCCTGAAAAAGTTATCGGAGATATTAGTAGAGAAATACAAGCTGATATTGACAGTGGCAATCTTTCTACGTCAGAAGCTAAAGGTGCTCAAAAAATATTAAATAGATTAGGAACTAGTGGAAGACTTCAAAGATATATACAGTCTGAAAATAGAATAGCTAATGTTCAAAGTAATGCACTTGGTCTTGCTCAAGCAGCAGAAGGTGCAACTATAGAAAGTACTAATGAACGTGGAGAAAAGATAACACTTAGATTAGATTCTGTAAATAGTGAACATCCTTTATATCGACAATGGCTGAATAATACTATTTATGGCGATCAGTATCTTAATCCATCTGAGTATTCAGTATTGAAACCGACTATCGTTAATTCGATGGCTCAAGATATTGCACGACAAGATAAAGCTCATACTTCATATAGAAAAGAAAAGCTGAATACTCATATACTAGAGATGGCAGATAGCGTAGGCAAGAATTTAGTATTAGCAGGAGAAGACGGTATAACAAATGCAACTCAGACAGTACAAAAAACTGTAGATAGGTTGTTAGGGTTAGAGCCTGCCTTAACTCTTAAAGAAGAAGCAACTATAAGAGATAGTATTCCTACATTATTAATACAGTCTTTCGTTAAGAACAACGAGAAGGGAACAGTAAGTGAAGATGTCCTTGAACAAGTTCTAAAAAATATAATGATTGGACCTGAAGAAAGTCGAGTTATAAATATAAAGAATAAAGAAACTGGCGAAATTATAGGCAGTAAAGTAAATGATAAACAAAGATGGTACATTAAAAATGGTGGGGAAAATTGGCTCCTTTCCGTACTATCACAAGCAAAACATGACTTAGCTCAAGCAGATATTAAAAATGACAATGCAAATATTTATAATGGGCAAAGAACTGCTAGCAACAGGATTAGCACAGAAGTTCTTCCTCTTATGGTTGGACCATTAAAAGATATACCTAAAGCATTAAAAGCTGTTACCGAAATTAAAAAAGAATACTTAGCGGTAGCACATAAAAACAATGCGCCTAGTCATGTGATATCAGAAGTCTTGAAAAAGATTGATGCTCAAACTCTTGGCCTTATGAAAACAGATAGTTTTACAATGCAAGCAGAGATGAGTGAACTATCTAAGTTGCAAGTCGGAGCATTTACCGATGCAACTAAAATGGTACGGCTATCTTATAAACTAGATGATTTTGAAAAAAGATATTTAGGGAATAAAGATGCTGCTGAGTTTGCAAATGATCTAAGAGCAAAATTAGATTTAAGTAAAAACACTACATATAAAAGTATTATGGAAGGTGTGAACCAACGAATTGATTCTATTGGAGCAGACTGGAAGGATTATGCTACAAGAACACATTCATATGGTAGAACTGGCACGAGTGGTACTGATACAGCTACAGAAGAAAATATGTGGACTATTGGAAAAGTGAAATTAGAACAACTAGCTGATAAAGCTATACGTAAAAGACTTGTAGAAGGTGGACCTAATATGATGGACAATATTGAAAGAGATCTTCAAACTATATTGACAAGAAAGAATGCAAACTTAATAAAGAAACACGAAGTCGCATGGACTCCAGATCGTTCAAGTTTATACCCTGGCAGTTCAATAAAAGCAGTAGATAATTTCTATAAAAAATATAATATTCCTCGTGTTGGAAAATTAGATCGTAATACAACATGGGAATTAATAAGACAAATAGAAGGTTTTGAACCCTTATTCGATCCTCAAACAATTCAGAATATGGTTAAAAAAGCTTATGGCACAGGAGATGGCAAAGGAGAATTAAATCCAAAATTAAAACGCATACTCAAAATAACAGGAATGAAAGCTGGAGATTTCTTCTTAAATGAAATAGACAAATTCAATGGATTCATTGAACTAGACCAATCCACTAGAGAACAAATTCTCAGCTTAAACGGGATTAAACTCCAATAGGACGCTACGATTGGTAGAGATTATGCCTGACTGAAATTATGAGTGCGACCCCTATAACCCAAATAGGTTCTGACGACAAGGAAAATAAGGAAGAACAGCAGAGAGGCTTTCGACTTACTCTGCCTGATATCGAACCTCCAACCGAATTTACTTGGACAGAAAAAGAGCAACCAAAGAAAGAGTCGTCTCCATCTTCGGAAGGCATAGAAGTTGATGAGAAGAGGGAACGGTTAAATAAACTAATTGAAGAGACAGGAGAATTTCCTGTATTTGAGACTATTATCGGAGGAGGTGCAAAGAAAATACAAGAAACTGGTGGAGTATTTGGATATAGGTTTATTCAAGGTCTGAACGATACTCTCAAAGATTTTTTGTATCAACCTCATGGTGTTTTAGGAGCAACGGAACGTGATCCAGATAAGTATCCAGAAGATAAATTTCCCTCACTTTATTATGATGAATTTAAACTAGGACCAGATGGTAAATTCTTAACAGAAACAGTTGACGGACAGGAGCAATTTGTTACAGAACGAAGAATTAGAAACCAACCAAATCCTTCTTCTCATCTAATAAATCAATTACTTGGAACAAACTTACCAGCAGATCAAACTGTTAGTTTATTTGGTGAGAATCCTATATTTGGAATACAATTAGGAGAGCCAAGAAAAGCTAATGCAGATGGAACTTGGTCACCATATAATTTTGGCTTAACTGATAAGCCTTTAGACAGACCAGAAACAGATCCAATTAGTAATTTCATAGGAGAACTTGGAGCTTTTGGCTTAATGTTCTGGCTTACAAATAAAGCTTTAGGAGGTAAGGGGGCAAAATTAAACTTTCCATTTACGAAAAAAGCACAAGCTTTAATAAAGTTAGGAGCGAAACAAAAGAATCCATTCCTTACTTTTAAAGGAAGAACTATACGTGCTGCTACTGAAGGAATTCCTTCTGGATATCTAAGTCAGAGATTACTAGGGCAACCAGGAGAAGGAGATATTCCAATGGGAGCTGCTGATACCCTCATAGGAATAGGAGATAGTTTAGATATAGATCTTCGTGGTCCTATAACTAATTACTTTAGCTCTGAAAATAAAGCTAATGATCCATATTGGAAAGCAAGATCCAGGTCTGACATTGGAGATATTCTTCAAGCTTTTCCTCTCGCATTAGGATTCGAAGGGATCGGTGCATTAAAGACTGCTTTTGGTCCTGGGATTAAAAGTAAAGCTAATATACAATTCAATAGAACTATTAACTTCTTTACAGATTTACTTGCTGTAGAAAAAGCAGATAAAGATGTAGTAAAAGCACAAGAACTAGCAGCCAAAGGCCCATTGCCTGCTTCTGAAATAAAAGAACCAGGAGAAATTTATCCAAATAAACGTGTTACAGGTAAAGCTCGTGAAGGAACTCCAACAGAAAAGGCTGTTACTAATAAAGCAACTCAAGAAGAATTAGATATACAAGTTGAAGACTTAAAGAAAGTCAGAGAATCTGTTATTAAAGAGGCTGATACTTCTGCTCAAAAACTTCTTGAACCAGTAAAAGAACCAATTGAAGAACAATTTACTAAAGCTATTGATGATGTCGATACTTTAATAAATGAAGGATTAGATACCAGAGGTAAAGGTGAGTTTTATCATGGAACTGCTGAAGAAGTTAACTTGGTAGATGGTGGAGAATATTCATCAACTCCTATTTATGGTTTTGGATTTTATGCAACTGAAGATCTAACGACAGCAGCTAGCTATAGAAAGAAAATCCAAGGCAAACCAAGAAAATATAACTATTCTTATCAGCCAGAGAATTTTGAGAAAGACTTACAATCATGGAAAGACAGACAAAAACCTACTGTTTATAAAGTAATAGAAAAAAAACCTATTAAATTTTTCGATTTAGATCAACCATTAAATGAGGATATAGCTCTTAAATTACAAGACGCATTTGGTGAACATCACGGAGCTGATCTTCTTGATGAGGCTTTAGATCTGGTAGAACCTGGAGCTTCTGTTGCACGAATAATGGATGAAGTAAGAAGTCTTTCTGCTAGAGAAGGAGCATTAGGAATGTCTGCCAGTGATATCTTAGATTATTTTCAAGACTTCACTCTTTCATTACAAAAGGAAGGTTATGGTGGTTTTACACATGAAGGAGGATATTTAGCTGGTAAAGGTAAGAGATTGCATCAAGTAAGAATTTATTGGGATCCAGCTGAATCTATTGAAGTTGTTAAAGCAGATAAATCAACTATCCCAGGATTGTCTCCAATAAATGAAACTAAATTTAGAGAAGCCTTTAAACATTTACCTGAAGAAGAAATAGAATCACGACTTAGAGAAGTACAACGAAAAGGAAAGCTAACAGGTAATCCTACGAAAATAGGAGATAAGCCTCCTACAACTGCTGTTGTAAAAGATAGGGGTGCAGTAAGTAAATCACTTAGAGGTCTTCTTTCAGGAATGAAGGAGCAAGATGGAAGACTGGCAAGAGGTGTTGGTGAATTTGTAGATGCTGCGGGTGATCTCGTAAGAAGAAATAAGGAAATATCTGAGAAGATCCAAACACAAGGAGGACTAGTTCCAACAGAATTACCAGTAGCTCCACCTAATCTTAAACAAACTATCGAGAGATATAAAAGTATTAGATACAGACATGACCGCGTTAGCTTTGAATCTGATGTAGATCTAGCAATCCTTACAATTCAAGGAGTATCAGAAAAATCTACACGCGCTAAAGCTCACGACGAATTAGTTAATTGGGTTGTTCATGATTTAGGTATTGAAGAAGATGTAGTAGATGCAATAGGAGTCAATATAAGAAATCAAATACGAGCAAATAAAAAGAATTCGGCAAATGCAATTCTTCAATTAGCTGATACAAGAGTATGGGAAATGGCTGGTGGATTAGAACTAATGATAGAAGGAGAACCTAGAGATCTTTCTCGAATACTTAAGGAGCGAGATAAAAAACTAACAGAAGATTATAAAAAAGAAGGAATTACAAAAGAAGAATATGAGAAGGCAACAAGTCCAGAAGATCCTGGCGATCCTTTTGATCCTCGATATGATTACAATCTTCACGTTCCAGAAGGAGGATCTTTAGGTAAAGATATAGCTGATAACTTAAGGAAGTTTGAGGATGAAGAATGGTGGCAGGCAAGTTGGAAAGCAGGTATTCCAGTAGAAGGACCACAATCTTGGGAAACAATTGCAAAAATTGCTAGTCAAAAAGGAGGAATAAAAATAAGAGTAGATGTTGATTTTTGGCCTGTTGTTACAGAGAAATCAGCTGCTGGATATGGTGGCAAATTTAAAGTTGGAGACAAGATAGATGTAAAAGGTGCTTATGCAAAAAGAAGAGGATTTGTTGTTATGTCAATGATGCATAGAGGTAATTATGTGACATGGGATAGTGCATTAAGAACAATATGGCATGAGTCTTTCCACGCTTTACAAGATCGTGTGATGACTAAAGCAGAAAGAGAAATCTTAGACAAGAGTCGGAATGAATTGAAAGCTCTTGTTCGACGAGGTTTCTTTTATCTCAGTGACGATTTCATTAATAAATTAGATAATGTCGAAATGCAAGCATGGGCTTTTGCTGCTTGGGAATCATTTAGACCTGAATATATAGAAAAGACTTGGGCACAACCTTTTGAAAAACTTAGAAGTATTCTTGAGTCAATTAACAATAGAGTCTTTAAAAAAGAATATACAACATGGGAAGATTTATTTGTCGCAGCTGAAACAGGAGCATTAGCAGACAGGGCACCAAGACAAAGAGGATTTATTAATCAGGCTGAAATGAGAAAGAGAAATGAAATATTAAATAGTGAAGATTATAACTTCCAAGTAGAACCAGAAGACATAAAGAATGCTGCTAAAAAACATAAAGAAGCAATCGAACGTGGCGAGATGACAGGAGACGACTCAATTAAAAACGAAGCAATGCAATCATCAACTAGGCGTTATAGATCTAAATCTCCTGGTAAAAAAGATTATGTAGATAGAAGCAAGGAAGATCTTATTGCAATGAATAGAGCTTTTGAAGATGCTATTAATGATGCATATAGTGGAAGGGCTGAATTAACTGATATCTCATCTTTTAAAGAAACTGACTTAATGCAAAAAGCAATTAAACAAGTTAAGAAAAGTGGTTATAGCGCAGCAGACACAATTCGAACTTATGAACAGGCAAGAAAAGGTAATGCAGCAGCACAAGATGATTTAGTTGCAGCGGCTGGATTGCTTCACCATCGTGAAATAAATATGGAGGAACTAGCTCGACTTGCTAATGATTGGGAATATACAGAAGGAGTAGACGAAGCTGAAGTTGCAGCAGCACTCTTAGCAAGATGGAAAGATCAATGGATGCTTGATACCGCTTGGAGTGTTCATACACGAAAAAGTGCTCAAGGTCTAAGAGTTGCTCAAATTTCACAAGAAACAGCTACAGCTGCAACACTTGATAGAGGTACAGAAGTTAAACAAACAATTAGTGAAATTGATTCTACTAATGCTATTGAAAAAGGATATACAACTCAAGATGGATTGCTAGGAGAAGGTGTTTATTACTCTACTGATTCAACACCTGGCAAGGTTGATGATGTAGAACTATACGGAAGAATCCCAGAAGACGTATATATTCTCGACATATCTAAAGGAGCACGTAGGATTACAGATCTTTTAGAAAAGCTAGGCCTCGGTGATCCACAATCAAATGAGAAAGGTGAAATAGTATTTACTAAAGCACAACAAGAAGGAATTCGTGAGTATGTAGTAGGAAGTGGTTATGAGGGTATTCGATATGGAACTGACTTCTTGAAGAATACTCAAGGTAGTGATCGTGTAGTTATTTATGATGTAAATACAGCTAATAGAATTATTGATTCTGATGCAGCAATACCACCAGAAAGAGATACATCTTCCTTATCCAATAGAACACTGTTGGTAAAAGCATTAGAAGAAACAGAAGGAGTTTTCGAACAGAAACTGCCTGAAGGTGTTAGAGAATCAATTATTGAGGGAGAGATAACACCTCAAGTAAGAGAAATAATTGATGGATTATCTGCTCTTGTCTGGAATATGAAAAACACCCCAGGATTTAAAGAACCAGCAATGAAATTAGTAAGCAGAGTTCCTGCTGGAAGATTAGATCCTAATGCTATAGGTAATATTTATCGTAATTCAATATTCTTCTCCACTAGAACATGGATGAGAGCATCTCTTGGTAGTGCTTATAGAGCTGCAACTCTACCTTTAACTCAAATGTTAGGTGAAGGCTTTACTCAAATAAGTTCATATTTAAAAGATGATCCAGAAGCCTTACGTTTATCAAATAGAAGACAACATCTTAATTTATTACTCTTCTCGAAATATCAGCAAAACTTACCTCAAGCTCTTCGGATGATGACTGCATCTTTCCGTCAAAACGAAACATTTATAAACGTAGGAAGATCACAAGCTGACTGGCATGTAGGCAGAAATCTTGAAGCTTCAAAACAAATGGAGCTGAATCTAACAAATGAACAATTAAAAAGCGAAGGTATTGAATATTGGAATAATCCAAATTCAAATCCATTATCAATTGTTAAGCATAATTTGAATGCATTCGCTAAATCAAATATTGCAACTTTCTCAGGCAGAGTATTAGGCGCAATGGATACTTTCCATTCAGCAATGGTTGGACCTTCTTACGAATGGATAAGATTAATGGAGATAGAATTATTTAAAGCTGACAAGAAAGGATTTGAACCAGGATCTATAGAAGCATGGCGATGGGCTGAAGAGAGAACCGACGAAGCATTCTTAAAGCGTTTGGAAGATATTGATCTTGGTAATGGAACAATTATTAAGAACGGAAGACTAAATAGTAAATATGCAAAATTAGCAATGGATTGGGTTAACTTTACAGATGATATAACAGTATCTGTAGAACCAAGAAGATATGAATATGGAGTGAAAGATGCACATGAAAAAGGTATTACAGATCCACAAAAAATTCTAGAGCATGCTGATTGGTTTGTTAGACAGCCAATTAAAGATAATGATGCTAGAAAATTTGGAGAATCAATAATCAATGCTCCTGGTATGACTGGTCAAGCATTAATGAATATGGCAAGAGGTAAAGATGGAGTAGATAATATCTTTATGAATACAGCCGTAGCACTAGCAAGACCTACAAATAGAACTCCTGTAAACCTTGTTAAATCAGGATTAAGGATGACACCTGGATTAAATGTAATGGTTGATAGTTATTGGCGTGATATTCATAGTGATGATCCTTTTACAAAAGCAAGAGCAACTGGAGAAGTAGCTCTAGGTGGTGTAATCCTTTCAATCGGTGCCTATCTAGCAACAACAAAATTAATCGATTGGTCAGGTCCAGCCCCAGCTGATGTGGCAGAGAGATATGAAGAAGATAGAGCTGGGAAGCAACCTTGGTCTGCAAGATTCCTAATGCCTAATGGCGAATACACTTCTTGGTATGACATTGAAATGTTCGATCAACTAGCAACAGTCATGGGAACTATTGCTGCTTATAACGATAATGTTGCAACTATGAGTGAAGAAGAGGGTGAGACATTCGCAGGATGGGCAACCGTTGCTTTAGCTGGTACTGCAAAAGAAGTAGGTTTAGGCGTCTTCACCAAACGAGCATTAGGAGGCCTTACTGATCTATTCGATTTAGTTACTGAACTACAAAATGACGACGTAAAAGTAATTTCAGGTAGTCGTTGGGAAATAGAAACTTACGTCACAAATAAGCTTGCAGGATTCTGGCCTGCCTTTAGCAATATTGCACGTAATGCTGTTGATCCCGTCAGAAGGCAGATAGATGCAAGCACGCTTCCTCCTGGTCTAAACATGATTGAGAATGGATTGAAAACATTAGCGTTAAGAACGCCTGGTCTCTCATGGACACAACCACCAAGACTTCATCCAATCACAGGTCGTCCTATCCCTAGCAATTCAGTTGCTGGTAGCGATATGATTCCAGAAAGTATGCCTTGGCTTAAAGCTTTCTATGACGTGATTACACCTCTCAACGTCAGTAAATCCAAACTCCAATCAACTGATCCTGTTGATCTTGAACTATTACGAATTCAAGGAAAAGGAGGAACCTTCCAAATTTGGAGTAGAAGAGCTTTCAATTTGAACAACCGAGTTTTAAATACGTCGGAACTAAATGAACTTATAAGAATCGGTACATCAATGAAGATTCATGGAAGAACTCTCCATCAAGCTTTATTAGACAAAATACAGGATAGTAAATACCAAAGTCTTCCTGAGTACGATCATACCGATAGTTCTATGAGTACAAGAGGTATTGCCCTAATGGAAGTTATCAACCTATATAAGAATGGATTAAAGAATAACGAAGGTGTAACCATCATCAAAGGAGCCAAAGATCTTTTTGAAGAAAAAATGGATACTGGTCCTGGGTCGCTAGGATTTGAAATAAAAGCAACAAGAGAGGACAATAGGCAAAAGAGACTTAATGCCATTCATGGTGTTGAGCATGCCCCTACAACCCTCGATGCCTTAAGAAAGCTCTAACCTATGGCCTACGCACTCCACATCTACACCAGCACTACAGCTGGACAAGTAGATTTTCAATTCACCTTCCCATATATCAAGGAAGAGCACGTAAAGCTCTACGTTAATTACACGGAGATCTCTTATGCCGTTGCAACTAGAGGGGCAGGTGTTGCAGGATTCCAGGTCTATACCGCAGGTGGCAATACATACGCTCGCTTAAACGATACCAATGGTCTTGGTTCTGCTAATACCCGTGTTGAAGTTAGGAGGATCTCTTCTCTAGCAAGTGTTCTTGTTGACTATGCAGATGGTTCAACTCTTGTTGCAAGTGACTTAGACACCAGTAATCTTCAGCACCTATATGTTTCACAGGAAGTTGATGACGCTCTGAAACAGGGTGTTTCTATTGACCCTGCAACTGGTCTCCCAACACTAGGAAGTCAGAGGCTAACTAACGTTGCTGATCCAACAGCAGCACAGGATGCAGCGACAAAGAATTATTCAGACACAACCAAACAACCGCTAGACGCAGAGCTAACAGAATTAGCAACGATGGCTAGCACAACTGCTAGTGCATTAGCTGATTTAACACAAGCAGAAGTACAAGCAATAGATGGGCTAACAGCTAGTACTGCTGAGCTAAACCTTGTTGATGGAGTGACTGCTACGACAGCAGAAATTAATTACGTCGATGGTGTTACTTCTAATATTCAAACTCAGCTAGATGCAAAGCAGCCACTAGACGCTGAACTAACAGAGCTTGCAACAATGGCAAGTGATACGGCTAGTTCTTTAGCAGACTTAACGGCAGCAGAAGTTCAAGCTTTAGATGGAATCACTTCTAGTACTTCAGAACTAAATATCCTTGATGGTGTAACAGCAACAGCAGCTGAGTTAAATGTATTAGATGGAATTGCGTCAGGTGTTAGTGCAGCTGAGCTGAGCTATGTAGATGGAGTCACTTCTGCTATTCAGACACAGATAGATGGGAAGCAACCACTAGATGCAGATCTGACTTCTCTGTCTAGCTGTCAGTCAGGAGCAGCAGTTAATCTTGCACTACTTACATCAGGTGAGGTCGCTGTTCTTGATGGTGCGACTCTCTCGACTAATGAGCTGAACACTTTAACTGGAATCACTTCAACAGCAGCAGAACTAAATAAGTTAGATGGGGTTACTTCTACTCCTGCGAACTTAAACGTAGTGAGTGGCATGACCAAGGCCACCTCTCTTACAAGCAATAGCGACACAGAACTACCAACATCAAAGGCAGTAGCAGATCATGTAACCAGTGTTGTTAACGCACTTGGTGGTTTCGTTGCAATCAATGGGCCTACTAACTTCCCTGCTACACAACCAGCTCAAGGTGTAGTTGTCAGTATTAAGGATGTTGGCTCAGGATTTACGACCAGTTCTAATGAGATAACCATTACAAATGGAGCTGGTACAAATAAGAATGTAAGAATTACAGGCTTTCCTTCTGAATATGCAGCAGCGACACTGACAGATGACACTGGCTTACAGGTCACATCTGACATTACGAACAGTACAAGTGGAACACCTGCTGTTCATAGATACGTTTATCACAAGCAGCTAGCAAAAGAGAGCGACGTTAAAGCACTGAGTGATGACATTAACGATTTCAATGCGAGGTACAGAGTATTAGATAACGTTCCTACTTCTGATAACGATGAAGGGGATTTGGTGTATGTGAAGTCAACAGACAAGATGATGGTATATGACGCAACTACTAGCGCATATAAAGAAGTTCAATCAATCGGTAGCTTTAACTTTAATACTCTTAGTTCATATAACGGAACAGGTGGTAATAGTGCAGCATTTAATGGAACTGCCTATAGGTTTGTATTAAGTAATCCGCCTTCTTTTGCTCAACAATTAATCTGTTCTGTGAACGGTGTTGTTCAGAAACCTAATACAGGCACGAGTCAACCATCAGAAGGATTTGCAATAGATGGAAGTTCGATCATCTTCAGTGGCCCACCAGCTCAGAATGCTCCTTTCTTTATCATTACGCTAGGGTCAACAGTTAACATTGGCACTGTATCTGATGGAACAGTTACTGAAGCAAAGCTAAGTATTGGCAATGCGCCGAGCAATGGAAAGTTTCTTCAAGCACAATCAGGACAGACAGGCGGCTTGTTCTGGGCTGATGCTGACAGCTCTCCAACGACGACTAGAGGAGATATTATTTATAGAGGTGCAAGTGCAGATGCAAGATTAGCTAAAGGAACAAGCGGCCAATTCTTACAGATTGGAGCTAATGATCCAGTATGGGCTGACGTTGTAGGTGCTGTAGCAGATGGCTGCTTATACGAAAACAGTCAAACAATATCTAATGACTATACGATTGCAGCAGGAAAAGGAGCCCATGCAGTTGGCCCTTTAACAATTTCTGCTAACCTAACGGTTAGTGGTGTCTTGGTAATCAGCTAGTATTCATTTATGGCTCTCGTTCTCAACGGATCAAATAATACAGTCGCAGGGTTGGCCGTTGGTGGACTACCAGACGGTTCAACAGATGCAGATGCTTTAGCATCAAATGCAGTAACAAATGTAAAAGTAGCAGATGATGCTATTGGAGTAGCTGAATTATCAGCTACAGGTACAGCAAGTTCCTCTACATATTTAAGAGGAGATAATAGTTGGGCTACTCCTGCTAGTGGTGTAACTAGCGATGGTAACCATAATACTTTAGGTGGTACTAATGCTGGTGGTAATATAAATACTACTGTAAACAGTACAGCTTTCGGTAAAGACGCTTTGGCCACTATTACTGGTGATGGTAATAGTACAGCTTTTGGCTATAAAGCATTAGAAGATTGCACAGGCGGAGACAACACAGCTATAGGTGCAGAGGCTGGTTTACAACTTTCTACAGGTAGTCAAAACACTTTTGTAGGCAAGAGTGCAGGTAATGCCTCTACTACCGGTACATGGAACACAGCTGTAGGAGTTCAAGCTCTG
>VTLG01001329.1_pt1 | contig 13653 bp, 24 predicted proteins | sample 4694571 | NCBI WGS metagenome assembly VTLG01 (sample SAMN12604809, study PRJNA352737) | marine metagenome | biome: ENVO:00000447; feature: ENVO:00000209|ENVO:00000569|ENVO:01000036; material: ENVO:00002151; isolation source: viral sequences binned using virsorter ...
CAAATAAAAATGGTTTTGTAGTTAATGGTAAACATACAGAACCATATAAGGGATTATATATTACTTGGGTTGATGATGAGGATATGGTTGAAGATATCGACTTCCCTAGAGAATGGAGTACTGGAACTACAGCCGTACATCTTGCTTGTCAACAAGGAATAAAAGAGATTTATTTAATGGGATTTGACCTTTCTGAAAACCCACTAAATAATGTATATGAGGACTATCAGAAAACTTTAAAAGTCCACAAAGGTATTAAAGATTCTGACCCTCATTTTTATCATAGGTCTGATTGGGAAAGAGAGATAAAAACTATATTTAATGAATTTCGTGAAGTAGATTTTATCTGGATAGAACCCCACGAAAGAGCTATGAAATTTAATTATAATAATTTAACATACGATACATACGAAAACATAAGGAGAAAAATATGTCGTTAGATACATTAAAGAGAAGTAATTCTCTAGATAAATTACTCAATGCAGTTAAAGAAGAATCTGCACCTCAAGAAAAAAAATCATATGTAGACGAAAGGTTGTGGAAACCAGAACTAGATAAATCTGGTAATGGTTATGCAGTTATTCGTTTTCTACCAGCAATAGAAGGTGAAGATATGCCTTGGGCGAAAGTTTTCAACCATGCATTTCAAGGGCCTACTGGACAATGGTACATTGAAAATTCACTTACAACAATCGGACAGAAAGATCCAGTTTCAGAGTATAACACAAAGTTGTGGAACTCTGGTGTTGAGTCTGACAAAGAGATTGCAAGGAAACAAAAGAGAAAGTTACAATATTTCTCTAATATCCTTGTTGTATCTGATGCTAAACACCCAGAGAACGAAGGTAGAGTTTTTCTGTTTAGATATGGTAAGAAAATCTTTGATAAACTTATGGCTGCAATGCAACCAGAATTTGAAGATGAATCACCTATCAATCCATTTGATTTTTGGGAAGGTGCAAACTTTAAACTAAAGATTCGCAAAGTAGATGGTTTCTGGAACTATGACAAATCAGAGTTTGAAGCACCATCAAAAGTTTCAGATGATGATGCAAAGGTTGAAGAAATTTGGAAATCTCAGTATTCTCTTAAAGAGAAACTTGATTCAAGTAACTTCAAATCTTATGATGAGTTATCTACTCGTTTCCATACAGTTATCTCTGGTACAACTAAAGTTGGTAATGTTACTGAACAAATGGAAGATGAACCGATTGCAAAACCAGTTGTTGATACTAAACCAGTAGAATCTTCTGCACCTCAAAAAGAGGAAGAAGATGACACTATGGAGTATTTTCAGAAACTTGCAAACTCTTAATGGTTTCGCTGGTGTAGCTCAATCGGCAGAGCAACTGATTTGTAATCAGTAGGTTGGGAGTTCGAGTCCCCCCACCAGCACCATTTTATATTGCTATAGAACTGGCTGCTATTTTATGAGATGGATTTATATCTTGTATAGGTCTTAAAGTAGTTTGTCTATTAACATTTTGTACGTTATTTATGTGAGTTGCCATTACTGGACTTCCACCACCAACAGAACCACCACCCATTAATCTATTCAATGCAGCCTGACCTAGTTGGTCTGTTCTTGCTTCACTATAAACTTGTAATGGTGATTTCGACATCACAAATTCTGAACCTCTTTCACCAACCAATCCCATTTGACCAGCTCCAAGAAACCCACCAGTATGTAAACCAGCAAATTTTCCAGATTTTGTGTATCCAGATTCAGAAGTTTGTTCTTTATATCTAGCTGCAGTAAGTTGTTCAGTTGTTCCAAATACTCCTATTAATGCATCTTGCAACCACCCTGTTCCATAAATAAAATCAACACTCGCAATAGCATCTCCTATTTTAGCAAAAGTTGCAGCTGGGTCAAGCATTGCAGCTAAATCAGCAAATTTTTGTCCTACGTTACTAAAATCTGGAATTGGAATTTTAGCTTTTAAATTTTCTATTGCTTTTCCAACTTTTTCTTGTGCATCATCAAAAATTCCTTGAACATCAGGCATCAATGATTTTATATGTTCTCCTATATTTGACATAGATTGTTTAAAATCAGCCCAACCATCTGTAAAAGTTTTCATTAGTTCTTCTGCTGTTGGAATTTTTGAAATTAGACCATCTTCTCCAAAAACTTTATCCCAAGTATTTATTTTTACCCAATTATATATGTCTTGCAATAACATTATTGTCCACTCATTTATGTTGTCAAAAAAATCAGTAACGGATTTTTTAACATCAATTTCATCCAAAGTTTCGGCCATTTCCGTAAAACCAAGAAGATTCAATATATAAGCAGCCAAGTCAATAAACAATTGAGGAATTGCAGATATTGCTGAATTAACAAAATCTTGAACAGCTGCATCTATCGCTGTCATTAAACTACCAGTTTCTTCCCATGATGTCTGAAATGTTTCAAATGCAGAAAAGAAACCTTCAATTAATGAATAAACAGCACCAACAACAAAAAGTACTGTTCCAGCAGCTATTACAACTGCACCAGCACCACTAAATCCCATCACCATACCGATATTTAATAATATTCCACCTAAACCAGCTGAACCAAAAACAAACGCTAATGCAGTAAACATAGGTGTCAAGAGTCTTGCAGTTTTAACAATTCCAGATAAACCCCAAAGACCTATTATTCCACTAAGTGCCAAAAATGATGTATTCATATCATCAAATATTAGTCCAAAATTTTCCCAACTTGGATTTTGAAGAAATTCTTTTATTTTATCCCAAGTTGGACTTTGTAAAAAATTTATCAAAAGTGGTATGACTGCTAATTTTGCAATAGTGCCTAAATCTAAACCAACGAATGGAACTTTTTTATCTCCAAGACCTTTTATTGTATCAATAAAAGTATTTTTTAAACCAACAATTCCTTGATACAATCTCTTTGCTTGAGCTAATCTGTCCTTTTTATCTTCCACATCAGATGCAGAAGGCTCTTCAGATTTTTTTGCAAGATTTTCCTGTCTTGTCTGCCATGCCTTTCGACCTGCCTCAATACGAGCTTGACTTTTTTCTTGGTCTTTAGCAATACCTTCTGCATTTTCAATTGTATTGAGAGTGCCTTGTTTAAGACTCTCAATCGCATCTGTCGTTTCATCTTGACTTTTTTTGTTGTCCTGTAACTGTCTTAAAATATCTGAAAAATCTGCCATTTTACTCTACTTTTTTTGATTTTGCAGTAAGTGCTTCTTTACCATAGAAAGCTGCAACGATAGCTGCAACAGATACAAAATATACTGCAGCCATATCACCAAGAATACTTCCTGCTTGTTCTAAACCTAACCATATCGCAAGTACAACTGCAAATGGGTATAATAACATACCACCCAATGCAAACCATGCCATATTACGTTGTGCATCTTGTTTCTTATCTTCATTCTCCATATCGCTACGTTTATCAGCGAGTTCAATCATTCTTTCTTCACGCATCATTTCCTCATCACTTACGACCCCATCGCCATCAACATCTAAATGTGCATATTTGGAATCTATTTCCAATTTCTTTGCAGCCATTTTATCCCTCTCTATCTTTTAATTTTCGATTGTGCCTTTTCTTTTTCTACTCTTTCGTTTTCTTCTTTAACCCATTCAGACAACAATCCAATATAAATTTCTCTTTCCCACGGCATCATATTTTCTAATTCTGTTAAACTATATTTATGATGTTGCATCAATGCAAAGTTAGTTTTATAGTAATTAAATATACTATCGTGAGAAAGACCTATCCTAAAAAATTTTGGAGGCCCTCCAACACTACCTCACTTTTAACTTTTGTATTTGGATTAGTCACTTCAATAATATGACGAAGTTTTGGCATTGTATTAAAAAATTCCATAATTTCTGTAAATTGTTCTCCAGTTAATTGATCTATAAAACCTTCTATTTCTTTATCAGATATGTCAATTCTTTGATATACGTCATCACCATAATGTATACTGTCAATACATTTACTCAATATTTTAAATGGTGTATCTATAACATTTTTACTGTCCACACCTTCCATATCAGATAGAAGTGGATATCTTAAATGTAATTTAATTGTGTCTGTTATATCTATTTCAGTTTTATGATTTTCATGTGTCATAAGTTGAATGTCATCAAGTTTTATTTTAACTGGAACTTTTGTTATTTCATCATCTGGACAAGTGATATTAAGATCTACTGTTTCACCTACAGATTTTGACCTTATTTTTAAAAAGATATACTCTATGTCAAATGTTGGGGAATTTCTTGCATCAATTTTATTGAAAGTGCAAGATTGAACTAAATCTCCTACTGCACTTAGCATTTGTTTTTCATCTTTACTTTCTTGAGCCATCATAACAATTTTTTGTTCCTTGACTAAGAAAGGTCTATAATCTATTTTTTCTCCTGTTGATGGTAATGTTAGTTGATACTTTGGAGTATCAATTTTAGGTAACGCCATAATTTTTCATCCTTTATTAATTATAAATGTTTATCAAATTCTAAAAACTGCTGGTATTTTAGATGCAATTTGTCTTTCTACTACATTTCCTAATATATTCGCAATTCGCTCTTGAAGTGGTTGTGGTAAATCTGCTTCATCTGTTAAACTTCTCCAATATCTATAAGTAAAATTTACACTTACTTTTTGCATTTGATTTACAGAACTATAGTCTAAAGTTTGTGCAGATATAGTTTTTGGAAACGCTTCTACCAATTTAACACCATATCGTCTTTTATCTTGTTCATCTAATTGGTATATATCTATTTCTCCAACATAATCATCATAATATCCCATAGACCATGAGGCTGGATTATAAGAAAGTCTTTGCCAAGTTTCAAAAAATCTTTTTTCTTTCAAGTCTGATGAACATTGAAATGTTGCAGATATTTCTGCATAAGAATAACCTTGAACTATTTCTCTGGTAGGGCCATAAATATTTGTATCTGGTGCAGTATCAAGATTTCTGCCTGGAAATGATATCTGTTCACATTTCATAGAAGTATTTCTTGCAGTACCATCTCTTGTCATTTCACTAAGTTGTTGTGTAAACAAATTAGGATTTGGGTTTGTTCTTCTACCTCTAGTTCCAGAAGGTGGTAATAACACTACTTCATAACGAGAAGGTCTTGCAATACCATCTTTACCACGATATGTTCCTAGTATTTCATTTAGTATAGCAAAAGCTGTACCTTGTAATGCACTTCCAAACATTAAATCATTCCTTTACTTTCTCTCCAAACTTCTTGTGCAGAAGCTTTCTTAAATCTTTGAACTGGTAACAAGGTTGCAATTGTAAATTCATCTGCATCTATTCTGCGAAATCTTGACCTCACATACCCAGCTAAATATTTATGTATTGTTGGTCTAACTGCACCTATCCTTTTAACTTTATTATAAGAAACTCTCAAAAATGTGCTTTCATCAAATTTTGTGTTATTACTAAAATCTACTAATTGGTCTAAAAGACCTAATCTTATTGGTATTGGTAGATAGTGTAAGTTGATACCAAGAAAACCATCTGAATATTTTTCTAATGGTAACACCAAAGGAAATGTGTCATAATATGGTAGTTTCTTTGCAAACTTTGGTGCATAGATAAACATATTCAAACGGCCATAAAATGGACTCGTTTTCTGTCTACCATCACGAATTAATTGTGATGTCGTGGGTTTACCAAATTCTGCAATTTTATCTCTATACCAATCGGTAGATTTTGGTCTACCTTTTGCAGCCTTTTGAACACTCTTTATGAAATTACTGATTGCCATACTATTATTTATACTGTGGAAACAGATGATCTTCTGTTAAAATCTTAAACTCCATACCTTGATTTTCACAGAATGTTTCTGCTGATTTCCATTTTGCCTGATTTACTGCATAGGTAACAACTTCATTAAACCATTTTTTAGTTTTGCGTTTTGGATTTTTATTTGGTTGTTTGCATTGGGACTTAGGTTTTACTTCTATAATGAATTTTTTATAAGAACCATTTGTCTGTTTAACTTTCATATAGAAATCTGGAAAGTATCTATGTATTTTGCCATCTTTAGGTGACCTGTAAGGTATGATGACTTCCTCACTACCCCACTCTAATACTTTATCATTTCTATCACAATAGACCATCAGTTTTCGTTCCCAGAGAGAACGATATATCACTTGAGATGGATCACCCCTATATTTTTTAGGGTTTGATGGAATGTATCTACCTTTGTACGACATAATGTATAAATACTTATAAAGAAAGAATAGGAGTATTATTCTATGGCGTTTCAAGTTTTTAATGAAAATACCAACCTTAAAAAACATGGTGAAAAACAGCAAGCCAGTAAATTAGATTATGGTCATAAACATAGTACAGAACATTTAGAGTTTCCACTTAATGTTGCAAATGGTGATACAGGTCTTGGTAATCATGGGCATTACATTATGTTTTTTGTCAATAAACAAGAAAAGTCTGTACTAAAAACAAGTGATTATGGTGTTGGTATGAGTATGGCAGAAGATTTGTCCAGATATAAATCAGAATATGGAATACCAGAATACATTACAAAATATGATACATTAAAAGAAAAATATGTAGAAAAACCAGCTGGTAATGAAGTGGCAAAAAAGGTTAATGGCAATTTTTATGGTGACCCAGAACTTAAATTACCACACCCTGGCGAGGATATGGTAAAACCCAAATTAACTGGGCCCAGACCAAAATCTACAGTAGGTTCTACTAATTTTATAAAAAGAGCCGCAACACGAAGATTAAAAACTGGAATTGCAATGTATATGCCTGCATCAGTTAATGTTACTTATGGTGCTAACTATACAGACACAGATATGGGAGCTGTTACAGAACAGGCTCTAGAAGGATATAATGCTTTAGTTAATGGTAGATTTAAAGATGCATTAGGTAATGTCTTAGATATGGATGAAGGGGCTTCTGAATTATTAGAAAAATTTATGTTAAGTACCATTGGAGCGGTGCCTGGTCTTGCTGGTCTTAAAGGAGCATATGAAGCCAAGCAGGGGGCCATAATATCAGATCGTTTAGAACTAGCATTTAAAGGTATCAACAAAAGAAATTTTCAATATACATTTAAAATGATTCCTAAAAATCAACAAGAAGCTGAAATGATAAGAAAAATTATCTTTACATTTAAATCAAATATGTTACCAGAATTTTTAGGTGGAAATAGAACTGGTAGAAGAATGGTTGTTCCAAATACATTTGATATACAATATATGTTTGGTGGTAAACCTAATGCATTTTTACATCACATATCTACTTGTGTATTAGAAAATATGTCAGTATCTTATGGTGGAGATCGTTATAAAACTTTTGATCCTACTGAAGATGGAGCACCACCTGTAGAAACAAGTGTAACACTCGCATTTAAAGAAATGGAACTTATCACAAGAGAAAGAGTTCACGAAGGATTTTAACTATGTATTTTGCATCATTTCCAAAAATATATTATGATTCTGGTGGTCAAGGTAATTTAAAACTTGTAACTAATCTTTTAAAAAGAGTTGCAATTCGTTCAAAAGTAAAAAGTAATACAATGTTATATGACACATATGATGTAAAAAATGGTGAATCTCCAGAATCAATTGCAGACAAATTATATGATGACCCAGAATTGCATTGGGTAGTTTTGTTGGTTAATGATATTACAGATAGATATCACGAATGGCCTATGAAAGAACAACAATTCCTCAGTTATTTAAATGAAAAATATGATAATCCAGATGGTGTTCATCATTATGAAATATCACAAGAGTCTGGAGATACAACAAATAAAGTAGAAGTATATAACCCAGACTTGTTAACAGATGCTGGTGCATTAAGTGATTCTGATGCATATAGTTCTGCAACTACCATTACAAACAGAGAATATGAAGAACAACAACAAGACGAAAAAAGAAAAATTCGTTTGTTAGACCCAGAATATGTAGGACAATTTGTAGATGAGTATAAAAGGTTGATTAAAGAAAGTATTATTTAATGTCTGATGGTATACAATTTGCTGGAGAATTTGATCTTCAAGAAGCTTTAGTAATTTCACCTACAGGTGAAGTTACAGATTTGTTAACTGATTTAATGGTTGTTGAAATTAATATATTTGAAGATATATTTAAAAATTCTATATCTGGTAGTGTGCTTGTAACAGACACAAGAAATATTTTCTCAAAACTACCAATGATGGGCCAAGAAAAATTATCCCTAAAAATTGCAACACCTTCTTTTGCAGATAAAAAAGATATCATAGATTTTACAGAAGAATATGAGTGGTTTGATATACATAAAATATCATCAAGGATGGAAGTTGGTAGTGGAGCCCAAATTTATGATTTACAATTTGTTTCTCCAGAAGTAGTTAAGAATACTAGAAGAAGAGTATCTACTTCTGGTAAAGGTTCTATAAATGAAATAGTGTTAGATTTATTATCAAAAAATAAAGATGGTGTGCAAACAGGAAAAGAGATTTTTATTGAAGAAACTTTGGGAAGTAGAAAATTTGTGATACCCAATTCCAATCCATTTACATTTATAACAAAACTCACAAAAGAGGCTATATCAAAAAATGGTTCACCTCATTACTTATTTTTTGAAAATAAAAATGGATATCATTTTAGAAGTTTGCAAAGTTTATATTCAGAACCAGTAAAAGATAATTTTCATGGTGGGGACAAGGCTCATGATGAAATACAAGATCCTGGCCAAATTAATTCTGGAAAACAAGCACAAAGTTTTGCAAGAATATTAGAAAGTAAACTAAATTCTGATAAAGATTTATTGTTAAATTCATTGACAGGTATGTTTGGTGGTAAAGTTATTGAACACGATATTTACAATAAAAAATATAATGTTAAAACTTTTAATTATTTTGATAATGATGATTTCGGATTAACTGCAAGAATAGATGGTGGTAAAGGTATAAAAAATAATAGAGTTTATAGTGATACTGTATTGGGTATGGTAGATGATAAATTAAAAGAAGAAATAACAAATTCAAAAATACACCTTATACCAGTTGCTAGAAAAGGTAATTCAGATGCACATTATAAAGGTAATGATTCATTTATAACAACTCCAAATCAACAATTTGATACATTACTAAATCGTCAATCTAGATTTTTAGAACTTCAAGAAGGTATAAGTATTAATATGTCAGTACATGGTCGTACAAATTTAACTGTGGGTGACATAGTAAGTATTTCTTTACCAACTCTTGGAGATGAAGGTGATGGAGAAGAAAACAAATACTATTCTGGTAACTATATGATAAAAGAATTAAGGCATACATTTTCACAACCAACAAGATCTCATATCATCTCTATGATGGTTGTGAGAGATTCACTTTCAGATGAATTAAAATCTACTAGTGTTTTAACTCAAACTGACACACAAACAAACACAACACCTAAAATTATAGGTATAGATGGTTTTTGGGCTTAAAGAAAGGAGTTATTCTATAAATTTAATTTATCTTATGAAAACAATTCTTAATTTAAAGGAGTATTAAATGACAAAGAAAACACAAATAAAACTCAAGAAAATGAATTTTTTAAAACAACACAGAACTACCCCAAGAATTGCACCAAATACAAAGATGAATAAATATAGAATAAAACAAGAGGAAACGGATGAAAACATTTACAGATTTACAAGAGGGAGTTTACGACCCCAATATATTTAAAGCGTTCTTTCTAGCAGGTGGGCCTGGCTCTGGTAAGTCTTTCGTAGTCAGAAAGACTACTGGTGGTCTGGGTATGAGAGTCGTTAACTCAGATGATATCTTTGAGAAACTTCTGGACAAAGAAGGTTTGTCTAAAAAGATGCCTGCATCTGAAAAAGAACCCAGAGATGTTGTAAGACAAAGAGCAAAAGAACTTACTGCAAAGAAGAAAGCAAACTATCTTGAAGGTAGACTTGGACTTATTATTGATGGTACAGGAAAAGACTATGATAAGATTGCAAGACAGGCGACAAAACTAAAACAACTTGGTTATGATGTTCATATGATATTTGTTAACACTTCACTTGACGTTGCACTTGAAAGAAATGCAGAAAGACCTCGTAGTGTTCAAGAACCCATTGTTGTTAAATCTTGGAAGTCTGTTCAATCAAACATTGGTAAATTTAGTCAATACTTTAGACAAAACTTTGTTGTTGTAGATAACAATGATGCTGGTGAAGATGTATTTAACAAAGTATTTAAACAAATAAAAGGTCTTGCAAACAAAAAACCTACAAGTAGGATAGCAATGGCTTGGATTGCAAACGAACTTGAAAAGAAAAAAAGATAACGAATCACCTTCCGATTCGCATAAAACCCCAAAAACTACAATCTCTCTAAACCCTTGATTTTCAAGGGTTTTTTTATATGTATTGACAATGTTCATTTTATGTGGTAGATCTTGATCATAATCAAGAGAGAGAGAAAAAAAATATGACAATGTATCAAGACTCAGTAAATAAAAAAATGTATTCTATAGATCGTGATGGTCAACAGTATATGTTTGATTTCGGTGATGCAGAAAAAGGTATGTGTCAGAGTTTGACAAATGCAGCTGTCGCTTTGAGAGAAGGTGCTTCTGATGACAAAGATATGGCGATAAGATATGTTGAGTATCTTGCAGATTGTTTGAAAACTAATAAACTTCAAGTTAAATGGAATATAACATAGGAGAGAGTATGTTCGATTTGTTTCTAATAAATTTTGGTTATGTCTGTGGTTCATATAAAACTTTAGACCAGGCCATAAAGATGGGTAAGAAAACTGGATTTCAGTTTTCAGTATATGAGAATTTTCCAGATAAATTAGTTTGGAGTAATGTGTAATGGATATGGAAATGTTTGTAGAGATGATTGCGAGAATGACAAAATCAGACAAAGATGAGTTTGTTCAGACTTTTGTTGAGAAGTGGCCTCATCTTGCAGAAGAAATTGCTTTTTCAATAAATGCATATTTACAAGACAAAAATGTTGAAAATAACACTTGACATTGTTTGCGAATCGTGGTACTATAAGTTATAATTAAAAAAGAGAGGTAATTATGGGAAAAGTTAAAAATTATATTATGGATGTTGAAGAGTTTGTAGATGGTTATTTTGACCACGAAACTGAAACTTTCAAAACTGACAAGCAACAGATTTTGTTAGATGTGAGAGGTCAGTTCAAAGACACTTTTGCAGTAGAAATCGCAAGAGATTATATTGACGACCAAGATTCTCACAATGAAATTTTAGGTATAGGAGAGGTGTAATGAGTTGTTTAGAAAATGATATGATTATGGAAAATATCGCAGATGAAATTTGGGGTAAAGTTGGTAATGGTGATGAAGATATCTGGCAAGAAATTACAGAAATCGGTTATCAAAAAGGATTGCACCCAGATGATGACCTTGAAGATATAGTTAGTATTATGATTGATAATGCTTGGGAAAACTTGCCTGATGGGCCAATATAGGAGAATGTTTGATGTTTAAAAATTTATACTTAGAAGATGTTTTATCGTTTTTGGTTTTAACTATATTTGCTTTAGGTTGGATGGATTTAGGTCAAGGCCCACACTATACTTGGTGGGGTCTAATTTATTATTTTGGAAATTAGAGAGGAAAAAATTATGAATAGTGTGAAAGAATCATTAATGAAAAACTTTGAGAGTTTAGGTAAAGAGAAAGTTTCTGTGATACACTCTGCATTTGGTGATAAACCTCATGTAGTTGCATTTGTTGAAGTAGACAAAACTCTTTCTGATGAGGATAAATGTGAGAAGGCATTTATGTTAACTAACTCAATAGAAGATGGTTGGTGGAATAATGAAGGAGTAGAGTATATTGGCCCTAAACCTTCTTGTAGGTCTACAAGTAGAGGTGACCAAGTGTTACTTGAAAATGGTACGAAATATAATTGTGCAATGGTTGGATGGGAGAAAATATTATGACAACACAGTATATCGCAAAACCGAACCTAAATAACGATATGGGTAAACAAACTTTCTCAACAGAGGGTGAAGCTATATCTTATCTTGAGGAATACACAGGCTATTCCATGTCTTTTGAGAAGAATAAAAAGACAGGCGAAAAGACAAGTGATTGGTATCTCATTGAGAAATTAATAAAGAAAGAAAATTAATGTTAGATTTATTAGATAAGCGCATTGAAAGTGTGACAGAAACTATAGGTTGGTGTAGACATTATAAATCTGAATGGGCTATTGCATATTGGGAAACTGTATTAAATGCATTAGATCGTAAACGTAAACGTATAATATTAATGGAAGGAATAGTATGAAGATATTTTCTTTTATAAAATGGTTATTGAATTTTAATAAATGGGAATCTTATTCAAAAAGATATTTACTTTATATATTAATTGGAATGGTAGGTGTATATTACTCTCCAATTGAATATTTTTTAGTCATTACGGCTGGTATTTTTTTGATGATGTGGATTGATTTAGGATTTGGTATATTACAAGATAGGTATACTGAATTTCTAAGGGAGCAAAAAAATGAAAAAATTTAGAGAACAATGGGAAGAACTCTATGGTGAAGGAACTAAATTTGATTTAGATTATGGTAAATTAGTTATATTGTTTCTTTGCATATATATTGCAATACAAGTATCCTAAATAATGCTCATTGCGATTATTACCTTGTTAACTGCATTAGCGATTAGTGCAGTTGCAGCCTTTTACTCAATCGTTGGGTTGATGGCTATTTTTTCTGCATCTGCAATATCAATCGCAGTTATGGGAGTTGTTCTAGAAATTGGTAAACTAGTTACTGCAACTTGGTTGTATCATAGTTGGCCAAGAGTTTCTAGAATACTCAAATATTATCTGGCACTTGCTGTTGTGATACTTATGTTCATCACTAGTATGGGTATTTTTGGTTATCTGTCTAAAGCACATATAGAACAAACTACTGTCAGTTCAGATAATACACTACAAATAGAATCTATCAATTCACAAATCAATCGTCAAAGAAAAGATATTGAACGATCAGAATCACAATTAACACTACTTGATAATGCACTTAAAAAGTATGTAGAGTTAGGTGCAGTTACTAAATCCATCAATGCAAGAAAATTACAAGAGGGAGAACGAAATGAACTCAACTCGCAGATTACAATTGCAACAAATACAATCGCAGAGCTCACGAAGAAGAAATTTACACTACAATCAGAAAGAAACCAACTTGAATCAGAAGTTGGCCCAATCAAATACATTGCAGAACTCATCTATGGAGAAAGCACACAAACAATCCTTGAGGATTCTGTCCGAATAGTTATACTGACTTTAGTATTTGTATTTGATCCTCTTGCAGTATTATTAGTTATAGCTGCAAATATAAGTATTACTGAGTATAATGAAAGACGAAAAAAAATAAAAGAAAAAGAGAATGAAGGTAAAATAACAACTACTGTTGAAGAACAAGGTGGTTTGAGAAAAGTAACCAAAGAACAGAATGGTGTTGAAATAAATTATTATGAGTGAGAAAAAATAATGTTTACAATATATACACAAGATAGGTGTAACTTTTGTATAAAAACTAAAATATTACTTGATTCTAAAGGTGAACCTTATGAAGAAATTAATATTAATGAAAATCCAGATGCAAAAGAAAAGATAAAAAAATTAGGGTTTAAAACTGTGCCACAAATATGG
>VTLG01003031.1_pt1 | contig 13653 bp, 26 predicted proteins | sample 4694571 | NCBI WGS metagenome assembly VTLG01 (sample SAMN12604809, study PRJNA352737) | marine metagenome | biome: ENVO:00000447; feature: ENVO:00000209|ENVO:00000569|ENVO:01000036; material: ENVO:00002151; isolation source: viral sequences binned using virsorter ...
CCCCTATTCTAAAGAAGGAAAAAAAAACAAAAACCTCTTTAGAAACTATATTAAATTCCACAATTTACGAAGCCAGATGTTGCCAAGTATTAAGACATACGGATTGTCCTTGTTATCTTCCATCCACTTCTCTATTTTTGCAGTATCAAAATTTATTTGTTGTTCCGTCATAGGACCTCAATCCCATTTGCTTTACCAATATGTACTTTAATTAAATTTCTTTCTTCCATACGTCTAAGCATATGCCAAACAGAAGTATGTGATTTTAATTCAAGATGATCTTTAATCTGTCTAAGTGTAGGTGATCTTTTTTCTTTATCTAAAAAATCTTTGATAAAGTTTAGACACCTTTGTTGCTTCTCAGTAGGACCTATCATTTTGTACCCTTAATCTTTGCTCGTATTTGACGATGATAACTATCAAATATTTCTGTTAGTTGTTTTTGCTGTGCTGGTGAAAGTGTTTTAATAACCGAGTCTTGATTAAAAAAATAACTTTCTAAATCTGCTTGTCTTGTTTCTAATGTAGACTCAGCATTTTTAATTATGCGTTGCATTGCAACTATAATATCATCTTGCTTCTTTGAATTAAGATTAACAACTTTTTTATCAGAAACTTTTACTAGCTTATCAATTGGCTGTGCTTGAGGATTAGATTTTTCACTATCCTCATCATCACCAATCTGCATACAAAATGTTTTAATAAATAAATATTTGATGGCATAAGAGTAAGCCTTACCTGGTCCTTTATCTGAACTATCAATACCGTATCCCGTAAAGCCATTAATCGTAATCTTCTCTTCTGGATTTTCTGCATTAATAAATTCACCATCAACTGTTGTAATAGTCATATTACCATTGGCAATTGTTTCTCTTATCTGTGGTATAAAAGTAATCTTTTCTTTTACTAATAAATCCTTCACCATGTCTGACACTTTATTCCAAGGCAGTACAGGATATGGAATACCTTTTGCTTTATCTTTAACAATGGGCTTACATCCAGCCATAACATTGTTCATCTTTAAATATATATTACTCATTTAACTCCTTAATACCAAATCGTCTTGTGCTGTATCCTTCTTTAGCTGGAACTAACTTCTCTGGCTGTGGTTTATAATTTACGGTGGTGTGTCGTAGTTCATAGTTTTGACACTTTCCTACTTCGTTCTGCCCTAGTATGGACTTCATATGAATTTCTAAGTCATCCTTAATTTGCTTAGAATGTTTCATAATCTTTTCGTTAGCTTTCCATTCATGGATCAAGGTAGGTAATTCATTATTGCCAGATAAATCTACTGGGTCTGTAATACCATTGCCTTTAATTAAACGACTAGCTTCGGAGGAACTGTCTGGATCGTAGTAATCCTCTGTTTCAACTCTTTGCCAAAAATCTAAAACTGCTTCTGTTATTTTTTCTTGGACATCTCTGTTGGAATACTCAACATACAATTGTAGATCCCATCCACTAACTAACCTTGCTACAATGCACCAAGAGAAATTACCGCAAAGCATTTGCCCTTGTGCTTGAATACGAACATTAGTTGGATATCCAGGTATTGTAGAGTTCTTAATCTCTAATAATCCTTTACCTGTTAATGTATGAGATGCTTGAAAGTTATCTTTAAACTCAATGCTGTCTTGTATTGTTAAATAATAATCGGGTGATGATCCTAGACCTGGTACAAGAGGATTTCTATCTGCTTCAGTAGGTAATGAAGTAGTGACTTTTCCTATTTGGTTCAGTTTATCTAGGACCATCTGCCCTATAGTGCCTTCCATATAATTTCCAGCCCTAACTTTAGCGTTCACATCACCCAAGCGATTATCGACATGACCACTAACTCTAGCATCAATATGCCTTTTTAAGACATCGTTTCTGCTATTATACCCAGTAAAACCATCATGAGTTTCAACAATACTAGGTAATTCCGAACAGCCTAATTCTTTTCCCGTTATCGTAAGTTTAGGCATCATTGACCTCCAATGTTAAGAAGGACAAATAAAAATATTGGGATCATAATCCCAAGACTCATAGTTAAAATAAAAGTTATTAGTGTTACTGTAAAACGGTATGATGCTTGTATGATTTTTACAATTAGTAAATCTCTTTGAGAATTACAGTTATCGTACCTTATAATCTTAAATAATTCAAAGGGTAGTTTTCCGCCAGTCATAGTTCCTCACAATTTCCAAATATGCTTTGGTGTATATATATTGTTTAAATGTTAATTAAATGTTCTTTTGTGTAATATCAAGTACTTATATTGTTTGTTTAATATACAATATAAATCAACCGTCAATTATGTATATCAGCCTTTATTTCCTCCTTTTTAAAATGTTAGAAACTGTAGAAGGATGCCACACGCCCCCTCTTTGTGTAGTAACTCCTCTAGCATTAAGTGCTTGAGCAATATCTTTTAATGATGCTAATCCCGATGCTTTGATACCATCAATCAATGGTAGTATCTCTTGTGCAAAATCATTGGCTTCACCACGCTGTACCTTATTACCTTTTCTACCAGCTTTTAATCTGCTGTCAGTATGAGGATTGCCTAATTTAACACCCCTAATTTTTGCTTCTGCTAATGCTAATCTTGTTCTCTCTCTTACTCTAGTACTTTCATTCTCAGCAACAGCACCTAATACATGAAGAGTTAATTTATTAGCATCGGGCATATCACAACATTCAAATTCAACACCAGACTCCATCAATGTAGCAAGGAATAATAAATTCCTGGACAAACGATCTAGCTTTGCAACAACAAGTTTAGCACCTGTTTTCTTACATAGTTTTAATGCTTCTTTAAATTGAACTCTTCTGTTGTTACGACCACTTTCTATCTCTGTAAACTCTTGTAGTAATTGCCATTTACCACCGTCTAAATGCTCTTGTACTTTTCTTTTTTGAGCATCTAAACCATAACCAGTATCACCTTGTCGTTGTGTCGATACACGGTAGTAAGCCACAAAGTTTCCGTAGTGTGGCTTACCAGCATTGTTGTTCTGTATAAACGATTGGTTCATGTTCTACTCCTTTTCTTTAATTATTGTATTTTCTGGTATATCTTTTAACCACCATTTACTTTTAACATGGTAATCAATTACTTTTTTAATGTCAGACTTATCTTTAAAATAATAACTAAAACCCACTATCTGGTTATTCTTTATTCTTGGTAAACCTAAAACTGTGCTGTTGTTATAATAAGCATAATACATCTGTTCTATTCCTTTTCTTGTTATGTTCTATATACATATAAACATCAAAACAGTATTTGCAATATATATTATTCACATTTTACAAAATATATTAACAAAGAGGTAATATGACTGATCAAATCAACCCAAATCACTACAAAAGACAAGGAAATGGCCATAGAATTGAAACTATAGAAGCCATACTATCACAAATGAGTTACCCCGAAGCTGTAGGCTATCTCAAGGGATCAGCTATGAAATATCTATCAAGGATGGGTGTTAAAGACGGTGAACCAGGTTCAGTTGCAGTAGGTAAGGCTCATTGGTTTCTTGAAAGATTAATGCGGTTAATGACTGACAGGCACGGTGAGAAGTGAGTTATGTTCCTAGTCTTACATCTGATGAAATACTCTTTATTCGTAGTTTAAAAAATACTCTTGTTGGTTCTACTGGTCCTAATCAGTATGTACCTAAACTGACACAGTTAAAGAAAGCTGTAAGTGTCTTTCATGGTTTAACAATGGAGCAATTGGAAGGTCCATGTAGAGCCAGACCATTTGTGTTGGCACGAATAGACTATGCTCATTTAGCCATGAAGCATTGTTCTCAGAAGGTTACACTTACCATGATAGCTAGAAGTATTAACAAAGATCATACAAGCGTTATGCATTATCTTAACAAACATCAACCAGGTGATCTGGCAACGATTGAAAAGATGTTTGATGTCAAATGAAAAGAAGGACTACGGTAAGGGAAAGACTCCTGGATACTTCTGTGTGTTGGCACAGTCTGCTGTCGTAGATCAACGTTTCAAGAGGTTCCCTCAGACGTTCAGAGTTTTAGCGATGTTAGGTAATTATACTAATCGTCAAGGTGTCTGTTGGCCCAATCAAATTACCATTGGTAAGATCATGGGCATAGGTCAACCATCCGTGAGTAAGCACATCAAGAAGCTGATGGAGTTTGGGTATCTGAAGTACGCCAAGAAGCATCCTGGACTCAAGGGTAATAAATACTTCATGGTGTTTGATAATGCGATTACTGAAGAGGATGCCAAGGCCATTGCCACCGCAACAGAGAGGTCTGATGAAGAGCCATTAGAGTTCCCAGAAGGTCCTAAGATGACGGACAAGCCTGTTGATAAGAAGAAGAAAAGTATTCCCTCAAGGAATAATCGTAAAGGTAGTAATCATGCAGATATTCCCTCAGAAGGAATACATAGTATGCACTCAGAAGGAATACATAACACCTCAATTAACAATGATATATATATTAAGGGTAAAGAGATACTAATACAATGGCAACGTAAGACTGAGGAACTTTCTGGTCAGCATTTTACATTCAATGATAATCACATCAATGTTGCTATCTCTTGGTTACAATCTGGTATGGAGTACGAACAGGTAGTTAGGAAGCTACATAGGTTACTGCAATGGTACAAAGATAAGTTCTTTCCAAGACAGGAAATGCCCAGGAGTATTAAGTATTTCAATAGGATGATGATGAATAAACCTAAGAATAATAGTGATGATGAACTAGAGAGATTTGTAAAAGCTGTGGCACGGAGTACCAGGCCATGACTATTGTTTACAAACTGCAAACCAACGTATATGGTTTGTATTTAATATGGGGGGGTAAGAAAAAAACGACCTTATCCCCCCGCACCCTACTGCGATATAGGGGGGTGGACCACAAAACTATTTTCCAATTTTTGGGAATTTTTTTTTGAAAGGAAATCATGGAAAAACCAATCTACTTAAATACCTTCAAGAACGATGGGAATGGCCCATTATGGAAGAACGGGAAGTGCGAATTAAAAGAAGCATTACCTCCAGGAACTTACGATGTTTCTATCTGGGAAACATTTTCTCAAGATGGGAATACAAAGATGATGCAGATTACCATTAAGGATCAATACATGAAAGATAAGCCTAAAACTGCCCCATCCTCAAATGACGATTTAGACGATATACCACTATAGGAGGATACAATGAAAAAAGGTTATCATAAAACAAAGAGCGGTGGAACTGCCAAGAAGGGATTGTATTACAACATGAACCAACGAAAGAAAGCTGGTACGAGTAGACCTGGCAAGGGTACTGTATCCAATAAAGCGTTAAAAGAAGCTAAGAAAACTGCTAAGTCTTAATGGCTAAAAAGAAAGTTATTACAAAACCCCCTCTTAATAGATTTGGCGGTGTCCGAGTTGTTGAGAGGAGGATTAATAAATCAGATGTCCTCGATCATAGCAAGGATGCGGTAGCCCAGGAGATAGTAGATATTGCCCGTGCCAACATTGGTCACATTATGGAATGGGATAATAACGGGAATGTCAAAGTTAAAGACTCGAAGGATATTGATGAATTTGCTATTAAGGCCATTAAAAGAATTAAAGTCGTTCCTGGTAAGAATGGTGACAGCTTGGAAGTAGAGATGCATGACAAGGTAGCCATTTTAAGACTACTGGCGAAGGCTCAAGGATTATTAGAATCAGAGAACAATGTAAATACGCCAAGTGTTGTTGGTATTACGATGCATGGCCCAGAAGTCATAGATGTTGACGATGAGTAATGCGATTACTAATTTAAAACTAGACTATTCGACCTCCCCTATTGTCTGGAAGTTTCTACAAGATAAAAGTTTTGTTAGAGGATTAATGGGTCCTGTAGGATCGGGTAAGTCGTATGCCTGTGCATCAGAGATTATGCTAAAAGCAGTAACACAAAAGCCTAGTCCGAAGGATGGTATTAGATACTCCAGGTTTGTTATTGTCAGAAACTCTTACCCAGAACTACGCACTACGACGATTAAGACATGGCTAGAATTATTTCCCGAACATACCTGGGGCAACATGAGATGGTCACCGCCTATTACACATCACATTAAACTACCGAGTAGAGATAATGCTCATGGTATTGATTGTGAAGTTATATTCTTAGCCCTGGACCAGCCAAAAGATGTACGAAAATTATTATCAATGGAACTTACCGGTGCATGGGTGAATGAAGCAAGAGAATTACCCAAGGCTGTTATAGATGGATTAACACATAGGGTAGGAAGATACCCAACCAAAGGTGATGGTGGTCCGACATGGCGTGGTGTATGGATGGACACAAACCCCATGGATGATGATCATTGGTGGTTTACACTAGCCGAGAAAGAAAAAATGACAGGGAAGTTTGCCTGGAAGTTTTATAAGCAGACACCAGCAGTCAAGCAAGTATCGGGTGATGACTTACCAGAGAACCCCGAAGCTAATGGATATGTTTTTTCTGCTGGGAGATGGTGGAAAGAAAACGCCAAGGCGGAAAACACAAAAAATTTACCCGATGGATACTATGAACAATTGTTGCTAGGAAAAAATTTAGATTGGATACAATGTTACGCTGAAGGTAAGTACACTTATGTCCAAGAAGGAAAGCCTGTTATTCCCGAGTACGATGATCATTTAATGTCCGCTGATTTAGAAGTAGATCCGTCACTCCCCGTTCACATTGGGATTGACTTTGGTTTAACTCCAGCTTCTATTTTTGCCCAGAAAACATTACAAGGTCAATGGCGTATACTGCATGAGATTGTTACTTTTGATATGGGCTTAGAACGCTTTGGTCATATTTTACAAACAGAACTCAACATTCATTTTCCGAAGAATGAAATATTAATATGGGGTGATCCCGCTGGTATGCAACGAGATGCCATATACGAAACGACAGCCTTTGATCATTTAAAAACGCTAGGCTATAACGCAAGACCTACCGTATCCAATGACTTTAAAATTAGACGGGAAGCTGGTGCATCCCCAATGGGTAGAATGATTATGGGTAAGCCAGGTATACTGGTCAATAAAAAATGTTTACGATTACGCAAAGCATTAAGTGGTGGCTATCACTTTAAGCGTGTGCAAATATCGGGGGAAGAACGATACAAAGATTCACCGAATAAAAATGAACATTCCCATATCGGTGATGCATTTATGTATTGCTTACTTGGTGGTGGTGAACACCGTGCTTTAACACGCAATAAAAATATGCTGAAGGGTATGGCCACAGCTTCATCAGACTTTGATATATTTGCCTAATGCTTGATATTTACGATTACGATGACATGAATACTTTGTTTGGTTTAGATGGACATGAGTTACGCATAGAACCATTTAAAGCGGATCATTTAAAGTTAATGAAACTTAATGATGTTGATCTAAGTGTGATGAGTCATCACGAAGATTACTTTTCGTATATTGATCAAGCCAATGATGTGGGAACTGCCTATACTTTTTTTGATAAAGAACAACCGATAAATTGTTGGGGCATCATGCCTTATTGGAATGGTGTTGTAGAATTTTGGATGATACCAGATAAAGATTTACCAAAACATAAAATAAAATTTCATAAAGGCTCATTAAAATTTTTTGATTTAGTTGCTAGTCAATTAAAATTACACCGTTTGCAATGCACAGTTTGTTCGTCAAATGTTGTGGCTCACAAATGGATCAAAGCAATGTATTTTACCAGCGAAGGCGTATTGCGAAAGTTTGGTACTGATCAATCAGACTGGGAAATGTACGCAAGGATATATTAATGGGAAGTTTATTTCAAAAGCCAAAAGAACCAGAAATGCCACAATCGGTAATTGATGCTCAAAATGAAAGAGATGAAATAGCTAATGCGAAAAGAAAAACGGAATTAAAAAAAATTGCTTCACGCACAAAATCACTTCGTTCAAATAGACGAATGTTACTAAACCCAGATAACGACCCTACGGGCGTAGGCCCAACACTTACGGATACCGTATCGGTAAGAGATCCGTATGAAACAATAAGGAGGGTCTAATGGGTGGAAATCCAGTAGTTAAATTAGTTAAAAAAAATATACAAAAAATAGTAAGACCAACTTCTAATGCAACGCAAAGAAGGCCAGAAGTACAATCTAAATCTGCTATTGTTAAAAAAACTGTTCCAGAAAGTACAACAGTATCAAGAACAAAAATGATTCGTTCTACTAGAAAAAAGAATTTAGATACAACAGATGGTATGACCGAAGTAGCTTCGGTTAGAAATAAAAGAAAAATATTATTAGGTGACACAGGTACTAAACTTGGCTGAAGAAATTTACATACGCAATCCACGATTTAAGGATGAGCCTTCTAATCAAGAGAAGATTGCTGAAAAAATAAAGGAGAACGAAGATGCCGAAAGTGGTGACTAAAGACGGAAAGACTAAAAATTTTAGTTATTCAAAGAAAGGTATGGCTGGTGCAAAAGCGTTTGCTTCTTCTACTGGCGGTAAAATTAAAAATACACCTAAAGGTGATATGAAAAGGAAATATGGAAAAGCTAAAAAATATTAAAGATTGGTTTATCTCATTAAATAAAAAAAGTCAGATTACTGTAATAGCTGGTTTAGTTATAGTTGTTATTATTATTGTTGGTTTATTTTAATTAATGCCATTACCCATTAAAGACATTATTGGTAGGCATCAAAAAGCCCTATCCCGTAAAGATAACTGGCGATCTATTTATGAGGATTGCTATCGTTATGCTTTACCACAACGTAATTTATACGATGGTTTTTATGAAGGCGGTGTTCCTGGTCAAAACAAAATGAACGTAGTCTTTGACTCTACAGCCATAGACTCAACGCAACGCTTTGCTAATAAAATACAATCGGGATTATTTCCCCCGTATAAAAAATGGTGCAGACTAGAACCAGGAAACGAAATACCAGAAGCAAACAAACAAGAAGTACAGATGGCATTGGATATGTACTTAGATAAATTATTTTCTGTTTTACGACAATCAAACTTTGATTTAGCAATGGGTGAATTTATTTTAGACCTAGCTGTTGGTACTGCTGTAATGTTAGTACAACCTGGTGATGATGTTAATCCTATTGTCTTTACTCCCGTTCCTCAGTATCTTGTTGCTTTAGAAGAAGGTCCTTACGGTTCTATTGATAATGTTTATCGTAGAATGAAAGTAAGAGGTGAAGCTATTCTTCGTCAATGGCCAGATGCAAGTATACCCGATGCTGTTTTAGAGTTAATGAAAAATAAACCAGGGGAAGATGTAGAATTATTAGAAGCAACTATTTACGATTTAGAAATGGGTACTTATTGTTATCATGTTATCCATGAAAAATCACAATCAGAATTAGTGTACAGAGATATGGATAACAGCCCGTGGATTGTTAGTCGATTTACTAAAGTGGCTGGTGAAGTATACGGTAGAGGTCCTCTTGTATCTGCATTACCCGATATTAAAACATTAAATAAAACAAAAGAATTATTATTAAAGAACGCATCCATTGCTATTTCTGGTGTCTATACAGCAAGTGATGATGGTGTGTTAAATCCGCAAACAATTAAAATAGTACCTGGAGCAGTTATTCCTGTTGCAAGAAACGGTGGACCGCAAGGTGCTTCATTAGCCCCTCTTCCCCGTGCTGGTGATTTTAATGTTACGCAATTAGTTATTAATGATTTAGTCATTAGTATTAAAAAAATGCTCATGGATGAAAGCCTTCCTCCCGACAACATGAGTGCAAGGTCAGCTACCGAAGTTGTAGAAAGAATGAAAGAACTAGCACAAAATCTTGGTGCTTCTTTTGGTAGATTGATTACAGAAACAATGGTTCCAATTATTAAAAGAACATTAATGATTATGGATGAAAAAGGTTTAATTGAAATGCCTTTAAAAGTTAATGGCTTAGAAGTAAAAGTTATTCCTGTATCCCCATTAGCTAAAGCACAGAACATGGAAGAAGTAAATGAAGCTATGCAATTATTCCAAATGTGTCAAGCATTAGGACCTGGTGGTATGTCAACAGTTAAACCAGATGCGATTGCAGATTTCATCGCAGACAAATTAGGTGTCAGCTCAACTCTTCGTACAACAAACGAAGAAAGAGAAATGATACAACAACAAGCAATGCAAATGGCCCAAGCTCAAGCTATGCAAATGCAAGGTGGACAAGGTGGTCCTCCTGGTTCCCCTCCTTTGGAAGAACCCGCATCGGCAGTAGCGAATGAGGTGGGTGCTTGACGAAAAAGAAATACCAAAACCCTACAGGCGGATTAAATGATGCTGGAAGAAAACACTACGGTGTAAAAAGACCAGTTTCATCTGGTACAAATCCACGAAGAGTTTCTTTTGCTGGGAGATTTGCTGGTATGAGTGGACCTATGAAAAAACCAGATGGTTCTCCAACTAGAAAAGCATTAGCATTAAAGAAATGGGGTTTTTCAAGTGTAGCGTCTGCTCGTAACTTTGCAAACAAAAATAAAAAAGTATGAAACGAAATACACAATCAGAACATATACAATCAATAAATGATCCTGGATGGCAAGGTGTTAATGCTAATGCTGTCAAATTAAATAAAAATCAACATCAAGATCAAGATGAATTAGATCGTTTATACTTACGAGTTTTTACTACGAAAGATGGTAAAGAATTACTCAAGCATTTACAAAGTAAAACTATTGATCAACCAGCGTGGATACCTGGGGCTGAACCTTCATTTGGTTATGCAAGGGAAGGACAAAACTCAATAGTAAGAGAAATAATATCAAGAATAGAAAGGGTTAAAAATGGCTGAAGAAGCAGTACAAGAAACACAACAAGATACAGGATTACTAGATGGATTAGCTAGTGAGGTAGTAGAAGATAATGCACCTAAAGTTAATGAAGAATTATCACATCAAGATAAATCAAATGAACCAGCGACAATAGCAGAAGATGGTCAAGAACCAGATGATGTAGAATACGAAAGACCAGATTTTATTCCAGAAAAGTTTTGGGGTGATGATGGACCAGAGTTAGAAAAGTTGGCTAAGTCGTATACAGAATTAGAAACACAATTTAAACAAGGTAAACACAAAGCTCCTAAAGAATATAACACCGAAGTATTCTCTGATAAAAATCTTGCAATGGATGATCCTACGGTAAAGACATTCCATGATTGGTCTTTAAAGCATGGTATTACCCAAGGTGCGTATGATGAATTAGCCCAGGGCGTGTTATCTATTACGGAAGCTAATACAGAAGATACAAAGTTTGCAAGAGAACAAGAGTTAAAAAAATTAGGACCTAATGCTGATCAATTAGTTTCTGGTATTCGTGACTTTGCTAAAGGCTTAGTACGCAAAGGTGTATTAGGTGCGGATGACATGAATGAGTTTCAAGCAATGGCGGGAACTGCTGATGGTATAAAAGTATTAAATAAAATTAGACGATACTACGGGGAGCAAACTATTCCTACTCAATCTGTTGACATAGAAGGACAACCTTCTGGTGATGAACTTAATTCTATGATTGCTGATCCACGATATTTAACGGACCCAGCGTATAGAGGTAGAGTAGAAAAAGCATTTGAGAAAGCCTACGGTGGATCGGTGAAAGTACCTGTTGCTTAATTGTTTACCTTCACAAATTTTTTATAATATGAAATAGATTTCTTAGATCGACAACCATATTTTTTATGGCCGAACATATATATATTCAGCCGAGTTAATCGAACAACTGAAATCAAACTTATTAATTAAAAGGAAAAGATATTATGTCTTTAACATTATCTACTGCTTATGTTACTCTTTTTGATTCTGAAGTTAAACAGGCTTACCAAGCATCAAGTGTGCTTCGTGATACTGTTCGATTAAGATCGGGAGTAGAGGGCAATACATACAAGTTTCCTAAAATTGGTAAAGGTAGTGCTACATTAAGAGTACCTCAAGCGGACATTACTCCATTGGGTGTTGCTCACAGTCAAGTATCTGTATCTATGACAGATTTCTCTGCTGGTGAATATAGTGATATTTTTATGCAAGCAAAGGTAAACTTTGACGAAAGAAGAGAACTAGTAGAAGTAGTTTCTAAAGCTATTGGACGTAGACTTGATCAAATGATCATTGATGCGATTGATGGTGCTGGAACATCTTTAACTGTAGCCAATTCAATTGGTGGTTCTAATACTAACTTAAACGTTGATAAACTTTTAAAAGCTAAACAACTAATGGATACGAAAAACGTACCAGCGGAAGATAGATTTATTCTATGTCACGCTAAGAGTATGCAAGGTCTATTAGATGAAGCTGATGTAAAGTCTATTGACTCAAATACCGTAAGAGTTTTAGCGACTGGATCGTTAGACAGTTTCCTCGGTTTCAAATTTATTACTATTGGTGATAGAGATGAAGGCGGTCTAGCTGTTGATGGTTCTTTAGATAGAACGGTATTAGCATGGCATAAATCTTCTGTGGGTTTAGCAGAAAATATGGCACAAAAAACTGAAATCAACTACATACCTGAAAAGGCATCATTCTTAGTGAACTCTATGTTCTCTGCTGGTGCTGTTGGCATTGATGCTGAAGGTATTGTTGAAATAACTTGTAGGGAGTCTTAATATGGCCTTTTCAATTGACGGATTAAATCCGATTGGTGGTAATAGCCGAGCTGGTACTGCACCAGCGATGTGGACCTATACTACTACAGATAGTACAGCGGATATGAATTCTTCTGGATATTTCAATACTGCAAGTGACCTATTGAAAGTGGGCGATATCATGTTTTTATATGATAGCGATGCACCAACAATGGTAATTTCTCTTGTCTTATCCAATGCTTCTGGCGTTGTAGATGTGAGTGATGGCACGACTATAGCTGTTACTGACTCAGACTAAACTTAACTAACGAGGGGGCTTCGGCCCCCTTTTACAAAAGGATATTATGGCTAGTGGTGATACAGATGTGGGAATATGTGCTGATGCTCTAAGGATGCTTGGGGCTAATGTTATCACCTCTTTTACAGATGGAACTGAAGCAAGTGGATTATGCCAGGCTTTATATCCAGACATTAGAGATTCAACCTTGACTATGTATAAATGGTCATGGGGTACAAAGAAAGTTGTCTTAGCACAATCAACAACAACACCTATAAATGAATGGAAGTATGCTTACCCTCTTCCAGCAGATGCTATAGCGGGAAACCCTATTGCTGTTTTTAATACATCAAATACCTTTACTCATCCTATACAATCATTTGAAATATACGGTAATGAATTGTTTACGAATGAAACAACTATTTACATAGATTACGTTTACCGAGTTCCAGAAGATTTAATGCCAACATACTTTGTTCAATTAATGAAATACATGATGGCGTGGCATTTAGCAGAACCAATTACAGATCAAACAGAAAAAGGAAACTACTGGCGTAATATTGCATTAGGTGGTCCTTCAGAAAATAATCGTGGTGGTTATTTTAGACAAGCAATGAATATAGATGGCAGAGGAAATCCTCCTCAAGCAATAGTAGATTTTCCATTAGTAGAAATTAGAAAATAATGAGTAGAGTTACGAGCTTTCAGTCTAACTTTACGACAGGTGAGATTGATCCCCTATTAAGAAGTAGAACCGATATTAAACAATATTATAACGGATTAGCTTCAGCAACAAATGTTTTAGTAC
>VTLG01004796.1_pt1 | contig 13653 bp, 12 predicted proteins | sample 4694571 | NCBI WGS metagenome assembly VTLG01 (sample SAMN12604809, study PRJNA352737) | marine metagenome | biome: ENVO:00000447; feature: ENVO:00000209|ENVO:00000569|ENVO:01000036; material: ENVO:00002151; isolation source: viral sequences binned using virsorter ...
TAGTAATAAATGCTTATTTAATCAATTCAATATGGTTGGTCAGATATTTTGGGAAATCTGGACAATATTATCGTTAAATAAATGTATTGAGTCATTTATAGACCAATTAAAAAAAATCAACGCAAAAAGAGATAGTCAGGACCATATTATACCACTTTCATAAATTCAAGCAAAAACAAAAAAGCCCGATCGGATTGAAAGGGCTTTATGAAATAAACTTAATATGAATCTTACTAAGATAGATCTGATAGAAAAAATAATATATTTATGGTGAATCTATCTAATTTTCAATAAAGATAAGATAAACTATTTGATCTTACAATATTATCGTTAATATAACTACATTTTTAATTTTTGTTACACAATAGAAGCAACAATAAAAAATACTAAAGTTATATAGATATGATAAAAGAGATACAATTAAAAATACCAAATGAATTGTCTAGTGTCAAGCTCAGGCAATATCAGAAATATATAAAAGTAGCAAACCACGATCCAGATAAAGAACCTACTAAGGAAGAAATAGATTTTGCAAATCTAAAGTTACTAGAATGTTTTTGTGGAATATCTTTAAAGGAAGCATACAATTTAGAACTAACCTCATTTTCACACATACTAAACCACCTATCTAATATATTTAAGGAAGAAACACCTTTGCAACAGAGGTTTACTATGGTTGATATTAATGGAAAGGAAGTTGAATTTGGTTTTATACCAAACATAGAGGAGATAACTTTAGGTGAGTTTGTAGATTTAGAGAAATATATTCAGAGTTGGGAAACTATGCACAAAGCTATGGCAGTTTTGTATAGACCTGTAACTTTTAAGAATAAGAATTTATATCTCATAGAGGATTATAAGGGGAGTGAGAAGTATTCAGATGCTATGTTAGATTCTCCTTTAAATGCTTCTTTAGGTGCTAATGTTTTTTTTTATCATTTAGGGAGAGAGTTGTCGAGTCATTTGACTCACTCTTTGGCGAATCAGGTGAAGTCGGACTCTCAATTACGTCAAACTTTGGAACAAAATGGGGTTGGTATCAATCAATTTATGCGATTGCTGGAGGGGATGTCTCAAAATTTGAGAACATTACAAAATTACCCTTATTTCAATGTCTGACCTGGTTAGAGTTTGAGAAAGAGAAAAACGAATTAGAAGCTAAAATGCTAAAGCAAAATATAAAATGAGACAAGTATATACAATATTAGATAAATTAAAAACCATATTAAGAGCAAATGGAATAACAAAGTATGTTACTTTTGGTGATATATTACAAGTGGATCTGAATAAAACTACTATATACCCACTTGCTCATATTATATTTGGTGATGTTACTTTTGAAGATAGAATTATGAGAGCAAATATTCAAATATTATGTTTAGATGTAGTGGATCAAACAAATTTAAAGCAAGATGAGGATGAGTTTCTAGGTAATGACAATGTACAAGATGTTCTGAATACCCAACTACAAGTAGTAAATCAATTACAACAAGAAATGAGAAGAGGAGATACATTTTCTGAGAACTTTCAAATTACCTCTCCTATAATTGCCAACCCAATAATAGACCAATACGAGAATGAACTTGCAGGGTGGGGGGTAATAATAGATATAGAAGTTCCAACAAACGAATTATCTCTTTGCTAATGATATATAAGTTTTCATCAGAAGCTCTTAATAGAGTCAGATCTAAATTAGAAAAAGCAATCAAGGAACAGATAGAGAAACCTTTAGGGAAACCAGCTATAAGGTTAGATGCAAGTGGTAATTTAAAAAGAAGTATAAGAGGAGTTGTTTTTGCTGCGAAAGATTCTATATATATGAATATATATGGTGCTAGTTATTTTGACGATATTGATAAAGGTGGTTCACCAAAAAATGTAAGTGAGGGAACAATATTACAATGGATAAATAGCAAAAGAGATTTCACTTTAATTGGAAATAGTAAAAAAGTAGCTGCGAAAAATATTGCTAATGCTATTCGAGAAAAGGGTACTATAAAAAGATTTAATTATGGTGGTGCTGAAATAATAGATTATTTAGACACAACATATTACGAGTGGATAACAAAAGAGATATATAATGGTTATTATAAAGACCTAGAAGTAGAATTAGATAATTTAACAAAGAATGTCAATAAACAAAGTTAATACAAGAAGTCCTTTTTATGTTGTTTCAACAGGAATTGAGGAATCAACAATTGAAAATGCTTCAATAGAAATCTCTGGACCAGCAAAAGGAACTTATGGTACTGATATAACATTATCTATTAACGCAACAAACTTTACACCTCAAAGTTATGCTTGGACTGGTGGTGCGATTGCTGGAAATGCAACTGCAGCTCCTACGTTTACACAAAGTGGAAGTGGATCTTCTGTTATAACTTATGGTTGTACAGTGACTGATTCAAATGGTACTCAATATACTGCGACTAAAGATGTAACTTGGAACTCAGTAACTCAATATGAAATTACTTTGCAAGTAACAAATAGCATAGCAGGTCCAAGTGCTGGTTATACTTTTACTGGTTTAACTTTTAATTCAACAACTGGTTATTGGGAAGCAAAAAAAGTTGGAGTTGCAGGTGCTTCTTATAGCTTCGCTTTTAGTGTGGCTGCTAATAGTGGTTATACAGTAGACTCAACTTTAACTTTTTCACCAGTATCACCGATTGCAGGTACTATTGGAAGTTCTGATGCAACTGTAACATCAACTGTAACTGGTACTGTTTCCCTAACAACAGCTTATTATTTAACAAGATCAACTTCTAATGTCTATGAGGGAAATACTTTTGATATTACACTAACGACTGATGGAATAGCAAATGATACAAGTGTGCCTTTTACTATTACAGGGGTACAAGCTGCTGATTTAGTAAGAGGAACTCTAACTGGAGCTTTTATAATAGAAGATGGTCAAGCAACACAAACATTTGCCGCTGTAGCAGATAATACAAGTGAGGGAGACGAAACTTTTACTCTTACACTTGATAATATAAGTCCAACAAAATCAATTAGTGTAACTATAAGTGATACTAATACAAACACACCTGTAAGCATCTTAGTTAGCGCTGATGGATATTCAAACAATAATTTAGCTTGTGAGCAGACTGCAGCAGAAACAGCTTACTATGGATTAGCAACTAGCCAATCTTTAGGTAATGGTGTAATTTTATATAAAACTTCTCAATTAGATAATATACCTAATAACACTTACACAAATAGTGGAGATTATTACAAAATAGGAACAAGTCATTATTGTACGATTGGTGCTGATAATGATGGTAAAATAGATCAATATAACGAATGTCCTACTTTAACAACAAAACAAAAACTTTCTCAAACAAGTGGAACAAACTCAATAATCATATCGTCTTCTAGTACAAGCACTTTAGGTCCTGATGGTTCGAATGTTTGTGATTTAGAAGCAGATACTACTGTTTATTATCAAGGGTTTATTCAAGAGGGTGCTTCTCTTTTTACTAATTCAGATCTGACAGCGCCGTTAGGTGGAAGTAATAACTATTATAGATTATTAATTCCAAATTGTACTAATACACTTGTGTCTTATTATGCTAAAGTATTATCTACTCCACCAGGATACATAAGTAGTATAGATCAATGTGGGTTTGATTTTGGTGAATATGAAGTTCCTACTTGTGCAGAAAATCTTACTCCTGAAATAATAATAAGTGATAGTAATACAGATGGAATATCCATAGACAATATGACTTCATATATTGGTACTCAAGAGGCATTTACATCACAAAAAACAACTTTAAGTGTAAGTGTATCAAATTTATCAGGTACTTTATCTTATCAATGGTATAAAGGTACTTCTTCAAGTGGTGGTACAGCTAGTTTAAGTTCTATAAGTGGAGAAACAAGTGATAAATTAATTATTAATGATGGTGGGGAAACGCAAACAAGTGTTGCTAATATGTATTACAATGTAAAAGTAAATGGATCATATGAAGCTGACAATAATTATCTTATAGCTTGGACTGATAGAACTAAGTATGAATGTAGGATGAGTACCACTAGCGAAGCACTTATTTCTGGTTGCGCTGTGGATGGTACTACAACTGCAATAGATTTATATGCAGATAGAGCTGGTGCTAGTACCTTTTGTTTAGGTAAATTTTTCTACACTGATTTAGCAGGAACTACCCCGGCTTCAGTAGGTAAAACTTATTCTGATAGCACGACTGGAACAAATAATAGTTTTAGGTATTATAAAACTTTAGCTGATGGATTTGAAAATTGTGTTACTTATGGTTGCGCAGGACCACCAGCTAGTCAACCAACAACTGGGACAATAACTAAATTTACAGGAAAAAGATGTGATGCACCAAGTACATTTCAAAATTTCTTACTTACTGATTTAAGTTTTGATGCTGAGGGGGGTGAGGGTTATATTTTAGATATTAAAGATGTAGGTCAAAATGGTGGGGCTGGTTGTTTTGAAATGGTAGAGATATTTGCTGATACTGACACTTTAACTGAATACATAAGCATTGAATCATCTGATTTAGAAAGAACCCGACCATACACAAGTTGTTCTGAGTGTCAAGGTGAAGCACCTACTGGCGAAGTTGATGTAGCACCAACACCTATAACATATTATTATGCTAGATTTGTTAAAGCTGGTGGAACAACAAACATAACTGCTGTAAGATCAACAGCTCAAATACCAACAGGCATAGTTATAAAAGTTGGTAATAGTTGTAGAGAATATTTAGATGACATTCAAGTAAGTGGAGCAGCAGATATATCTAATTATGTTCAATATTATAATGTAGCTGGTTGTAATGCTTCAATTACACCAACTCCAACTCCATCTTTAGCTTATTTTAGAAGATATGGGGATTGTGCAACAAATGGATCTGATATATTAAAAGATTATGGTAGTACAACTGATTTAGGTTCTAACTGGCCAGCTACTATTTATGATGGTACTTGTATGAAAGATATGGGTTCATCAGGTAGTAGTTCAACGCAAAACGTATCAAATTTAATACAATATTTTGATTGTACTGAATGTACAAGTGGTCAAACACCAACTCCAACACCTACTCCAACACCGACTACTCCATATAATAAAGCAAAAATAACTAGCGATACAAGAGCAACAAGTGTTTTAGCTTGTAGTGAACTTACCTCATATAATACTAAAGTATTTTACTCAGGAACACTTGGAGATGGTGTTACATTATATACTGATTCAACATTAACGACTAAATACAATCCATCTAGTAATACTTTTGTGAGATCATCTTCTAATTCAACTTTTAGAATTGGTGTTACAAATACTGGTGAAATTAGCAACTTTAGTGTTTGTTAAAATTGTTATATTTGTAGTATGATATTTGAAAAATATTCTGACATACCTAAATTGACTGAATTGGGGTTTAAAGTTATTAAGTGTCCAGATTCTACTTGGGAATATATAAGCTCTTATTATGATGATAATAAAGTAAATCAAATAAATGAAGAATTTGAGGGTAAAGATCAATATATAAAAGGAAGTGGTAGTAGCACTTTAATTACTATTACAGATGAATTTAGAAATAAGGTTCATAATGATTTATATGATTTACATAAAGAATTTTGTAATCATAACATAGAAAAAAGTTATGTATATGGAATCAGATCATATAAGAGAGGTGTTGTATTAGAAACTCATAAGGATAGGGTTGAAACTCATCATATAGCTTCTATTATATGTGTTGATAAAGATCTGAGGTGTGGATGTTCTAATAAAGAGTTTGGTGATGATTGGGGATTAGACATTGAAGACCATAATGGTAAATGGCACAAAATATATTTAGAAGTTGGAGAAATGATTATGTATGAATCAGCTGCTTGTCAACACGGTAGACTATCCCCGTTCGAGGGAACTTACTTTAATAATTTATTTGTTCATTATAAATTAGTGTAATACTATATTTTCTTTTTTGGTTATATACTAAAAGAGAAATATGGCAGTATTAGCAACATCAACATTAGATTTATATTGTTGGACAGGAAAATGGTCTGAGCAACCATCAACAGCTCAATATTCAATAACAAAATCAAACCCTGATTCTAATAATACAATAAGATTTGAGATAGGTGAACTTATACAAGATTATGTTGATATTGTATTTGATAATGACTATGGATTATCTTCAAGCCAAATTTCTAATGCTAAAACAACTTGTTGGTGGAGATATGAAAAGACAAATACATATAGTGATGGATCTCCTGATACATTTGAAGTGGTTTATGGAATCGGAACAAAAGGATATAGTTATTTTGAAGATGGTATAAATTCATCATTAACTACATCTAAGATGATTAGTAATGATTATATTTATATTCCAGAGAATGAAACAATAAGAATACCCATCTATATTGGACCTGGTGGTGTTACTAATGTTAAATTCTATAATGTAGATTCATCTGGTAACGAAGTAATAGTTGACACTAAGTCTTATTCATTATATAACCAAGCACCTTTAGGTCCAGAGGATTCAAATAATTATATTCGTTATGCTAGTAGTGGTGTAACTTCAACAAAAGTTGAGGTAATATCAACTAATACTTCTCTTTCTACATATTCATCTACAACATCAAGTGGTACTGAAACATTATATGTAAAGTATTTAGATTGCTCTAAATATAATAACTATAAAGTTTCATTTGTAAATAAACTTGGTGCTATACAAGATTTATGGTTTAACAAAAAGAGAACAGATAAATTCGAAATAGAAAGAGATAGTTTTTCCACAAGCACAATAACATCTACAACATCAAGTGTATCTTATAATTTATATGATCCATCTACTATTGTTCAAGATGTTTCAAGTAAAAAAAGCATTGTATTAAACACAAGTTTTGTTAAAGAAGAATATAATGAAGTGATAAGGCAATTATTATCATCAGAGGATATTTGGATTGTAGAAAATAATAAAACAATACCTATTTTAGTTAAAGATTCAAACTTTACTTATAGAACCCATCTAAACGACAAACTTGTTAATTATACGATAGAGTTTGAATATGCGTTTAGTGGAATTAATACTATAAGATAATGAAACAAGTTGTACAATTATTTATAGATAATGAGCAAGTTGATGTATTTGAAAGTGGTTCAATAAACATCCAATCATCAATAAAAGATCTGAGAGATCCTGGTAAAGTGTTTACTGACTTTAGTAGAGGATTTACTTTACCTGCTTCTAAAAGAAATAATAAAGTATTCAAACATTTTTACAATTATCATATAGACGATGGTTATGATGCTACACAAGCTAAAGAAGCAAGAATAGAAATAAACAACAAACCATTTAGACAAGGGTATATTATGCTAGAGGGTGTTGATCTGAAATTTAATAGACCTTATTCATATAGAGTAACTTTTTATGGTAATACTAGGTTCATAAAAGAGCAATTAGAGAATACAAAATTAAGCGAATTAACATTTTTAGATAATGTAGAAGTGATTTATGAACCAACAGGGACTAATAGTATATATGATTATCTTACTACTTCTAAAAATGTAACAATAAATAGTGTTAGTCATACACAACCAGTTGTCGTACCACTAATAACCCATACTGAAAGATTATATTATAATTCTAGCAAATATGATGCTTCTAGTAATCCTAGTGGATTTTATGGTCAATTTGCAGATGGTAATTTATATTATACTTCAGCATCACCTCACGCATACCCATTAAACAATAAAAGAAATGGTGTTAGTTGGGATCAATTAAAACCAGCTGTAAGGATTGACTTTATATTAAAAGCAATAGAGGATTTATTAACAAAAACAACTGGACAAACTGTAACCTTTTCAACTGACTTTTTTAATTCATCAAATTTAGATTATTATAATCTTTATATGTGGCTTCATCAAAAAGAGGGTAAGATTAGACCTGTAGGATCTGAGGGAGAAATACAAACTATAATAAACACTTTTAGTATAGGAACATATACTTCTATTCTTGATAGTGGTTTTTCTGCATTTACTGCAAAAGCAATAAACGCAATAGACGATTCAACTGGTACAGCTGGTAATAAAATATCATTATCTTTTAATAGTGAAAAGGTTGACAGTGTAATAGCAAGATTAAGTTTAGTTAGTACCTCAAGTACAATTCCTTTTAATTTATTAATATTAAAAGATGGATTTGAGTATTTTAGTGAAAGACTACCACCACACACAAGTACAAATGATTTTGTTGAAGTTGACTTAGAACCTGGTATGTATGAGTTTATGGTTATTACCAATAGTTCTGATGCAAGTACGATAAATTTTAATAATGGTTTTAGTTTAGAATTATTAGCAAGACTTGATGAGGGAAATTATGGAGAACAATTATCTGCTACTGACGTAACAATAACAGCTTCAAATAAAACAACAAATGCAACTCCTAATTTTTTAATTAGTAAAAACTTACCTGATATTAATATTATAGAATTTCTAACTTCTTTATTTAAGATGTTTAATTTAGTTGCTGAGGTAGAGAACACAAGCAATACGAGTAAAACAATAAAAGTAAAAACATTAGATCAATTTTATGCTTCTTCAACTACTTCTTTAGATATTACTAATAGTGTTGATATATCTCAAAGTAAAATAGATAAATCACTACCATACACAAGGGTAGTTTTTAAATATGAAGATGTTGGTTCTATGTTAGCAAAACAACATAGTGAAATAGCAAATAATACTTGGGGTGGGGAACTCTTTGATGTTAATAAAAATAAAGAGGGTTTGTCAAAATCAAGATTTAGCTCTGATTATGAAATAGAACCAGCTTTTGGTCATATGAAATTTGAAAGATTATTAGATGCAAATGATAGTGATGCAACTACTGAACTTATGGTTGGGTTTAGTGTAACAAAAGGTCAAGAAGATCCAAATGAATTTAATGAGGAAAAATACAATCCATATATCGGTAAACCAATATTGTTTTATCCTATATTAAAACCAGTTTCTAGTGAAACTCCTAATACTATACCTTATGTATGGGATAATAGAGGTGCTAGTACAACAATTTCAACATATTTTGTTCCTAGTAATACTGTGAAATTGGAAACTTCTTCAACTAATCATTTTGGATCAGAAAGAAGTGAATGGGATGTAAAAACAAGTTTACCAGCTTATGAAGATAACTTATTTTCTAATTATTATAACAACTATATTAAAAGTGTTTTTAGTTCTAAAAATAGATTATTAAGTATAAAAGCAAATTTAACAAATGCTTTTATGAGTAATTATTCTTTAGCTGATAAAATTATTTATAGTGGTGAGTCTTATTTTATTAATAAGATAAATGCTGATATAACAAGTGGTAAGTCTAAAATAGAATTAATCAGATCATACAATGTAATTGACTTTTTATGTTTAGAAACATTATTTGAAGTTAGGGTTGAAGCGATAACTGGTGGTCATTTATATATATTTAATAATAAATATGGTGTATATCAATTAGGAAATGCTACTTATACTTTTAGTAATGTTCCAGCAGCTCATCCAATAGCTTTTCACAACTCTGGTAAAACATCATTAATTACATATAGTGGTACTACTGTTGGTGGTACAAAAACAGGATTAGATGGTAACACATATACATATTATAGTGGAGATATTACTGTTGTAGTAAGTGGTGATTTTGGAACTATTAGTTATGAGTGTTATAACCACGGTTATATGGGTGGTCAAAACAACTTAAAGTATAATTCAGGTTGTGTAGTAAGTGTAGCACCAACACCAGTAACAGGGACACTAACAGTAGATGCAACAGACATTAGTGTTGATAGTGCATTAATAACAGCGGATCAAACTGACGAATAATGATAAAAGAAATAGTTGAATTATTAAAAGTAGATGATTACTATGGAGTAAGTGAAAGAATTGATATTGCTAAAGGTAAATATAAGGCAAAAAGAAATATGAAAGAATTAAAGGAACATTTTAAAAGAGTGGTAAATGGCAAAAGGTAAAAATTTAGTATATACTATTCAACTTACTGATAAGGGTACTTATCGTATTAAAGAGCTTAATAAAGAGGTAAAAGACTTAGGTAAAGCATTTGTTTCAATTAATGGTGATATTGAGCAACATAATGTTGCTGTAAAAGGCACTATGGCTTATTACGAGCAACAAATTAGACAATTAAAATCATTAAGAGATCAAACTGCAAAAACTGGTAAGCAATATCAAAAGTTTAACACTCAGATCGTAGGAGTTGAAAAGAAAATGAAGAAATTGACATCATCAACGATGTCTCAAGAGCAAGTAAATGCTCAAATGATTGCTAACACTGGTCTTGCTTCAAATACAATTGTAGAATTTGGTAGAACTATATCTGATGCACCTTTTGGTATTATTGGTGTAACAAACAACCTTTCAAACTTAGCAAATAACTTTGAATTATTAAGTGGTAAAGTTGGTGGTACTCAAAATATGTTCAAACTATTAATGAGACAATTGAAAAAAGGTGGTGCTTTCGTTCTAGCAATTCAAGCAGTACTTGCTTTAATGACATTTTTTAGAGACGATATTGAAAAGCTATGGAGATCAATTACAGGAGCTGCTAAAAAGATTAAGGATGGTATGGTTGAGATAAAAGACGAAGCAATTGCTAGTAGAGCCGCCTTAAAGGAGTACATAAATGTTATGAATGATGTAACTGCTTCTATGCAAGATCAAGAAACTGCCTTACAAGCATTATTGAGAGGAAACTCCCAATTAGAAGAAGCACTTAATAAAAATATGATTTCTGGTGAAGCAAGAAATAAACTAACTGAAGAGTATTTTCAATTACAATTAGACTTTTCCGAAAAAAGCACAGACTTAAATAATAAAATGGAAAAGTTTTCTGAGGGAAAGAGAAAAAGGGTTATAGAGTTAAAAGAAGAGTTAAGTTTAGAGAAACAAAAAATGACAACATTACAAGAGGAACTTAAATTGCTTGAAGCTGAAGATGGATATACAGGGGGAGTAGAATATCGAATTGATCTTGCTGATAAAGAAATTAAACGAATAGAGAAAAAAATTAGTAGAAAAGGTATTGATATTAATTTATTAAAAGAGACTTTAGACTTAGAGCAAAAAATGAATGGTTTTATTGATGATAGAATTACTAAATTTGAAGATATAGAAGAGTTTTCTGGACCTTCTTTTGATTTTGGAAGTGATGATGAAGATGCTCTTTTAGCAGATGTTTTAGCACCAAGAGAAAAAACATTAACAGAATTAATTAATGAAGTGCCAGTTATGGCAGATGGTGCTATTGACGAGGTATTAAGTCAATGGGATGACTTTATGAAAGACTTTAGAGATAAAAATGAGGAAGCATCTATATTGAGAGCAGAAACTGAGGCATTAGCTAAATTAGAAATTTTATATAATCAAATAGAAGAAGAAACAGGTACAAGAATAGGATTTGAAGAAGATAAAACTAGAATAGAAGAACATTTCGCAAATAAAAGAATATCAATAGCTGATAAAGAGAGTCAAGCAAAAGCTAAAAGTTTAAGAGTATCAGCTCAAGCAGCAGTTCAAGTTGGTAAATTAATGGGACAATTAGCAGAAGACAATAAAGGATTGGCGATAGCAGGAGTAATTGTAGAGAAAGCAGGTGCAATAGCAAAAATAATTGCTAATAAAAGTATAGCAGACTCAGCTGCTCTTCTTGCACCACCTGGTTTAAGGGAAGCATTACTTGCTACAAATAAAATAACAATGATAACAGGGATCGCAGCAACAACAGCTTCTGCAGTTCAAGCTATAAAAGAGATAAGAAACCCTGAGTCAGCAACAGCTTCTACTACTGCGGCAGCAGAGGGTGCAACTCCTCAGATCCAAGCTCCTGCTTTTAATGTAGTTGGTGCAACTCAAGAAAGTCAATTAGCACAAGCAATTAGTGGTCAAGAGGAAAAACCTGTTAAAGCATTTGTGGTCGCTGATGATGTTACTACAACACAAGAATTATTAAGAAAAGCGGCAGCTGGTGCAACTTTAGGATAAAACAAAATATATATAAAGAGTTATTTAAGTATGGAAAATATTATTGAGTTAATTATTGACGAAGATAACGAGATAAGTGGAATTGAAGCTATCTCAATAGTGGAAAACCCTGCAATAGAAGAAGATTTTATAGCATTGAAAGAGCATAAAGAAATCAGACTAGCAGAGGTAGATAATGAAAAGAGGATATTAATGGGACCGGCTCTTATTCCTAATAAAAAGATATTCAGATCAGGTGGCGAAGAAAATGATGATTACTTTATTTACTTTTCCGAAGACACTGTTCGTAAAGCATCAGAGCTATTCTTTATTAAAAGCAAACATAAAAATTCAACATATGAGCATACAATTGACTTAAATGGTATGTCAGTTGTAGAGTCTTGGCTTATAGATAATCCTAAAAAAGATAAATCTTCAAATTATGGTTTTGATCTTCCTAAAGGTACTTGGATGGTATCTATGAAAGTATTAAATGATGATGTTTGGGAAAAAGTAAAAAACGAAGAAGTTAAAGGATTTTCAATAGAGGGATTCTTTGCAGATAAAATGGAAAGACCAAAAGAGAGTATAGAAGAAAAAGCATCTTTCGATTGGGATAAATGTGATGAATGTGAAGAAGTTTGTGATGAATGTAAAGAAGAATTAAAAGCACAAAAGAAATTAGAAGAACTTATAAATAAATTAACATAATGCCAGGATATTACCCACAAAAAGAAAAAAATACCAAATCTAGTAAACAAACTAGAAGAAAAAATGCTACCGTAAGCAAGACAAGTCCTAAAGCATCATCAAGAGGTTGTTTATGTCCAGATGGAAAGACATACTCTAGAGATTGTTGTGATGGAACTCTTGAGGCACAAGGAGTTGGTAAAGTTTAAAAATACAACAAATTTTTCTTATATAGTTACTTTATAAAATCATAATATTATGAAAGCAAGTGAAGTAATAAATAGATTAAAGGACGTTCTTTTGTCTTCTACTGAAACTGAAGAAGTAGCTAAAACTACTACAAAAGAGGATGTTGAATTAAAGGAACAAGCACCTGAGGTGCAAAACGAAAATGTTTCAGAAGAAAGCTCTTCTGATCAAAACATTGATAATTCTACTTCATCAGAGGATATAAGAGAAATCAATTATTCTGCAGATGAAGTTACTTCTGATTCTAAGGAAGAAATTAAATCAGAGGAATTAGAAGAAGAACCTCAAGAAGAAATTGTTGAGGAAAAGAGTCCTGAATATGCAACTAAAGATGAAGTTGCTGAGGTTAGGGCTATGGTAGAGAAGTTAAGAGGTATGATAGAAACTAAAGAGGAAGCATATGCTGAAGTTCCACAAGAACTATCTTCTGATGAAGCTCCAACAGAGCCTTTATCTCATTCACCAGAAAATCAAGTAAGTGAAAAGTTAGGTGCAAGTATTTCTCCTAATCAAAATTTAAACACAACTTATGGAAGAGTCTTAAGAGCATTATCAAAATAAATAATTAATAATTAAAATTTAAATATAAAATGGCAACAACAACTTCAATAACGACAACTTATGCTGGTGAATTTGCAGGGAAGTATATCTCAGCAGCTTTATTATCAGGTAAGACTTTGGCAGAGGGTAATATTACAATCAAGCCAAATATT
>VTLG01008308.1_pt1 | contig 13652 bp, 18 predicted proteins | sample 4694571 | NCBI WGS metagenome assembly VTLG01 (sample SAMN12604809, study PRJNA352737) | marine metagenome | biome: ENVO:00000447; feature: ENVO:00000209|ENVO:00000569|ENVO:01000036; material: ENVO:00002151; isolation source: viral sequences binned using virsorter ...
TAGTGTTACTACCGATTGGACAAGAGTGGTTCACACCTTTGCAGCAGATACTACTGGAGCATTAGATAATGATAATGCTACAAGTTTTCAAATAGCTTGGTGGCTTCATGCAGGTTCAGATTTTAATGGTGGAACATTTACAGAAAATACTTGGGCATCAAGAACAAATGCAAATAGAGTAGACAGTAATGATACATCCTTCTTTGACAGCACAGATAGAACATTTGAAATTACTGGAGTACAGTTAGAAGTAGGCTCTACTGCCACACCATTTGAGCATAGGTCAAATGGGGAAGAATTACTTTTATGTCAAAGATATTACAGAGAATTTGGTGGTGATTCAACAAATGATGCTTTATTTGCAGGGATGTGGTATTCAGCCACTACTGTTTATTGCCCTGTTCAACTTTTACCACATATGAGAGCTGCACCTACAGTATCTAGAAAAACTACAAATTCTGGTGATTTTTTCATGTTTGGTGTGGGATTTTCAGACAATGCTGACCAAGCAGTCGGAAGTAATATAAGGCATAATAATTTTAGATTTTACATGGTAGGTGGCACAAGCAGGACAGCAGGACATGGCACATGGACACAGACTGCAGATGGACAAGCAATAACTTGTGATGCAGAACTTTAGAGGATATAATGAATATAACATCAGCACAATATACTAAAGATATAATTTCAGGAAATATAGATACTGTTAAAATAGTAGTTGATAACAAAGAAATGTATGTACCGATAGATAATCAAAACAAAGACTACGCAGAAATACTAGCACAAGTTAAAGCAGGAACACTAACCATCAAGGATGCCGAGTAAACATGGAAATAGATGCAATGTTATTTTGGAACATCATTCTAACTATGGTCGTTGTGCCATTCGGTTGGGCATTCAACAAGATGTTTGGCGAAGTAAAGAGATTACAGATATTATTAAACAAGACACGAGAAGAGTATGCACGTAAAGATGATGTTAAAGAAGATATGCATGACATCATGGATGCAATGAAAAGATTAGAAGATAAGTTAGATAAGATATTAATTGGAGCTAAATAGTGGCGATATTTACAGGTTTTAAACCAAATGCTATGCAGAAGATAGCTAGTCGATTAGGATACAAAGGTTCTATGGAACAGTTTGATAGTTTCCTAGAGCAAAATCCTGAGAAGAAAAGACAGATGGTTGTCTACGAAGAAGCTGCAAAACAGATGGCTAAAGGTGGTGTTGTCAGATTACAAACAGGAGGTGCTCCAACACAGTCCACTCCTTCATTTACTCCTGCAGGACAAGCCTATGTAACAACTCTTGGGACAGGAGAGGGACAAGTTGATGCCTATGGTAATGTTATTAAAAAATCATTTGATGAACAAGGTAATGTTGTAGAGACAACAGGTCCTGCCAATATACAAGATACCACTGCTACAATAGCACAGACAGGTGCAATACCTGTTGGTTCAGTTACACAACCACAATTAACACCTGTAATGCAGGAACAGATTATTGACCCTAATACAGGTGCTTTAGACACCATGACTTTATCACCTACTGCTCAAGCACCTACGACTATAGCACAAGGTCCTATATCAACAACTGCTACACAGATAGAGGCAGCACAGGCTAGTCCTGAAGTACAAAGTGCCATACAAGCTAATCAAGCAGCACAGACAGACTTAACTGACCCTAGAGCTAAAGTTATAGCTGCACAACAAACTGCCACAAGTGTTTCTAATGTAACTGCTGCACAAGGTAACTCCATACAACTAGACAATCCTGTGCAAAGAGAAATACAAACAGGAGAGATTATTGACCCTGTAGCAAACGCAGAAAAGGCAAAGGCATTTACCGAACAAGTACAGGCAGCAACATCCACAGCAACTGACCAAGCAACTGTGGCAGGACAACTTGCCATGTTAACTGCAAACTTTGATGCAACTAATCCACCATCATGGGCAGCAGGAGCAATTAGAGGTATACAGGCAGTTATGCAACAAAGAGGTCTTGGTGCTTCTAGTATTGCAGGACAGGCTCTTGTGCAGGGTGCTATAGAATCAGCCTTACCTATCGCACAGGCTGATGCAAATACAATCAGAACATTTGAACTACAAAACTTATCTAATAGACAACAGAGAGCAATGTTAGCTGCTCAACAGAGAGCTACATTTATAGGTCAAGAATTTGACCAAGCCTTTCAAGCAAGAGTACAAAACTCTGCACGTATAGCTGACATAGCGAATAGAAATTTTACTGCAGAACAGACTATTGCCTTAGAAAATAGTAGGGCAGCAAATACTATAAACTTAAATAATTTATCAAATAGACAGGCATTAACTATGGCAGAGGCTTCTGCACTTGCACAACTAGACACTGCAAATCTAAATGCGAGACAACAAGCATCTGTGCAGAATGCAAATAACTTCTTGCAAATGGATATGGCTAACCTAACAAATGAACAACAGACTGCATTGTTTAATGCCCAAGCTATTAATCAATCGTTGCTAACAGACCAAGCAGCAGTAAATGCCTCAAGGCAATTTAATGCTACATCACAAAATCAAGTAGACCAATTCATGGCAAATTTAACAAATCAAATATCACAATTTAATGCGACACAAGCAAATGCTCAAGGACAGTTTAATGCAGGTGAGGCTAATACTGTAGGTAGATTTAACTCTGAGGTATCTAATCAGAGAGACCAATTCAATGCACAGAATCAACTAGCCATTGCACAGAACAATGCAGTATGGAGAAGAGAGATTGCTACTTCAGATACTGTAGCAATTAATCGTGCCAATGAATTAAATGCAAAAGCAGTGTTAGATGTGTCTAATCAACAATACGATAATTTATGGCAGTTTTATGCTGACACTATGGAATGGGCATGGAAGAGTGCTGAGAGTGAACTAGATAGAATAAATGCCCTTGCAGTTGCAGAGGTAAGTAAAGAAGCACAAGAGTATTCAGCAAATGCTACTAAGTCTGCTGCAGGTAAATCTGCATTAGGCTCTATGATGGGAACATTAGGTGCAGCACTAATAGGTATGAAGTAGAGGTATAGATGATTAATAATCCTGCAAAAGCAGCATACGCAAAATTTGATGTAATGGCTAATATGATGAAAATAGATAGCACACCTGCAGAAAAATCTAGCACAGCTAAAGGACTGTTAAAAAGATTAACAACTAAAGATTTTTCTGAAAAAGAAGATAAGAAACAAGAGCCTATAGAAATAGCTATGGATTATTTTATTGCAATTAGACAGGCTAGAGAGGCTATAAAAAGAGAAGAAGATGTATAAAGATAGAGTAGAACCTACATTTGAATTACCTGTACCCGGCATGGCGATGACCCACGAGGTAGGTGCTAGACCTTGGCAAACACCTGCTCAATACACAAACGTTGATGATGTAGCACAATTTTATATAGGACAAATGCAAAGTGATACCTTTACTGACCAAGTAACAAGTTTACTAGAAACTAAGATGCCTGTTACCATGATTGCTAACTCTATGAATACTGTTAATATTATGGAAGGTGTGCATAGTATAGATGTGGGAATACTAACTATGCCAATTATTATGGAAACGATTATGCTAATAGCAGAACAACAAGGCATAGATTATGTTACAGGACTAGAGCAAAATTATGATACGCAAGTAATGGAAACTGATATTTACTCTGCAGCAGACCAAGCTGATGAAGAAGAAGAAATTGTTGTTGAAGAAGAAACAGAAGAAGAAATACCTGTAGTGGAAGAAGAGCCTATGGGTTTGATGTCTAGGAGAACATAGATGGCAAAAGTAGATATAACAAATGAAAATGAAAGTAAGCAAGAAACTTCTACTTACAAAGGTTTTAATAATAAGTTTTTAAAAGCAGCTTTGTTAGCTGTTGGCTCTTATTATTTAGCTAAAAAAGACCCTTATGTTTTAAAAGGAATTAATGACGTTAAAGATAAATTAGAAGAAGCAGATGCTCAATCTAGAAGAGATTACATCAACGCTAGTGCTACAAGTATTGGTAAAGTTATAGCAGAAAATAGAGCTAAAAGAAAAGAAAGACTTATATCTTATAAACAAAAGATTAAAGATTTAAATCAATACACAAAAGACTCTTATTTATCTGCTAACATAGTAAAAGATAATTTGTATGCAGAGATGATGAAGTTTGGTAAACAGGGACAAGACATAACTACATTATATAAAATTACAGACGATTTTAAAAAGAATAATGCAACCATTGGTTTAAGTGATGCAGAATTAGCAGGTGCGTTATCAGGACCTGTTGATAATATCAGTAAAAATTTAAATACTAAATTCCTTGCTCCTAAGAAAACTAGTTTTATATCTAACTTTATAACAGGTGGTGGACAAGAAGATGTTAGTGAAGAAGTCAAGGCACAAATAAAAGCACTAGCACCTGAAACTGAATCTGATAATATAGAGGACATTTATATTGGTGGTGGTTCGTTAACAGAAAGAGGTAAGCAATTTTTAACACCTAGTATAAGAGGAGACTACACTGCTAGAAATACAAATAATGATATTGTGGCTGCTATAGTAGATTCTACAGGGGGTAAATTAAAAATAGGTAGCAATGTGTCAGGAGAGCCTGTGTACAGTTATGATTCTGAAATTAAAGACAGAATTATTAAGGCTAACCTAATGTCTTTAGACGTGAATAGGAGGATAGCTGAGGTATTACAAAAAGAACAAGGTATGACACGTGTAAATGCTACTCAGTTAGTAATAAGACAACTTGACTTGAATAATAGTAAAAGTGATTACATAAAATTAGGATTGTCTACAGGAATTAATCAAACTAAACTTTCACAGTTTCAACCTGCACAAACTATAGCACAAATACGAAGTAATCAAACTCAACAAAGTAATCAAAATAAAAAAGTAATTAGTAAACAAAATATTAAGCCAAGTAAAAAATTACAAACGATTGTATTGTCTCCTGCCATAACAACAATACAAAATCAATTAATAAATTTAAAAAAGAACCCTCCATCAGGAACAAATAAAAAAGCAGCAACAACTTCGTATGTTAGAAAAAGAGACCAATTAAAAGCTAAACTAGTTTCTATATTGGTTAAAGACCCTTCAAATTCAAAATATTATAACAATCAAAAAGCAGCACAGCAATATGCAAATGATTTTTTAGACAAAAATAAAATTTAGAGATTTTAATGTTAGAGGCTAAAGATAAATCTAGCTATAATTTTTTAGAAGCAGAAAATAAAAACAGAGAAGTTTTAATAGATAACGATGACTTCATAAAAGAGGCTCGTAACTTTCTTGAGAAAAGAGGAGGTTATAGTAAGAAAAGATTGCAAGACAGAAACGAAGTGTACGAACAATTCTTAGAGCATTTTCGTTATCAGAATGTAAATGAAATTAGTGCAATTCGAGACTTAGAATATGCACAAAATGCAAACAAGCAAGACAAAACAGAGTTTGCAAATTTAATAGAATTATATGACACTATGCAAAGTGATTATAGTCTTGAAACTGTAAAAGATTTTGCAGGTGGGATACTGACTGCTCCCTCTACTTACTTAGGTATTTTGACAGGTGGTACAGGAAAATTAGCAGCAGCAGGTGGAACACAAGCCACTAAAATAGCATTAAAAGCCTTACTTAAAAAAGGTTTATCTAAAGAGATAGCTAAAAAAACTCTCCGTAATCAAATAAATAAAGACATAAAAAAAGAAATAGTTAAAAGTGCAGCAATTACAGGCACTATAGAAGGAACTGTAGGCTTGGGACAAGCAATAGCACAAGAAGAAACTCGTGTTGAAACAGGACAAGCTGATGAATATGATATGGGTAGAGTGGGTGCGACTGCAGGGTTCAGTTTTTTAGGTGGTACTATTGCAGGTGGTATAGTAGGTAAACAACAAACTAAAATGGCTAGAGAGGCTGCGAAATTATCTAATATAGCTGAGAGTTCAGAGAAAGCTATAGCCAAAAAAGCATCAGAAAAGGCTAAAAAAACACTAGACGAAACTACAGATAAAGATACTTACAATATATTAAAAGAAAAAATAGAGTCTCTTACAGAGGGTCTTACAGACATTAAAGCTAAAAGAGGCGATAAAGTTCCTTTAGACACAAGAAAAGTTGCTGTCGGTAAAAAATTATTAGCTGACATAGCTGAATCTAAAAAACTAGGAACTTTGGAAGCAGGACTACCTAAAGAGTTATTTCAAACTATTGCCGCTGCTACATTAGACTTAGCTAAAGCAGGAAAATTTAAAGTAAGAGACGATAAAAGAATAACTGCAGACATAGCTGAAGCATTAAAAAATGGAGATATAACCACCCCTCAAATTGGAAACATTTTAAAAGAATATAATTTAACATTTGATACTTTTTCTTTGATATACAAAGCTGAACTTTCTGAATTTGGTAGAGCATTAGGTGCTTCAGGAACTTTAGCTAAACAAATGAAAAAACTAAATAAGATAGGTGCTTCTCCTGCAAAAATTACAGATAAAGAAAAAGTAAAAAGTTTGTTAAACAATCATCTAGAAGATATAAAACAACTAGAAGAGAGTGGAATAACTAGTATTACTCAAAATGAAGCAAGAAATATTGCTGAAAGAGAGAATCAAATTGGTTTATTTTTTAAAATGTTAGATAGGACAAGATTAGGAATAATGACATCTCAACTTGCAACAACTATGCGTAACTTTGAAAACGCAGGTTTTAGAACTTTTATAGATGCAGGAACTAGAGCATTTGATAATTTTTTTAGAGTTGGTGCAGGGATTATTGAAACAATAGCAGGAAAGAAAAGAGGATTTTATGGAGGTAGAGACTTTTCACTAGAGGGATTTGGTGGGGGTGTCGCTGATGTATATAAAGGACTACTCAATCCCTATGAAGCTCAAGTTGTAAGAACTATGTTTGAAAAAAATATGCCTGACAGAGCAACAAAATTATTTAGACAGGCTGCAGATTTAGAGGCTAATACAGCAGGAGCTAATAAATTAAATAGAGGACTAGAGCAAATTGGAACAAAGTTTAATATACTAAACACATTTAGTGATAACATTATGAAACAGGCTGTTTTAACTGCCTCTTTAAAAAGACAATTAGGAAATAAAAAGTTTTATGATACAATTACAAGTGGTCAATTTAGTAATATTAGAGACGAAGTATTAGAAAAAGCAATTCAAGACTCCCTTGAGTTTGTGTATCAAAAAAGTTTTAGTGTGTATAAAGGTGGGTTTTTTGAAAAAATAGCAGGTGGAACTATAGCTGCACACAGAACCCTGCCTTTCGTTGTTTCAAGTTTTATGCCATTTCCTAGATATATAGCTAACCAATTTAAATTTGTTTATGACCATGCACCAATATTAGGTATGTTACCTGCCTCAAGAAAAGGTGCTAAAGAATATGATTTGTTTAGCAGACTAGGAAAACAAACTATGGGATTAATGATGCTAAAAGTAGCATATGATTGGAGAGATTTAAATGGTCAAGATACTGAATGGTTTGAGTTTAAGGATAATACAGGAAAAATAATAGATGGTAGACCTACATATGGTCCTTTTGCACCTTTTGTGTTAGCTGCAGATATGTTGCACAGGTATTTTGAAGCAGACCCCACAGACGTAGGAGCAGTATCTGCATCAGTTAGTAAGTATAGAAGAGACACTATACAGTCTATGTTAGGGTCTAGCTTTAGAACAGGCTATGGTGTGTATGCTTTAGATAAACTTATGATTGATTTATCTAGTGGTGCTACTAAGGGTGAAATAACTAGTAAACTAGCAGGAGAATTTTTTGGAAATATATTAAATACATTTACTCTACCTGCTGCTGTTGTAAAAGATTTTTATTCTCAGTTTGATAGATATTCAAGAGCTATACCTGAAACAAGAACAGGTGAAGTAGATTTTTTATCTATATTTTTAAATAGAGGAACAAGAGCACTTCCTGACTTTGGTCCAGATTATGACTTACCTCTCAGAAGTCCATTTAGAGAGGGAGATTTAATGGCAATTAATCCGATAGAAAAACAACTATTTGGATTTAGTAAAAACCCTACTAAAAATGTTGTTCAAAGAGAAATGTCAGAACTACAAATAGGTTGGTTTGATTTGTATAGTAAAGACCCAAATGAAACCATAGATTTAAGATTGAGAAGAGAGCTAAGTGACCCTGATGGAAATTTAAATTTAGTTAAAAGAGTTAGTACAGCTATGAAAAATCCTTTGTATGCAAATTTAAATAGAGCAGAAAGAGTTCCTAAATTTAGAGCACTAGTAAAAGCAGTAATAACAGAAGCTAGGATAGCTGTTAAAGAAAAAATACAAGCAGAGGAAGTGGAAGTTGGAAGGAAAGTATTTGGCACTGATGTAGATGCAGAAACTCTAGTTACAACTACAGACATTGCTGAGTGGAATAAGCTACCTTTCTACAAGAAAAATGCAGTAACTTCTAGATATAGAAGATTATATCCTTTAAAATCTAATGAAAAATTTTATGAGGGCAAAAACATAAGAGTGGATGCAGATAGAATTATAAAGGGTGTAGATGGTAATGAAATAACTGTCATGCAGTGGGCATTAGAAAATGCCAAAGATGTTGACGATATATAATTAAACAAACAAGTGTCTCATAATCCCCATAGCTAATGCAGCACAGGCTACCCCATTTACCATGAGCAAGGCTCTGTCATGCCATAGAAATGCCATACCTGCTAATAATCCTGTACCTATACAAGACGATATAAGGTCGTACAGAGGTAAAACCCCCACAGACCTACATATAATACCTGACATAATTAAGAACGAACCTGTCCACTTTAAATACCAAGACAGGTCATGGGTTGGTGTTATCTTTTGCATTTATATTCTTCAATTTCTTTAGTGTTATATCTGACATACTTTGTATAAGTTTAACATTCTCAATAATTTCTTCTAGTTTTTTAAAGAACGTGTTGTTCTTCTGTTCCATAAACTTCTTTGCTTCTTCTTCTAGCTTCTTCACTTTTTAACTTCTCCAAGTCTTTAAAATATGCAAAGTTGTATCCTCTTTGCCACTCTCTGTGTTGCATGGTATTTGTTTTGTAAGGACTCTCCGTTGCTATTATCTTAGCACCCTTAACACTCCTTATATATTGTTTTCCTCTAAATGCTTTTATGCCACGTTCAAACTGAATACGTAGAGGTGCATCATATTTACTTAGATTGGGGTTTCTTTTCTTCTTTTTCATCTATCTGCTTTCTTTCAAAATACTTTAATATCATTGACAGTCTTGCATCATATTTGTCAATCTTCTCCATCTCTTTATCTATAGACTCTATTATATCAGAATGCTCTCCAATGCCAACAGATGTTCTTAAATATATTTCTACATTAGCTATATGCCTATTAATATTACCTACATAGTAGGACTTCAAGGCTGATAATAACATTTCTCTCATACTACTCTCCTTTAAATGTTTTGATTACATCAGACGAAAACAACTTTTGTATATTTAACAAATACATTTTAGATGCATTGTTGTCACCACCTGCTACAGACCTCTTGTAATCTAACTTGTCAATAAGTTTCTTTAGATTGTCTACATTAAATACTAGTGTGCAAAAAACATCATCACCTATGCACAGATTATGAAACCAATAGTCTGCCTCAGTAGCATTTATACCACTAGGTTTACCATAAGATTCATACTCAATAGCTATGTTGCCTGTTCGTTGCCACATATCTCTTTCACTCTTGACTTCAATCTTTTTGTCCTGCAACATATCTGCCACATACTTTTCTCTGACCTGACCATACTTTAAGTCAAGGTCAAACTTCTTTCTATCTTGTGTGGATGGTTCTATTGTATTCATTTAACTAGCCTCTATATCTACAACCTCACATACACCTGCAGTACAGGCAAGTTCCTTGCTACCATTTGTGGTATCTTCTTTTTCAAAGTCTTTCAACTTATTCCAATCTATATTAGTTGGCATGGCTTTTGCAAGTGTTTCATATTCTTTCTCATCTATGTCTTGATAAGGAGCTTGTTTATATGTATGTTCACTAAAAGGTAAAAAGGATATGCCTGATACCTCATCAAAGTTTTTGAATACCCACGCACCCACTTCCATCCACTCATGTTCTTTTACAGAAACAGTAATAGATGGCTTGTGTTCACACCAATGTCTTTGGAACATTAGCCAATAGTCTAACTGCTCAATGGCAGTCATGGCAGTTCGTGTGATTGCACCTGTGGGTGATTTCATGGGGAAACTAAATACTGCAACACTATCAGGTTTCATAACATCAGGCTCTACAGGTATGCCCATCTCTTTCATAAATTGTGTAAGGGGGTCTTTGATATCACCTCTAACAGTTCTAACATAGTATGGATTATGTCTTGCATGAATACCTGATGCACTATCTACTAACTGTGATACAGTTCCTGATGGCTTCACACAGGTAATTGCAGTTGACTGTGGTATGCCTAAATCTTTTGCAATCTTTTTATTTGTATCAATAGCAACTTCCTTCAGTTCTATTAACATTCTCTGTATAGATTCCTTTGTGCCATTATTAAGAAGATAACAGTCTAGTATACCTGTTAGTGATACACCTAATAATCTTTCTTCCTCTGTGTTATCTCTCCATACTCTTCTAAGATATTTAAAATCTGTAAGTGTTGATTGAAATGTGCCAAGTATAGTAGCTATTCTAACTTTTTCTTTTAATATATCTAAGTGGTCTGCCTCTCTACAGACAACCTCTGTAAGGTTACAGAACTGATAAGGTCTAAGTATAATCTCACTACAAGGATTACATCCAAATGCATAGTCAACTTTTCTTCTTCCGTTTTCCTGCACTTTAGACTTGGCAGACTTACGATTAAATATGCCACGTTCTCCTGACTTAGATTCATATAAGGCTAACCATTCTCTCATGAATGTACCCATATCAGGCTTACCCTTGTATGCCACAGAGTTATTAGCCAATGCTCTATGCCCTTCATTCTCCCACCATGAGCCTGACTTTGCGTGTCTCATTTGGTCATCATTAAGATTGGATAGTGATATAAGAGCAGAACGCCTCACACCACCAACAACAACAACTTCACCAATCTTGCACATAATATCATGACACTCAATAGGATATAATCTTCTACCTGCTGCCTTTTTAAATATAGCTATGCAAAAGTTATATAAGTCAACTAGAGGTTGAGGACCTGATGCTCTACCACCAAATGTTTTTAATCTTGCACCTGCAGGTCTGACCTGTGATACATCAAGGGATGGTATCTGCCCTACATACAACATAGCAATAAGTTCTCTCAATGCCTTTGCCCACTCAGGTCTGCTATCACCTACCTTGATAACTGTTGTGCTATTCTCAAAGTGTTCATTAACAATAGGTAACTTATCTACATTTTCTCTTTCAACAGAGAAGCCTACGCCTGTGCCACACATAAGTATATACATACATTCGTCAAAGGAACGTGGACTATCAACAGGTATATAACTACAATTATATCCTGCAACATGACATCTGTCTAAGGCAACACCTGCAGTCATCAATGCCCTCATACTTGGCATAACACCAAGAGATAGTATGGAATCATTAATCTTCTCTCTCAATGCCTTTGTTAAAACATAACCATGCTTTTTCTTTAAATGCTTTTCCATGTAGTCAAAGTATCTGTCTACAGTTTCTGTCCAAGTTTCTCTTCTCTCATCTTCTTCTCTCCATCTTGCATAGCGAGACAATGCAATAAAATTTTGATAATCTGTGGGTAGGTAGTTTCTCATTTATCTCTCCATTAGTACCTTTACTTGTTTAACTGACACACCATCTATGTCATAAAATAACTCTCTTGTATAGTCTTCAAAATCTTCTCTGACATCACCATCTGAGGGAACAGGATACTCCTCTTCATCTACTTCAATAGTAATCATCATCTTAACTCTTATCATCTTCTAGTTCGTCTATTAATTCATTGAGATACCATTGTGCCTTCTTTAAATCTTCAACACCATTCTTATACCTGTATCTCCAAAGGTATTTCATAATATTACCCTGCAAGTAATACTGAAATCCATCATCCGTCATAGCTTTGATAGCATCAATGCATTCAACACCTGACTTGTTGTAGTGAGGTGGGTGATTAACCATGTCCATTATTTCTTTGTGGTCTGATTGTTCCTGTGCCTGTTTTCTACGCATCTCTCCTACCTCTCTAAATTTGTTTGTTAAAGCAACGTCATATTGACCCATGATTATTCCTCAGGCTTAAAAGATACTACCACCACGTTGTCACGCTTGTCAACAATCTTTGACTTATTTTGTTTATTATATAATTCATCTTCTTTTTCTAAAAACTTTATTGCTCTTTGTCTTAAATATTCATCCTTTTCCATCAAAGGTATACTTGCACATATCACTCTACAAAATTCTAATACTCCATAATAATCATCATCACACAGAGGATTATCTGCAGATGAAATAACAGAGACATCCACTTCTCCTGTCCATCTTCTGTCTTCAGTCATTGTAGGTTTTACTTGTATAATAAAATCTTCAAGATTTAATTTATCTTTTATTGTCATGTTATATTTATAATAGAAGGGTGTTTATTCTTACCCTTTTCTTTTATCCATTCCTCAGGTATAGTTATATCACTATACTTAAACCCATTATTGTTACACCATTCTGCATACGTTGTTTTAGAACCTGTGTATAATTTATTTTTACTATTGCCAAAAACAAATCTAATATCAAGAGAGGGATGTTGTTCTTTTATAGCTAATGCTCGTGTTCTTTCTCTTGCTTGAAAAAAACCTTTGGCTTCAATAATTATGCCATTACTTAGTATAAAGTCAGGCTTGTAGGTACGTTGAGTTAAATGAGACCATTTAATTCTAACAGTCTCATATTCAAACTTAACCTTTTTACTTTTTAAGTCTTCGGCTATGCCATGCTCTAACGTACCTCTAAAGCCATCTTCTAAATGTGCTATTGTTGGCACTAGAGTATTCTTCTCCATCCTGCAAAAGGATTAAATTCATACTCTGACCTACTGTAGTCATAGCCAAGTGCCTTCATCTCTTCTCTTACTGCTTCGTCTGCTAACTTCTTATTTTCCATAGCTTCACGTAAACCTTTGGTCTTCATTTCACGAAGAGTCTTTTTAGCTTCGGCTAGTTCTTTTTCCATATTAGAAATGTCTTTTTGCAATTCTTCAATCTTCTTTACATCTGCCATTATTTTACACTCCATATTTTTTTAGCTTCCTGTATCATGTCCTCTGACCATTCCCATTTGTCAAAATTAGGATACAACATAGAAGCCAACTCATGCTTATCATTACTGATAGACAAAAACTTTTGAATACTAAAAGCCACCTTTTTCAACTGCTTTTTATATGCAGTTAGTTTATCTAGGGTATATACTTTGTGTCCTTTTGGACTAACAAAGAATAAATCTATACCCTTGTCAGGATATGCCATAGAATATAATGCCATCTGTCTTTTCTGTGCTTCTGTAGGTTTAGATGGCATCCTATTTGTAGTTTTTAAATCTACTATCTTATCTTTAAATAAGAAGTCTACATATCCCATAATAGGAATTGGTAAATCCTCAACTTGAACTTCCACTTTTTCCTGATAA
>VTLG01010718.1_pt1 | contig 13652 bp, 16 predicted proteins | sample 4694571 | NCBI WGS metagenome assembly VTLG01 (sample SAMN12604809, study PRJNA352737) | marine metagenome | biome: ENVO:00000447; feature: ENVO:00000209|ENVO:00000569|ENVO:01000036; material: ENVO:00002151; isolation source: viral sequences binned using virsorter ...
CTCGTAACATTCTGAGCTAATTGTCTTTGTTGGAACCGAGAAGTTGTACCTAGTCTTTCTAAAGCAAATTGATAACCAGTTTCATCTCTAGTAACTTGATCAACTAACTGAGATTGTGCTCTACCTTGTTCAGCTAATACAGCTTGTAAGTTCTTCCTAGCACTACGACCAGCTTGGCCCATTGCTCTGACTTTACCTTGTTTAGCTAAACCTTTTAGAGCTACTTGATCATATTGATAAGCCTTATCAGCTCTAGAAGCTTGTACTTTATGGGTCATCTCCCTACCTTGGTGGGCTTGATCCATTAAAAGTTTTTCATTATTAAAGCCAATTGATGTCAACCTTTCATTATACTTTCTAGTATTCTCATTGGTTGATATCTCAGCTGCCATCGCATTATAATCTAACTGTTTATGATAGGTCTGAACGCTAGCATTGTATGCTTTGACTTGGTTTTTGTAGTCAAAGATACGCATTGCTTCTTTATCAGCCCACTCATTCTGCGCCATTTTATTCTTATGCTGACGCATCTGCTCTTGATTCCACTGCTGAGCTTCGAATTGATCAGTGGTGAAATCATGCTTGTTGACCATTTGTTCATAGTCAAACTTCCACCTTTCAATATTGGCTTGATGCTGCTCTTCAGTTTGGCCGCTGCCACCGCCTCCTCCGGACATATGTTCCTCCTATATGTTTTTGGTTATTACGGAATACTCATTATCCCATTTAAGTTTTCTAGCCAGACCCTTCCGGGTCCATGCCTCTATAGAATCACAACCTTTACTTTTAGCAAAGTATTCTATAGTATCAAATAAATCTATCCATGCCTCATAATCATGTCCTGATTTTGTTGACCAGGTTATAATTCTAAATACTTTCTTTTGTGGGTAAGTGATAATCTCACCAACTAAGGCGCTCTGTATCTCATCATTGGTATAGCCTATAAATAGATGTTCTTTATTTTGAAGTAAAAGCCTTAACACATCTTCTGGAAGCATTTCTCCATTAGCATGTGTTAAAGCCTTTTCTATTAAAGGTTTAACTTCAATCCAAATGTATGGTATTTCATTTGGTTGTACAAGTTGCGCCTGATTGATCATGTTCGTCGGTAGAAACGGGGTGAATAGTTTCCTTCCCAAGACATAGCAGTTAACGCTACTGGGAATGGGGAGTCACTAAAGACTCTAAGTGTGTAATTATCTGTACGTTGGTGTATAGGTACTGAAAATATATTCTGTGTTTCAAGAGGTACATCATCACCTAAGTAATAGTTTGCTTCTTGTGTTGGTGTTAAAGTATACCAATTATCTACATAGATTTCAACACTGTCAGCAGGTGTAGTAACGTTTGCGGCTGTAGTAGCAGCAGCTGGAGCTGCACCGAATGTAACTGTAATCTGATCAGGATTTTGGGCATGATCAGCAATGGTATAATCGGTAGTAATGGTTTGAATAGCACCATTCTTTTTAACAATAACATCAGCTTTATCTTTTACGGTAAAGTCTGGTGAGAATGCGACTGTGCTTCCATCACCTGTGAACGTTTGTGTAGCAGCTTGTACACCTTTTCTTTTAAGTTTAAAACCTACAACACTAGATTGACCAATTGAAAACTTACATCTAGCTACTGTAAGAGCTGCTGTAAAGTCAGCTAACTTACCTTGATCTCTAGCGTCCTGGCGGAAGTAGAGTTTAGGTAAAGTTATATCATAGTTATATTTATATCCTACATATACGTTTGCCGCTTGACCTGATAGGTCTTTGTTTGGGACTTTGAAATAGGTACCGTCACCATCTGACGCGCGGGTTGGTGTAATTGTAAAACCAGACTCAGTAGTACCAGAGAAGTTAGAAGTAGCATTACCAGCAATAACAATAACAGGGGTTAACGAGGTTACATCCGAATAAGGTATGTAACATTTTGAGAAATCATTAGTAGAATCATATACAACTTTCTTTTCAGAACCTCCAGTTAATCCATTAGTAGCAGCAGTATAGAAGTCCATGTGAGGGTTCACCTGTTGACCTGTACTGGTAACTATAATAGTTTCTTCTGGTGTTTGAGTGAGTGTTGCACTAACTAAATTATATCTTGCTGCTCCACCTGTACCTGTTTTGATCACAGAGTACATAGTATCTGAATCAGTCTCTACAAAGTGTACATTACCAGGAGCCTGCCAGTTAAACCATGTTTGAATAAGGTCAGTCTCTCCATCACTGTAAGTGCGGTAGAACCATATCTTATCTAATGTCTTACCATACATAGCAATGAAGCTGTTCTGAGGGCTGCCTGCCATATTAGTAATAGTAGCTGGTATATACTCAGCAACAACTCTTCCTATATCTACAACCCTAGGTGCTTGACCTGGACCTTGAGGTAGCATACCAAATACCCTGGTAAAACCAGCTGTATCGTGTGTTTTACTAACAAAGTTAATAGCTGTACCAACATCAACAGGGTCTATATCAGGGTTTGTCTTATAGTTAGATAAACCTCTAATCAGAGCTGTACTTGGAGTTAGGTTGCCTTCAGTAGAGAACATCAGGAACTGTTGGTTTTGACTGAATAACAGTAAGCCTTGTGCTGTAGGTATAATACCATGTAATGTAGCTGGTCTAATACTAGAACAACTAATACCAATAGGGTCACTATCTACTGCAGTCTGAGCTGTAGTCATGTAGAAGTCAAAGAACTCTCCTGACTTACTCATTTCTACGTTGTCATCTGTTAAGAATCCAAGTCTATTGTTGTAATAGAATGCTTGTTGTATAGTTTTATCACCTGTCTTAGCGAACATAGGATGCTCGTTAGTTGTCTCATCTCCTACAAGTCTATCAATCCAATCAATAGGTCCAAATGTAAATACATTTTTATCAGAGTTATATAACTTATGAGGCATAGTATCAGGTTTTAAACCTTCAGACACGCCTGGTCCTATAGTCTCTTCCCATACACCTGGTCCAGATGTACCATTATTAGCTACAAATTTAGCATAGTATGAGTCAGCAGAAGAAGCTGTATTAATAATTTCAACTGTTCTGCCATGTGTTGATTCAGCAGATAGTAAACTAACACCATCCACTCTGTCTTGATAACCAGTCATGGACTCACCACCTTTACCACCTGTTATGTAGTCTAAGGTAAAAGCAGAAGTACCTTCTAATTCAATACAGGTTCCTACAACTGTAGCTGTGATACCAGATATAGCATCTAGTCCTGTTTGCAATGTACCTAAAATATCAGCTGCTTTTAAGAAGTTAGTAGTAGAGTTATCATTAGGAGCTGTATCACCAGCTTTAGTATCAACTGTTACTGTGGTTTGTGAACCATTAATGGTAAGTTTAACTTCATACTTAGCACTATATTCTACTAAGTGTATCCTCAGAGTAGCATTAGTATTAGCTGTATAAGCAGGTGCAGCTTTAGTCTTAATTACTTTAGTCTTATTTGTAACAATAGAAGTATCTCTAATAGTTAGAAAGTCATAATCAGTTGAAGTGACTGCATTCAAATATGCTTTAGAATTTATAGTAGCTATGGTAAGTTTAGGATCTACCTGTGTGTTACCTGCATTTGCTTTAGGAATAGTAAGAATATCACCAGTTTGGTATCCACTGCCTTCTGTGTGTACAGCAGCAACTGTGACTTCACCACCACTGACAGTTAATGTTACTTTCATACCACTACCACTACCTCCAGTAACATCTACACCAGTATAGGTTCCGTTGTTTCCAGAGTTAGCGTTACCGCTTGCTGTTATAGTATAAGTTGTGGTTGTATAATTGATTGTTGCTTTAACAAGATCAATTGTATTCCATACATGTACAGCAGCATCAGCCGTTGTAGCGTTACCTACGATACATCCTATATATCTTTCATCAGCATCACGGTTATAGTAAAACCACTTAGCGTTATCTAAATCATTGTTATCCCAAGCTGCTCCACCAGTCTCTTTCAACTGTGCTAGGAATTTAAAACCAGGTCTTTTCTGTAGACCAAACGTTGGATCAGGATATGCATTAAGAGCTTCCTTTACTTGACCTGGTAGTTTCTTGTCATCAGGCTGGTTTGATACACCGCCTAAAAAGTTTGGTACTGTTTGTGTTACTGCTGCCATTAGCGGTATAGGGCTTGATAGGGCTTGTAGCTGTCGTAGACTTTCTTACCTCTTTGATGTCCAAAGAAAGTATAGTCACCTTGATTGCACTCATACTCTAGAGCTTGTGCTCTGTTCCATTGTTCTTTTTGAGATAGCATTTGATACTGTTGTGGATCACCTACTATTCTACTAGATACAATAGCCGCAGCTCTGGCTACAATATAGTCTTGAATAGGTCTAGGCAGATCAACCCAATCAAAGAACCATACTATATCACACGCTACTTTATCCCAAGTGGACCAATCATAAGTATGATTTACTTTATCGTATAGTTTACCATCTCGTCTTACTGATTCATATTGATTATCTTTCTCATCATGTAAATCTATTTGTAGTATATTATTTGCTATTACTATTTCACCATTAACATCTGGTGTTAGTTCATAGTACTCTTCTTTATTAAAGATCCAGCCTTCAGCCTGTACTTCACGAGACACATTAAGTAATGTATCATAAGCAATCGCAACGTCCGGGTTGGTTTGATCTAATGTTGTTACAGGAGCCTGACCAACAGACGCCAGTATTTCATTTACGGCTGGTAATTCTTGAGTAGCGTTAGTGGTAGGAAAGGCCATAGGTAATTTATATGAATAAAAAAAAGGGAGCCGAAGCTCCCCATATTGAGGTTAGTCACCTCTTGCTTGTGTATCACCGCCGTCTGCTTCACGACCAGTGTCACCGTCTTGCCCTACATAGGCAGTACGGAAACACATAGTTTCAGAATAGACTTCGGATTTCAAAGCGGTAGCGCCTCCTTGAGTAGCTGCTACGGAATGACGTAGAGCTGTGGATTTGTTACCATCAAAGTTGTTACCAGCTAGAGTACCTGTTACGGTAGACACTGGTAAAGTTTGACCAGCTGGGCTGGCTGGGCCGCAAACGCCATTGTTGCCTGCGACTGTTGATGCGTTTACAATAGCCATAAGTATAAATATATAAGTTAGGTGTTAGCGTCACCCCTGGCAGTTAGACCGTTAGCTTGGAGCTGACGACCATACTCTAGAGGAGTTGGCGCTGCGTGTGTTTCAGAACTAACAGTTGAACCAATTGCTTGACCCGCTGGGATAGTTCTTGTTGTAGCCACTCCAGGTTTAACTGACATAATATACCTCAAGCAGTTTGAATTTCAATTGCAGCAGCAGGGTTTAGAGTACCAGCACCCATTGCCAAACGTCCAACGATCAGGTCGCCCTGATACATTGTCTTGATATCGGCTCCGGTTGTTTGTACTTGAGGACCAATTGCTTCTACAATTCCAGCTGCATCCTTCTGATAGATAAGACCAGCGTGGTTGGAGAAATCTGTAGCTATTGCTTGACCAGTTCCGGAAGAACTGTTCTCACCAGCTTGCTCATTAACCGTACCAGCTTGGAAAGGAAGGTTGTTAGAACGTTGGATGTTGATACCAGCAATAGATACTAGTCCGTCTCCAGAGTTCAAGTTACCTTGTGTGTTTCCGTAGTCACGGTTAAGGATGTTTGAATCTACCTGAGATACTAGAGCGTAGTACTGGCGAGGTGCGAGTACAGCTGTGCGTCCAGTCTTAGGAAGGTTCTTTTCGTCTAAGATTGAAGCGGCTTCGAAGAAAGCATCAACCAATTTCTGAGCATCGTACTCATTGTTGGAACCAATCTTGATGATTGAACCACCTGGTTCTGGACCTGGTGATGCAGTGATTGGATGTGCTTCACGTGCTGCTGTTGCAATTACACGGAAGACTTTCTTGTCATATGCCTCGGCCAAAGCGTGACCGATTTTCTTAGAGATCTCACTTCTTAGAGAGTAGTGAGCGAGTGTTTCATCGAGATCGTATACGAAAGCTGAGCTTATGAGAAGGTCGTCACAGACGATGGTCTTCTCTGCTACTGGAGGATCACCCGATCCGAGGATGGGTTCGCCAGGAGTATGATAAGCTGCTTGCATACGGCCCGTGAAGATGAACTGTAAAGATTTGCCGTTCTTTAGTTGACGGTTTTGTACAGTTCCTTTTGCTATCGTTGCTGACTCATAGGCTTTGAATAGTTCGCCTGAGAACAGCTTAAGATAGGTTGCGTATTTGGTATCATAATCAGTACCTAAAGCCAACGGGGTGTTGGAGGTATTGTTAATAGTACCAATACTAGATACAACGGTATTAGCCATTATGCGAGAGTAAATGTATAGTTAACAGGTCTCTCAATCGATTGAAAATTTAAAAGTTGTGGTCTATCCCACCGTCTAGACAGCTTAAGGGTATCCACCGTAGCGGGCCAAAAGCAATGAGAAGGGAGTCCGACTCTGAGGTGCTCCCTACCCTACGCTTAGAAGCGCATGTACTCTGCGAAAGATCCGCCAAGTAATATAACGCCGCCGCCACTAGCATCTCTCTCAGCGAATGAGAATACGATGTCACCAGCATTAGCTCCGTTCTGTAGTAAGAACTTAACTTCTACAATATCATTAGCAGTATCTGTAGTGAGTTCTAGATCACCTTCTGCAGTTAGTGTTGTAGTGCCTTCATCTCCACCACTAACGAGCTGTGCTCTATAGATGGTTGGGGATGCAGGAACATCAACCTTAACTTTAATGTCTGCAGTAGCATTATGTGTAGTAAAGATATTATACTTAATGATGTATCTTTCATACTTAGCTACAGGAATTGTAAACTCAGGTACAGTTACCAGAGTAGCAGAGTTGTTGTTAGCTGTATCGTTAGGTAGGATAAGCTGAGAACTCAGCTGACCTGATGTGTAGTTAACGGTACCAGCTGCAGTGTTTGATAGAAAAGGCATTTGTTTAAATTGATATAAGTTAGTTACCCGTGTGTACTGTTCCGCAGTACTGGGTTAGTAAGCATCAATCTCACATGGTGGACAGGATCTACAATGTTGATGCTCAACCATATGCAGACCCTCTACAAAAATAAAGAACCCCAAAAGCATGATAACACATGCCCAAGGGGATTCTAATAATTTCATCAGAAGGCATACTTGACGCCAACCTTGGTCGCCCAAGCGTTGTCATCATCTGTATCCTCATCTGCAGTTAGTAGAGCTATCTCACCGTATACATCTACACGATCAGTAGCAGCTATAGAACCACCGAGTTTACCTGAGATTCTAGTGTCAGCTTCATCGGCTCCATCTACTGATACAATAGCGGGACCGCCTTGTACATAGAATGATGCTGATTCGTTGCCACCTTCATACCCAACATGAACGTCTGTGGTTGTGCCGGTATAGTCTGCTCCGGTTAGAGACGAATTGGCCTCTACGTTTACATAGACTCCAGCGGTTGCAGGTGTAGCCAGGCCAATAGAAGTCAGTGCTGCAAGTGCAATAAGTTTCATAATTAATTACTTTGTTTTGGTATAAGGGATACCGCGATACTTTAGTTGGACTGTCATAGTCTTCTCCATAGTAACTAACCCCCGTTCCATGGTTAGAATTCATGCGTCCCCGAAGGGATGAACGGATGCGGTATTGTTAGCCCAGGACGAATGTTCGGGTGGGCTCTGCCGCTAAGTCTAGCGGGAAATTGTGTGCGTTTCTTTCGTGCATTACTTCCATACCTAAGTCGGCACGGTTGAGTATGTCAGCCCATGTGGGTACGACTCTTCCATTAGCATCGAGAACGGATTGATTGAAGTTAAACCCGTTAAGATTGAATGCCATAGTGGCGACTCCCATAGAGGTAAGCCATATGCAAGTGACTGGCCAAACAGCAAGAAAGAAATGTAGAGCACGAGAATTATTAAAGCTCGCATATTGAAATATGAGTCTACCGAAGTAGCCGTGAGCAGCTACAATGTTATAGGTCTCTTCTTCTTGACCAAACTTGTAGCCATAATTTTGTGATTCATTTTCTGTAGTCTCTCTAACCAGAGAACTAGTGACCAGTGAACCGTGCATAGCACTGAACAGAGAGCCACCAAATACCCCCGCAACTCCCAACATATGGAAAGGATGCATAAGGATATTATGTTCCGCTTGAAAGACAAACATAAAGTTGAACGTTCCTGATATCCCCAACGGCATACCGTCAGAGAAACTTCCTTGTCCGAAAGGATATACCAAGAAGACAGCAAAGGATGCTGCAACCGGTGCGGAATAAGCAACGCAGATCCAGGGTCTCATACCCAGGCGATAGGATAGTTCCCATTGGCGTCCCATGTAGGCACATATACCAATGAGGAAATGGAATATTATTAGCTGATACGGTCCTCCATTATAGAGCCATTCATCGACCGTAGCAGCTTCCCATATTGGATAGAAGTGTAAACCTATAGCATTACTAGATGGGACAATAGCACCAGAGATAATGTTATTTCCATACATTAGCGCTCCGGCTACAGGTTCTCTTATGCCGTCGATATCAACGGGAGGTGCAGCAATAAAAGCTATGATAAAAGTAGTTGCTGCTGTTAATAGTGCAGGGATCATTAGCACACCGAACCACCCCACGTAGAGGCGGTTCTCGGTACTCGTAACCCAGTCACAGAAGTTCTGCCAGTTTTGTTGTGGCGTCGTTAGTGTGGCTGTTGTCATTTATTTGTTCAATAAGTTCAAGTATTGATGTGGACATATGTCTGTAGCCTGATCCAACATAGATCTGTCCTAAGACTACAGCTAGAGTCATTATACCCCAGAAGGTATAATACTTATTTGTTTTTCGTACCCTTCCCTTTGACATTTTTCTTGGGTGGTCTTCCTTTTTTAGTTCCGTATGTACCAGGTCCGTAAGGCATTAAGCTACTACCTCACCACCACAGTCAGATCCATCAGTTGTTGTACCAACCATTTTCTTACACTGTGCTAGTTGGTCAGCTGTAGACTTGTTATCATTGTAAGGAATGAACCAACGGTCTCCTGTTGTGTTAACCATGTATTCTATTTGAAAGTCGTTAGCCCTAGAAGCGGGCTTTGGATTGTAGATAATACTCATTAGAATTGTAAGTTAGATCGTTCTAGTTTATCGTAAATATCCTGACGATAGGCAGGGTCTTTATCATATTGTGGGTCACTCATAGCTTTCACTACCTCAGCTTGGCTACGGAATACATCCCCAGTTGCTTTAGCAGCTTTACCTGTAAGCATTTCCCCATCAACTCCTTTAGAGTCATTGTATCTATAAGCTAAAGCTTGTACTGCAAAGTATGCTGCAAGAGGATTGCCTTGATCCATGACATCGTCATACATCTTGACTTCCCTTTCACTGAGATTTTGCCCAGCCCATTGCATCATATCATTGTACCCTTGCTCTCCTCCAACAACACCTTTCAATTGACCTATATTCTCTTCAGTTAATACTGGTGTTTCAGAGTCAGGACGTTCTGATCTATCCTTAAGATACATCTGTGCTATCTCACGGGAGTCCATGTTAGCAAGTTGCTTAAGAGTTTCCTCTTTGTACTCACCACCTTTAGCTTGTTCCCATAAAGTATCTAAGAAGGTAGTATCAATTTCATCAGGTTTCTCTTCTTCCTTTTCTTCCTTAGCCTCTGATTTCTCAGGCTCAGTTGTTTCTTCTTTAGGATCACCAAGCTTCTTTTGTAACTCAATGTAACCCTTTTCTAATTCTTCAGCATCTTTAAACTTACCTGCTAGTAATTCATTCTGCTGTTCAGCTAATTTCTCACCAACTTCAAGGGACTCTTGCTCTTCTGTAGTAAGCTCACCCTCAGCTTGCTCACTTGGATCGTATGTTAGTGTTGCCATTTACTGTTTCTACTTGTAAGTTTCCAAGCCCAACTGTCTTCACCACCTTAGTACCAGGTGCTTTGATAGATGGGGTGCCAACCTTCATCCGAGGTGCATACTTCATTTTAGTTACCTCTTCTTTTTCTTCAAAGAGTTCCTTGTCGTCTGCACTCAGGGGTGGTTGGACTTTCTTTGTGCGCTTAGCCCGCTGGGGGCGCGCCGCCTTCAATTTGTCCACCGAGTTCCTCCGCTAATTGTGGGTTTTTACTTGGGTCATTCATTGGAGCACCAGCTAGTTGAGCACTAACCTTTGCTTCCTCCATATCCATTTGTTGCTGCTGCATTGCTTGCTGTTCACCTTGTACTTCCTGCATAGAACGTACAAGATTGAGTACATCAATACCTTGTGCTGCTGCTAGACGTTTGATAACCTCTTCAGGATTTATGTATTGTCCTAAAGCTTCTGGTCCCATAGTCTGAGCAATCATAGTTAGGAATTGACCTAACGCTTCTCTGTCCTGGCCTCTGCCTAAAGCATTTACACCAGCTACAATGGTAGGTTTCACCATTGATTTAGGTAGCTTAGGTATCTGTCCAGTCTTTTGGAATACAGACAGCTTACGATTTAAGTATGGTACTAAGAACTCAACTGTCAGTAGACTGAATAGTCCACCAAGCTGTTGCTCTAGTTCCATCTGTGTCATGCGTACCTCTTCAGCAGTGGTACGTTCGCTCTGTCTGATACTTAGAATCAAAAATGCTTCTGCTAATCTCTTCTCTAATTGTCCTACCATTTGATAAGCTGTGGCGAAGTCAGCAGTCTTACCGACTTGCACAACTCCTATATCATCTGGTCGTCCTTGGACGATAGCACCGTTGCCTGCACTGGCAAGGGTCTGTGGTTTAGTGGTAGAACTTGGGCTTACAACAAAGACAACCTTAGCTGCCGCTGCTGATCCTTCAACTAATGCTTGAGATAAAGCCTCAAGACTTTTCAAATCTCCAACAAATTCCTCTACTCTTCCCCGCCCGTAGGCTTCACCATCTACTGTATTAAAACGTAGATGAATCCAAGGGTTAGTATCAATAGGTGATTTACCTCTTGAGTTTGGAATGATTTTATCGAAGACTTCTTGATGCCAGAGGAATCGATTGCCGTCTCGTCTTACATGTGTGTAGACTTCGCAATCATCTCTGTCTTCATCTTCTTCCATACCTGGTGCTGGTGGTTGATAATCAGGTATTGAATCCGCCAATAATTTTTTGGCAATTTTTTCTTTGGTGACAATCTCTATGACATTACCATTACCATCTCGATCTATAACAAAACGGTTTAAAGGATAGAGCTTTAGTCCATCTTTACCCATGAAGATCAAAGCGTTACCTGCTACCACCAAATGTTTAAGTGCTTGGTGTATGGTAACACGATCATCAGAAGCTGCAATAGCTTCCATGATAGTACGTTCAATCTTTGCAAAGGATAAATCTAATTCTGATTTAGCTTCAGCAGGTATCTCTTCACCCAACTCTGTATCATCTAACTGTAGCTTAAAGAAGCTGGTGTTTACTGGCATAAGAGCGAGCATTAGTTTTGAAGCTAAAGTCACTACACCTTTGGCACCAACTGATTGCCATGGAGTTTTTAGATCGTGGGTTCCACCTCTGAATTGTTCCTCATCTCGAATTAAATATGGAAGTGTAAGCCTAGCCGCTACATCCGCTTGTGTTAGATACTCGGAACGGTATCCTCTGAGAGCATCATACCTTTTTCTTGCGCTCATTATACGTTAAGGGTTTTAATTTTCAGTCCTTTGTTTGGCCTAGCTAATGCAGCTGTGCCTGCGAGACCGGAGCCTCTGAATGGTGTACCTTGTGCAGCTTGTATACCCATTGCACTTGGGTTTCGTACAGCAGTACTACCCGTGTACTTAATCTTCAATGCATCCTTAGCAGCTTGTGCTACATCAGCTTGTAAATCAGTATACTGAGTACCCATAGCATCATACTTATTTTGTAACATGCTATATTGACCACTGAGATTCCTATAATCACCTTCAAGAGCTGAATATTTACCACCTAGATCAGTTAAACGCTTGTCTTGTGCGGCAACGTCCGCACCAAGTTTAACATTTCTAAACGACTCATTCAAGTTATGACCGGCGTCGGGATTCTTAAGACCATGCTCCTGCCAGTGCTCCATGATGTCTTGATCTGACACACCTTGCTGACGCATGAAATTAATATCAGCATCACCTATATATTGATGCCTACCTTCTTCTGCTGTTTGTGTAACCTTACCTGATATCGGATCTACTTTATCACTATGTGTACCCCAGACACTTGTTGGTCCTTTTATTTTTAGGTCTGCACTTAATCCGGACCCTCCTTTATTACTAGCAGCAGTTCTTGACTTACCTAAATCAGATCCAAGAGCCGCTTCAATATCACTAACCGAATACCCTTGAGCTAAGGCAGCACTGACTGCTTTGTGACCAATCATAGTAGGATTGGTGGTTACATTTCCTTGAGCATCTGTGACTTGCTTACCACTTGCTGCGCCTGGGTTGGCGTCAAATACTTCCCAAATGTTTTTTGCCATGTTTACTGTCCTCCAGCTGTAAATTTACCAGTTGGAGCAGACTTTATACCACCCCAATGTTTTATACTATCAGGTGCTTCGACCTGTGTTCTTTTTATTGTATCTAATGTTGGTAGACTATCAGGTTTAATAACTTCAATTGGTGTAAGCACCTTCTCAAAGTTCTCTGCACCCCATAGATCAGGTACATCTAAGTAAGTCTTTGTATAAGGCTTAGCTGTTTCAGGATCAAACTGATCTACATATTCATTCTCCCATGTATAACCAGCTAAAGAATGTTTATCAAACTCTGTTCCTTTCCCACGAATAAATCCTACCTTCTCTTCTGTAGTTGGAGCGCCAGTTTCATCAGCAGTACTAGTTAAGTAATCTTTAAGAGTACCACCGTATTCTATCTTACCTGACTTAATACGATTTGAGAACTCCTTTTGATAAGCATTATCATTGTAGTAGTTAGCCCAGTCAATAGCACCTCTAGTTTGATGTAAGTAGTGTTCGTTAGAACCTACAGGATGCTTTTCAAAATCATGGTCAGACCAATTTCGTACTAGATCAAGACCCCAAGTTACTTCAGCTGTTTCTTGCTGAATAGCACCTTCTTTATCCCATCCAGACGCTCGCCAACCTTCTTGACTCATGTTATGTATAGTACCATCAGGTGCTACAGTTTGGCGACCAGTGGTACCGTATAGTTCGTCAATAAATATTGACTCATATATATTAGCTTGTTTAACACCGAGGTTTTTAATTGATGCACTTTGTTTATCCATATGCATATCAAAACCACCAGCGTTCTGTGCTACTGCGAATCTATCCCAGTACCAGTCTTTATTAGGCATTACTTATTCCTCAAGTCTATTGATTAGCCACTCAACTACTGAGCGTTGACCGGCTTTGTACATTATAACTGATAGTTCTTCTTTAGGGTGGGGAGTATGATGAGGAAAATTTGCCTGCATCTCTTCAAGAATTTTATCATCAACCCGAGGACCAAGTACGGCCTCAAGCATATTGTGGGAGGTTTGCATTTGAATGTTCAAAGAAAGCTGGCATCCGAGCTGCTTTAGTATCAGAGAATTCAGGCGCTTTGCCCTGGTACATTAAGTTATCGCTCGCATCCAGCCAGAATTTTTTGTCCAAATATCTATCGTAGGTATTTGTACCTAGGGGTTGGAGTATCCAGTTAATGGTGGCCTTCCTAAGTTTATCCAGAGAT
>VTLG01015277.1_pt1 | contig 13651 bp, 18 predicted proteins | sample 4694571 | NCBI WGS metagenome assembly VTLG01 (sample SAMN12604809, study PRJNA352737) | marine metagenome | biome: ENVO:00000447; feature: ENVO:00000209|ENVO:00000569|ENVO:01000036; material: ENVO:00002151; isolation source: viral sequences binned using virsorter ...
CTTCGCGACGGTATCGCCGAGGGTGATGATCACATCTTTCTGCACCCCTCTGCGGAACTCGTTGAAGAGATACACCTCGTCTTTTCTCACCAAGAAATCGATCGTCCCGGTGACCTCGCGATATGCCGGGACGGTCACATCAGCCGCTGAAGAGCCGCCGAATTCGGTGTTAAGGAGATCGATCCCCGTATTGACCGAGATCGAGCCGCCCAGGTGCGTGATCGTCGTCGATCCGTTATCGAGCGACAACGACCCCTGCGTCCCAAAAAGCGGATCGCCCGCGAAGCTCCCGGTCGGCACGTAAGGCTTGATCACGGCATCGTCGGCCCAGGAGGACGACGCGACCGTCAGGGTGTTGGTGCTATAATTGACCGCCGTGACCTGCACATCGTCCGTCGAGGCGATCGAGATCACCGAGTATTTGCTGAAAAAATCGGCATCATCGACAATCAAAGCGGTCGCGGACGATCCGGTGCCATTGGCGAGCGTGTTGCCCGTCTGGATGTAATCCTTGCCCACGCCCGTGACGGTCCAGGTGATAAACGAATCGCCCGACCAGTTGAACGTCAGATTCTGGACGATCGCCCCATATACGCCCTCGCTCAGATCCGTTGTCGAGCGATAAATCGCGCCCGATAAAGCGGTCGGATCTTTAAGCAGGGAATACGTCACCGAAGTGCTGCCCGCGACCGTCTCGGTCCCGAACGCGTGTTTGATCATATCGCCAATGTCGGGCGCGGTCCCTGCCGTTCCCGAGGGGCGAAGGATTCCGCTTGCCGACCAGGGCTGTACCGGAGTGCGCGTCGTGGTCTGCTCGATGCGCGAGCGGGTATTGCGCCGATCGCCAGGGAATTCCCGACCGACAGGTGCGCCCATCGTGATCGAGGTCGCCCGAAAAGCATCGGCGGCGGCGGGCTTAACAGCCACGCCATATGTGGACTCAGCCTTGAAAAATCCAACAAGATCCGAGCCGTATGCAAAATTATCGACTCCCATTATTCATCTCCATTTACGAGGTATATACTTGCAGTTGTATCTCGGCTCGTTGTTCAAACTGAGTCCCATCCGCACCGATCTCCGATGCGTCGATCCGCTCGACATAACACTGATCGACTGCGTCGGACAGGGTCTTTTTGTTGACGAGTTCTTGCACGGCGCGACAGGTGCGCCATAAACGGATCGTAATCATCTCGGTGCCAGAATACGTTGCCGAGGATTGCGATCCGGTGACGATCACTTCGATCGAGAGATAGTTGATCTCCCTCTGATCGGGCGAGTTTACAGCCTCCGTCGAGGTCGGCACGACCACGACATTGACCTTGCCGGGATATTGCTCTTGCGGTGCGCGCCAGTAATTATCGACGCCATCGAGCGTGATCCCATCATCGTATGATGTATCGAGTGCGGCGAGCTTTGCAGTCATCCCCGAGGTCAAAACGGTGATGATCGAATTCGCCGCATCCTGTGGATTTATCGTGCCCGCCATCGCTTACTGCCCTCCTGGGCGAGCTTGACATCTTTTGACATCTCCTTCGCCCAATCGTTGACCAATCCCTGGTCAACCTTAAAGAATTTGCGAGCGGGCATCTTGTCGGTGCCGTACTGGTGGAATTTGGCGTACTTGATCCGCGTTCCGAGGATTAACTGCCGCCCCCCTTTGCGGTTGAAAATCGCATTGCGGGACGACTCATCGGTCAGGGACTGTTTCATCGGGCCGCGCAAGACGAGCAATGGACGACCGGGAAAATGGCGACCCTTCCAGGCGGCATATGAGGGCGAAAGCGGCTTCCACTTCGTGCCGATGCTCTGGCCCTTACTGCCAAACGCTTGCCCGATTCGGCTCATCCAGTTTTTGCGGATGCGAAGAGCCGCGCCCCCATCAAAGGGACGCTCGCCCCACTTTTTCATCTCGCCCGTTGCGTTGGTCAGATCCTCCAACCCTGTGACGCGGATCTCGATCACTTTTTCGCCTTTGCCTTTGCCTTTGCCTTTGGCGGGTTGAGCAACTTACCCGCCGCCGCTTCGGCATTGGACCGCTTCGCTTCCATCAGTTCGACGTATCCCGCATCGTCGGCCACATCGACCGCCGTCGCGTCGATCGCCTCTTGCACTCGCTCAAGCTCGGAAGGCGCAAAACGCACACCTGGGCCGAGGACCAGAGCTTGCACATCGGCGATTGTACAGTTTGCCATCGGTTGATCCTCTTATGATCTCAACAGGGACATTGTGCCGCCGCCCGCGACCGTCTCGATCGCCGCAGAAGGGATGTCATATAAGCCGCCCTGCAAGCCCGCGATGATGCGATCCCGCTCAACGATAAGCGGTTGCACCAGTTCATCGACGGAAGTGCCTGACGAGCTATATGCCGCCCGCTGAACGCGTATTGCGGTCATCGTGGCATTTAACCCCTTGAGCAGTTTCGCGGCATCCACGGCGGCGGTATACGTGACCGCTGTATCTGCCGCCGTCTCGACCTCGACCCACGGCTCGATCGCGACGACGATCTGCCCGTCCGAATTGACGATGTCGTCGCGGGTCGCCATGTATCGCTGATTATCGCCCGAGATGGTGAAGAAATCGCCACGCCTGACGGTCCCGGTGAGACTCCCGCTCGATGCCTTGAGCGCGAGGGTCGAGTTCATCAGGCCCGCCTTGTCCTTGAGGAGGACGGTCCCGCCGAGCGAGCCGCCCGCCTGGGCAACTGGCGCGGCATATCCCGCCGCCCTCAATACCGCGTTGATCTCGCCAAAATCCTCGGAGATCCACGCCTCGGTCTCAGCGGTCGAAGGGTCGGAATTGGTATCGATGGTAAATTGCTGCACCATCGCGCCGACATCCGTCGCCTCACAATATCCCGTTGTTGAGAGTGTAATCGCCATTTACTTGGCTTTCGGTTTGGCTTTCGGTTTGGCTTTCGCCTTCGATTCGGGCGCGTCATACAATTCCATCGTCTCGGGGTCGTAATCCGACTCGTTGATGATGGCGTAATCATCGCCCGACTTGATCCTGACCGTTGGTATGCTTGCCATATTCTCGATCCTTTTTCGGTTATGCTCGGCGCGAGCCGAAACCCGCGCCGAGCGATCCCTCAATTAACCGAGGATGCGACAAGCCGTCTCGGGACGGAGCAGGGTCGCGCCATACAGCACGTCGTAATCGAACTTCCACTGCTTCTCCTGGCGAGATACTTCCAAGCGCATCGTCAGACCGGTTTTTTCATCGGTCACCTGGCGCATCGTATCCGAATTCAGTCGGGCATCCATCAGGGGTGCCATCGCGAACCCGAAAGCGTTGCGCTGAAAGGCGAGGTTGACGACATGGGCGGCGGCGAAGGTCAGGGCCGAGTTGTTGCCGAGTGCCGCCGTCAAAGCCGGTGCGAAGGTGATCACGTTCGCTGCATACGACGAGACAACGAACTGCTGAGTGCTCGCGGCGACGGTGAACACATCGCCCGCGACAGGAGCATTCGATCCAGTGTCGATGGTGACGGTCGTATCGCCAATTGCCGAATCCGCTTGATTGACAAGCCACCCCGTCGGGGTGCCGTTGCTGTTGGTATGCGTTTTGACGTTCTGATCCAAGTGCCAGGATGCGCCGAGGGCATACCCGATGTCACCGAAGACGATGCCCTCGGTCGTGCCGCGCCAGGAGGCATCTTGTAAGCCACGGTTGCCGATGGCATTACCTTCAGCATCCGCATCGAGGACGACCGCTCGATCGTCCATCGGCGCTTTGAAATTATTCAGCTTGGTACGTGCGCCCGCCGTCCAATCGTTCAGATTACTGGCGAAGGGCGTCGTCGCGGCGGTGCCGGTCTGCGAATAAATACCGGTATACAACCCGAGGATATACGCATCGACATTGTTTGCGAGCGAGCGGACTGCCTCGTCGCCCTGGAGGGTGTTCATCGTATCGACATCGATCTGCGTGATCTGCTGATCGGTCAGGTAAAAGCCCGCGTGTTTCCACTGGTCGAGCGAGATCGTCTTGCTCGTCAGGGCGGTATCGCCCGCTGCGGCGAGCGTATTGCTCGGCGAGACGGTTGCGGCGGTGATCTCAGCCGCGATCGGGACGGTAATCGTGTCGCCTCTGTCGCGAGCGACTGCGCTGTACGTCGAATTGACAAGGCGCGGCATTACCGCGTTTTCGCGCAATACGGTCAGACCGCGAGCGATGAGCTTGTCAATAATGGGAGTTAGTGTGTTCGCCATAACGGCAGTTCTCCTGAGAGAAAAAGGTTGACGGTTGCCCAAAGGCTCGCCGAGCCGTCAACCCCTGCCGCACCGCGAAAGAGGTGTTGGGTAATGCTTGAGCGTATCGATCGATCGCCGACCGGCCGATGCGCGTCCTTCTGGTGGATCTTATGTATTAGCCTTCGACGACCTCCACCTCGCCCGCCGCGACTTCGTTCACATACTTGCCGATCTCCGATCGACGTATGCGTTTTTTGCCTGTGGCACCATTGGCGGCACCGCCGCCGCTTGCACCCGATCCAGAAGATTCGGCAAAGAGAAAGCCGTCCGAGACTTTCATCTCCTCGACGACCTCCGCGATGCCCTGCGGCGTTTTGCCGTCTTCGCCCATAATTGGGTTTTTGTTGCTATCCACCCGCACCGCGTTGACCCCATCGCGCATAACGTGAGGACGGACGGCGCGGATTATATGCAATACGGCGCGGTCACTTTTGGCATTGGCCTTGATCGCCGCATCGCGTATCTGGTTCTCGACGATCGAGACATCGAGCGTCTGCTCGGCATCGTTGAGCTTATTGGTCAGGTCGGCGATGCGCTCGTCGTATGATCCTCGCATCGCCTCGGTGCGTTGATCGAGCAGTTCCTCGACCTTGCCCTCTGAGAGCAATTCCTTCTCAAATCGCTTCTGCACCTCGCCCTTTGCACTGTCCAGTTCCGATTGAGCCTTTTGCAGATCGGCATCTCGGTCCCTCACCGTCTGAGTGAGGGCGATATTGTTCTCGCGGAATTCGCGGATGCGGTCGGATTGATCCGTTGACAGATCATACTTGCCCGCCTCGCTCGATTCGACGTAAAACTCGCGCAATGCCTCGGGCATCTCGTCGAGGTCTGCGGCATCAATCTGCGTCTTGAGTGCCATATTTCCCCTTCAGTTCCGTGAGCGTTAAGGTGCGACCCTGCTGATCGACCAAATCCTTGAGCGTGATCTTGCCCTCGTTATACAGTTTCAACCGTCCCGGCCCGAGGATCTTGCGACGCGCCTCTTCGCCCATCTCGTCAAACGTCTTCTGAAATGTCGGCGTTGGCGCGGGCTTGCCATCGATCGGGAACTTTTCGCCCCGCTTGGCGATCTCCTCGTTCAATTTGGGATCGAGGACCGCTTGCATATCCTCCAAGCTCTTGAAGATCGGCGAGAGGGTCGTGCGGCAGTTAAAGTGCCAGGGCGGCGGTCCTGGGAAGCGGATCGGAGTGCCGCGAAAAGGTCGCCTCGATTCCATATGCCACGCGTATCCGTTGCGAGTGCGGCAGAGGACCGTCGTGCGCGAATCGAGGACGGCATTCGCCTGGATGCCCTTGATCGCGTCACTATTGCGCTCGTATGTCGCGAGGCGGGCGGCATTGGTGACCGCATCCGTCGCCGTCCTGACGATCATCTCAGCACCCCGCTTGCTCTTCGCCATAACGCCATCGCGAAAATCGAGACTGCGATTGCCGCGAATGATCCGCAACATATCGTCAAGCGTCTGGTCGTTTCGGATCGCATAATTAAGCCCGTCTCTGATATTGCCCTTTGTCCCGTCCCTCTGTCGATCCCATCGCTCGCGGATCGAGGTGCCGAGGAAATCATTCGGTGCGAGCGTCGTCTCGGCGATCTCCAGGGCGACGCTCGGCGGCAAGATATTCGGCGCAATCGGTGCGCGGAAAACCGTGCCCGATATGGTGCTGACCGCTCGCGACTCTGCGACGGCGAATTCGCCGAGCGACTCGATCGATTCCATTGCCATCGCGGCATATGTCCGATCGACCGCCTCGTTGACCCGATCGAGCAGTTGCTCAAGCTCGCGCTTGCTCCTCGGCTCGGCCCGCTTGATCTCGCCGACGATCTCGATCTGCAAGTTGCTGATCGTCGAGAGTGCATCCTTGATCTGCCCGTTCTGATACCGGACGAGATCGAGGTCGTGCCGGGTCAGTTCGATCTCGACCCGCTCGTTGATGTTCAATTATCCCTCGGCCCGCATTACGCTCTGTATCGATTGCTGTAATTCGATCAACTCGCGCTCCTCTTGCGGCTCGACGCCAGGGCGCAAAAGCTCGCCACGATCATACAGGAACATCAGATTCTCGACCGACATATATCCCTGCTGAGTGATCTGCATCAATTTGAGGGCTTGGTCTGCGTCCATCTGCTCGCCAAAGAAATCTTTATTGAGGATCGCCTCGACGCCCTCGGGAATGACCCCGAGCCAGAGGTTGAGGAGTCCGAGCGATTGCGTCAGACCGCGATCGAGTGCCTCGGTGATCGAGGCGAGCGTCGCCTGGTCGCCCGCCGTCCGCAAGCGGATCGCCGCCGCCGCCTCTGCCGCGTGTTTCGGCTTCTCAAGCAAGCGACCGCCGAGTGCCGCCATTTTCGCCTCGTCCTCGGCCAGGGCATCCCTCATCGCGCCCAAACCTTCCCCCTTGAATTCCAGAAAGCTCGCTTTCGCGTCGTGACTCTCGCTCCACCACGCCGCGCCTGGGCCGATACGATACCCATCGTTGGACTTGGGAAATCCCGCCGCAATCGGGGTCGGGAGTCCGGTATAATGCAGGCCGTGGTTGTAATCGCACGACAATCGCCAATGGTGGAGATTGACATCGACGAGATCGAGCAATGGCGGTCGATCGGTATCGAGTCCGACCGTGTTGGCGTTGATGCAAATAAACGGGATATAGTCGAGCGGCGACCCTGCGACTCGCGGGATCATCTCCTCGACGAGGACGTATCTGCTCCTCGTTCCCTCGGTCGCCTCGTCCACCTTGACATACAGGCGCACCGTATACACCCCCTCGTCGAGCGACAAGACGCGGATGCGATGCTGATCGTTGAGCGTGTAAGCATCCTTCGGGTCGGCAACGTGACCCGTCTCGGCCAGGGCGACCATCGTCACGACAGACCGCCCGCCGATACGCTCGACGCGCCAGTTGATGATATTCTCGGCGACGTATGGGCTGAGATATGGCCGCGCCTCTTCGTCGCTGTAATCGCACAAGATCCCGAATCGACCGACGATCAGAATCTCCCGCATCGCCATCTTTGCGAGCGAGTCGAACGGGAAATTGGTCAGAGTCACATCCGCGAGCAGATCCTCGGCGGCACCCGCCTCGATCGCGGGCGGGCGGCGAAAGCTCGCGCCCGTCATGCCCTGGACGGTTCGCGCCGTCGCGTTGAAAAACAAGCCTCGCCGCAGATAATTGACGTACTCGGTCGGGGTCTGCGTATCGAGCGGCGTCACATAATCCGCACCCCTCGCGATTATCGCCTCTTGCCCTTCGTATGCGTCCCGGCATTTTTGCCACGCGGGCGCGATCGCATCGTATTCGGGCGCGGTCGTCTCAACTGGCATTTATATCCCTCGTATTCTCGTCATGCCGCCCTCGTTTGCGCCCAACATAAGGTCGGTCAATGCCCATACCATCGCGTCGAGGCGATCGGGCGAGTCTTTGGTATCTGGCGTGTACGTGCAAAGTTGATCCTCCAGGGCCGCAAACATCCCGCAATGGTGAACGCGCCCCTGCTCGTATAAGGCGGCGATCGGCTCGGCGCGGGTCATCTTGCCCCTTGCCGCACGAACGCCCTTGTATGAGGCATTGCGGTCGAGTGTGCGGATCGTATGCTCCACCATGTCGCCGCCCTGGTTGATCTCGGCGACGAGGCGGTCGGCATCGTGTCGGTAATACGCCTTGAGTGCCTCGCCCGCCCATTCCTGGGGCGTGTAATGCCCCGATATATCCTCGATCACATACGCCCGATCGGCGAGCTTGCCGCAGACGACGATGCCCGTCTCGTCTGCATCCTCGCCCGAAGTGACCGCGGGATCGATGCCGACGACAACCCGCTCAAGATGAGGAGGTGTCTCTTGGCGGGCGTCGTCGATGTGCGCCCTCTGCCATAAGGCACCAGGCACATCGTCGAGGATCTCGGCGTGTAACTCTTGCCGCCCGAGGCGCGTTCCTTCGTATCGAGCGATGATCCGAGCGGCGAAGGACTCGGCCAGATTCGGGAGGTTAGCGTACGTGCTGCCCCTGGTCGTCTGTACATGCCGATCGCCCACAAGCTCGCGTATGATCCCAATCGGGCGCGGTGTCGTCGTGACGACCGCCTGGGGTGCTTCTCCGAGCCTCAAACCCAAATCGAGATTGCTCCACGTATCTTCGGCGTATCTGTATTTTGCCAACTCATCGAGCCAGGCCGCGTCGTGTTGCGGACCGCGCAACTGGTCAGGTTCGTCGCCGCTATAACAGGTCGCGACCGCGCCATTGGCCCAGGTGAGGCGACGCTTGCTCGGTTCATACAGCGGGCGATCCTGGCCCGATACGGCGAGGATGCCGCTCTCGCCCTCAACCATGACATCCCTGACATCGGCTTTGGTCTCGCCGACCAGGGCGATCCGCTTGCGACCCTGCCGCACTTGCTCAAGCACCCACTCGGCACCGCATCGGGTCTTGCCGAATCCGCGACCCGCGAGGATAAGCCATACCCGCCAATCGCCCGAGGGTGCCAACTGATCGGGACGCGCCCAAAATCGCCAATCATTATATACCTCTTCAGCCTCGGCCGGTGTCAGCACCCGAAGCACTGCCGTCCGATCCGCTTCGGGAAGCGAGGCGATCGATTGCGCCACTGAGCTTGTCGAGGGCATTGCCGCCGTCATGTATCGTCGTCTCGTTCTTCGTTTCGACCCGATCGGTCTGGTTCAGCCTGTTTTTGCCCAACCAGACGAGCATCCCGGTCTTGCCGCGCATCGCCGAGTCGTATTGCGCCCGCCGTATCGAGACATCGCCCTCGGCGACCCCCTGCTCGTATGCGTCGCGATACTTCTTCTCGCGCATCCTCACCGCGAGCGTCGTGCGGGCAATGCCGAGGATGCCCGCGATCTCGTCCCAGGTCGCCCCAATCTGCGCCAGTCCTCGGATCATCTTGGGATCGATCTCGATCTTTTTACGCGACATAACGCACTAACCACCTTATATCATTATTTGCAATACGTTTAAGCCGCCTTGCTCTGCTCAAGCACTGCCGCCTTGCCCGTATAATCCTCCCACCGCTTGACGATCACATCGACGTATTTCGGCTCGATTTCCAGACCGAAGCATCGGCGACCCTGCTTCTCGGCGGCGATGAGGGTCGTGCCAGATCCGAGGAAGGGGTCAACAACACTCTCACTTTCGGAGGTGTAATGCTGTATAAATGAACTCGGAAGACTTACCGGAAATGCCGCAGGGTGCGCCTTATAAGCTCGGCGAGACAGGTTAATGTCTGCCCCCGCACCTGACCTCGTTGGCCCGCTTGGAAGATCTCGCGTCGCCATCGTCTGATTTATTTGGAACACATCATTTTCAAGCGTTTGGTCAAAAGACGTATGCTCTCCAGCTTCTAGCTCGCCAGTACTCAAAACGTATACCATTTCATGCGTATAATTGGAGGTCAAATATCGCGATTGTTGTTTTTGCGCCGTGTGATACCATGCAGGGACAGGCACACCAACCTTTTGCCATACATATTGACGCACAAAGTCAAGCCCGTGATTTTCCAACATTGACAGATGCTTGTGCGGATATGTCCTCGCACTGACTCCAATATTCCAAACAAAAGCCCTTCCTGACTTCATTTCGCCAATCCAGGCAGAGCATACACTGCTCAAAAAACCGAGGTACTGATCAGACGATTTGTGAGTGTCATCGTGCGACAAGTATTGAACGTCAACGTTATACGGTGGCGACGTAAAAAGCATATCGAACGTTTCGCCGCCCATCAGATTCTCGACATCGTCCACGCTCGTCGCATCGCCACAAAGCACCCGATGGTCGCCAAGCACCCAAAGGTCGCCCGGTTGCGTCGTCGCCTCTTCTGGCACCTCTGGCACCGCTTCGGGATCTCCTGGCGGCACCTCGGGGTCGCGAATAAACTCATCGAGCCAGGAATCCAGATCGAGGTCGGGCAGATCGGGAACGGTCCATTCCTCAAGATCGATCCCGGTGCCGTCGAGGAATTCGTATAACCCCTGCCCCTCGACGCGACCATACCGCGAGACGATGGCGAGGAGCTTCTCTTTCGCATCCCGCTCGTTGTCGGCAACGATCTCGACGACCGGGATGCCGCCGTCGATCGTCCATCCCTCGGTCCGTATTACCCGCACCCTCTGATGCCCGTCGAGCAGTTTCCACTTGCCCGATCCGTTGCGCCATGCGAAGCACGGCACGACAAACCCCTTCTCGGTGATCGATTGCTTGAGCTTGCTGTATTCGGTCTTGCCGAGCGATTTTAAGCCGCCCTGGAATTCCTCGATCTCATCGAGCGAAACCCTGTCGAGCTTGCCCTCGGGGTCACAGGTGACCGGGATCATTTGCGGCGGTATCCTCTCGCCCGAGCCGCCCGAGCGACCGAGCGGGCTTTGCGCTTGGTCTTATACGGGCCGCGAGATCCCCAATAATATCCGCGTTTACTTTTGCGTATCGGCATCGATCAATTCCTGTTTTCGCTCGATCACCCTGGCGAGCATACCCCGCTTTGTATCCACTTCGTGCTTCAGGACGAAAATCATCAAACCCGCGAGAGGATGCCGCCGTCGATTATCCATTTCGGCATTGAGGCGGCAAATCTCATCGATAAGCCACGCCTCAAGCGATGCCGCATCTTTTAACTCGCGGTCCTGTTGTCCCATCGAGCAACGCCGCCTCGCAAATCGAGGTGGACAAACGAGTCATACAACCCGATCCCGTCGAATCCGAGGGCGTCGCATTTGGCGGCGACCATCTCGATCGCCTCGCGTTGCCGGTCGGGCGGCGGTATCAATCCGACCCGGTTGCTGTTCAGATTCGGCGAGATGTCGGTCGCAAATACCATATGCTGCGATTGCTCGGCACCGCCGATGGCCTCGTTGTGTGTCGCCGAGCGAAATCCTGAGTTGATGGCGATCGGTGCTTGCCACCAATCCCGCAGGGTCTGGAGCAACGACATATGAGTGTAAAACCGCTCGTCGGGTTCAAAGCCGCCCAGGACTTCGGCCCAGGAGAAATTGGGTATGTCGTCGCGAATTTGCATTTTGCGCCCAAAGAAAAAGCGGTCCGTTGCTCACCCAAAAGCAACAGACCGCTATGCCCTCTGACAGGCTGAGCGTCCGACAAAATCCGCAAGCGTCAGAGGGTGAGGTCGGTCGCTCGCGTTAAATATTCCCGCCTCGCGCAACGGAGACAAGGCGTCTGACCCACAAAACGACATCCGATGCGCGGTCGCGCATTATCGATGTCACTTTTCGCTTGTTTGCGTTTTTTCGTCGCCGTAATTTATACCGCATAAACGCCACAGAAACGCACCGCACATACCTCTGACGGAGATTTGAGAAAATGGCAGAATCTCATTCTCACCCGACCGGTCTTGCAAAGTGGCTCGACATCAATCGCGTCAAAGCGGGTCAGCTCGCCAGGGAACTCGGCGTCTCACCTCATGCGATCGCGCACCTCCGCGACGGCAGCACCGCCAACGTCTGCAAGACAATCCTCGCCGCCGTTGCCCGCCGCACACAACTCTCGTACGAGGCAATTCTCAGTCCCGCCGAGATCGTGGAAAATCCCATCGCGACGGGGGATTCCCGCATTGATCGGTGCCTGGGATCTATCGCCAGATATTTGCACACGCCCGAGATGCAAGACAAATGCCGCCGCTATTTTTCGGCCGACTTTTTGTGCAGCGGGAAAATCTATCAAAAGAGCCACTTGCCGCCCGTGGGCTTTGACCAGATGTGCTCCCTCAATGCCAAACGACAATATCCGACCGATCACGTCAGTGCTATCGTGGTGTCAACCTCTTGGTATGCTCCACGCCATGGCACGACGACAACGTCGCGCATCCTCCACTCGTATTGGCGAGCCGTCCACACCAAACCAAACGCCGCCCTCGACGAATTATACGATCCATCCACGGAATACAGCGACACGTTTATCGTCTTGGAATTTGAGCAATCGATCGAGGAGATGTCGCCCCTCGACACGCCAAAAATAACATCGTGGTGGTGGGACACGCCCGCGCAATACAGCCGCGTGCCGAAGGAAACGTATCGAACGGCATTTGATCAACAAGTTTATACGGAAATTGAGCGGGTCGATAATGGTGCTCAGGCGAACAGGTAAGCGCACAAATTACAACGAGTTACTATGACGGGGAGCTTGATAATTAAAATGACGTAAATCGTTCAGGCAGACTCATTTACTGACCGATTTTCCTTGATATTTTCCTGAGATTTTTTTACTATTAAAGACGCCCGAAATACGGGCATAAAAAAAGCCCGCTGAGTGCGCAAACACTCAGCGAGCGGAAACAAAATACCCACCCTCTGACAGACAGGAGTTTTGTTATGCCTGTAAATATAGTTGATCATCCTCTCGCGAACAAGCGGAAATATTGCGCCACGGCGCAGACGACCGCACCCTTTCGCGACGAGCAGATCGAAACCCTCCGCGCCAAACTGCTCCACCCCTCGACGCCCGAAAGCGTCAAGCCGTCCATCGAGGCGGCAATCATCCGCATCGCGTATCGCCCCCGTCGCCGGGAGGTGATCCGATGACCCTCACCCGACCGCTCAAGCCGCGCCCGCGCCCGATACGATGCACCCGCCCCGACTGGAGCAATCGTATCGCATGGGCCGCGATCCTCATCTCTGGCGCGTATCTCACCGCCAGAATTCTGCCCGCCCTGCTCGCCGAGGTGGTCCGATGATCACCTCCGACACATACGTGACAACGGTCGGCAGTTTCGCGACCGAGGTCACGCATACATACAGCCCTGCGATCGGCCGTATATCGGACGATCAATGGGAACGGATGCAGATGCCCTGGCGGTGCGATGCTGTTTTGCGGCACGGCGCGGGCAATTACAATCGCCGCACTTTCATCTCCGAGCATTCTCTCATCATGATGCTCGACGAATACAATTACGACGCGAATCCGGTCGCGCCCGAGTATGCGCTCGGCGCGGGCGAACTCGCAGACAGACGGAAATTCACATACAGGAGAACCCGCAATGGATAACCAATCCGATACGATCGGCGCACTCGCCGCCGCCCTGGCAAAAGCGCAGGGATCGCTCAATGCCGCATTGAAGGATTCCAAAAATCCACACCTCAAGAATAAATACGCCGACCTCGCGAGTATCTGGAATGCCGCCCGCGAGCCGCTCGCCGCGAATGAGCTTGCGGTGATTCAGACGACCGAGCGGGACGAGGGCGGTCAGCATCTGGTCACGACCCTGGCGCATTCTTCGGGCGAGTGGATTCGCGGTCATCTTTCGATCGGCACCGACGGCGCAAACAAAGGGGTCAACCTCAATCAAGCCCTTGGATCGTCCATCAGCTATATGCGGCGGTATGCCCTCGCGGCGATCGTCGGCGTAATACAAGACGACGACGACGCGCAATCATACTCGG
>VTLG01003032.1_pt1 | contig 13649 bp, 23 predicted proteins | sample 4694571 | NCBI WGS metagenome assembly VTLG01 (sample SAMN12604809, study PRJNA352737) | marine metagenome | biome: ENVO:00000447; feature: ENVO:00000209|ENVO:00000569|ENVO:01000036; material: ENVO:00002151; isolation source: viral sequences binned using virsorter ...
ATGTCTTTTGTCCTAACATCAAACTCATCCCCGAGAGAATATAAATGATGCGCCTGGTGACCTACGGTTCCACTAACTCTAAAGCTCTGGTATTTTTTTAGAAGATTATCTCTTTTAACTTTATGAGCTTCTTTTTGATCATCAGAAAGCTTGGCATATTCTAAGTCGTTAGCATTCTTATGTCTCGCCATTAACTCATGAATTCCTTTTTCTGAATAATCTCCTTTAAGAAATTGGTCATAAATTTGTTTATGAGTTAAAACCCCAGATTGTTTTCCCCCTGTAGAGGTCCTAGCAGCCTTATACTTTTTGTCTATTTCGTTATCAAAAGCTGCTTGTTCAGTTATATCAGCAAAAATAAATTTTCCATTACGTTGCGTTACTCTCTTTCCCTTCTCAACTAATTCTACTCGAATTTCTTCTAATCCCTTTACAGTGTTAGGTTTTCTAATTCTTGTTTTCCAACCTTTTTTCCTGGCAGCAGTATCGTCAACATTAGAATAAACGGTTCCGTGTCTATTTGTTCTTGGATAAATGTGTCCTGTCGCTTCATTATAAACAGGACTAGTGCTTTTTTTAGGAGGTCCGTTTGCAAAACCAATACGGCCACCCTCAGCTTTTAACTCAACTCCTAGTTCTTCTGCTTTCTTAAAAATTAAATCTTTAACGAACCATTCCGGCATCCCGACTCCAGCACCAAGGTACTTTTTCATTCTACCTACATAGTCATTAAAAACTTTTTGGTTTCGTTCTTGTGAGGATAATGGATTTGGTTGCGGTAGAATTGCGTCTCCACCATTTGAAAACTTTTGACGTCGCGTAAGATGCGCCATCATATCATTGTATTCGGCGATCTTCACTTAAATTCCTAATATGCCTGGTAATCCTCCGGCTTGTGCGCCTGATCTTGATTGAATAAGAAACTCATCAATTGTAATTACAGGGGCTCCTTGTTCTTCTTGCCCAAATTTATATTTTTCATATTCTTCTACAATCATAGGATCATAATCTCCTGGGTTGTAAGCAACTCTTTGAGGTTCTCCTGAACCGCCTGCCATTTCCTGCATATAAAATGTTTTAATCTCTTCTATCGATCTTGGTTTACGACCTTTTCGTTTAATAAATTCTTCTACAACTTTTTCTATCAGAACATCTTTATCAATTCCTGATGCCTGTTCCCCATAGGATACTCCTTGATCCTTCATAAATTCCAGAGTGGTTAAATCATCTTCTACTACTTCAGGATCCTCGTCTCCATAAGCATAACCGATTCTACCCCCTTGAGCTCTTTCATCTATTGGATGATCAAATCCATGTGGATACTCTGGCGCAGGTCCTCTGTGTCTATCTATAGCTCGTGCACTTGCAGCAACACTTTGAGGAGTAATCATTCTTGTTCCTTCATATTTATCTAAGATTCCGGCACCTTTAGTACCCATAGTTCCTTCTAGTTGAAGCATCGCAACCATGTCTTTAAAATCAATCTGATCAGTATCCCAATTAGGAAATTTTTTGGAAAATTTCATGTAGATTTCCTCTACAATATCTTCTCCTGAACCGCCAGCATACCCAATTCTTCCGCCTTCAGCTTTATCCATAATTTCGTAACTATCTTCTGACATTCCTGATTTGACAATAACTTCAGCAAGTTCTCTACTTAATCCTCTAGCCATTAATTCCAGTATTTTTTTTTCAATAGGGTCAGCGTCAGCAAATCTTTGACCTTCCCGTAATGATTCAATTCCTTTTGGTGGTGCTTTTATTTCATGTGGTAACATTAATTCCTCCTCACTTTGTATATCAAACATTTTGTCGTCTTGCACCGGATAATCATCTGGATCAGTCCAATCATAATCAGTTCTCCAGTTATCGGGTTTCATTAATAATATGTCCTTTGCGTTTTAACTACTTTTTCTTCTTTGTAGTCTTCGGGGTGGGTGATTAAACCGCCCTGTCTAAATCGCATCACTGCTTGTGTCATAGAATCGACCAAGTCGTCATGATCCCCATATGGAAACGCTGCACATTCTTCTATTACTTCCTGAGCAAACTCCATTTCTTTGGGCGCCCATATTCGGCCACTCTCAAACAGAGGTGATACCGAGTTTACTCTAGTATGTTTATCGTTTCCTTTACTAGGTGTGAAATTTATAACAGGAATTCCCATTTTACGCAACTCATAAGTTAGGGGAAGCCCTGATGCCTTAGCCTCGACTATAACTGTCTCGGGATTCCAGTAGCCATATTGTTCCAGTGCAATTCTCCTTAGCTCAGGAAACTCGTACCTTCCTTTTAATGAATCTACTAAAATTAATTCCTGGGCACTATCTTCATTCGGAGTAAAAATTCCCCACGTTGTAATTGCAGAAAAGTCAGCGGTTTCTTTTTTCATGAAAGCTGTGTCATAAGATTGAATGACATGTTGTAATGGAGGAAGCTCCTCTGGTTCCCAATTCTTCCACCATTCTCTTTTTATTAAAGCTCCTTCTTCTGAAGTAGGATTCTGCATATACTGAGCATTCCATTTACTTCCAGGGATGGATGCTTTAACCGAGTTTAAATCCTTAAGGTTCCAATACTCTGGCCACACGGGTTTACCCGATGGCATGATCGCCGGGAACTCAATTAGTTCCCACTTATCTGCTCTAGGTTCTTTTTGAGATCCAATTAAACGACCTGTTAAATCTTTTTCATTCCACCTCGTCATTACAACTACAATGGCACCTCCAGGCTGAAGACGCTGTCTTGGTCCAGATGTAAACCATTCATAAGTTCTATCTAAAGCACTCGCATTCATGGCATCTTGTTCTGTATGGGGATCATCAATAATTAATAAATCCGCTCCCCTTCCAGTAATCGCTGAGCCTACACCAGCTGCATAGTATTCTCCACCCTGAGCAGTTTCCCACTTTCCTGCAGCTTTCGAATCTTCTTTAAGTCTTGTTTTAAAAAATTGTTGATATTCTGGAGAATCAATTAACTGTTTAGCTTTTCTGCCAAACCTAACTGAAAGTTCAGTAGTATTTGTAGATTGTATTATTTTTAATTTAGGATTCTTTCCAACCATCCAGGATGGTAAAAGGTAAGAAGCAAATTCAGATTTAGTATGCCTAGGTGGCATATTGATAATGAGTCTCTTAATTTTTCCCTCAGCTAATTGATTAAATTTATCTGCAATCTTTTTGTGATGGGATCCCTCTATAAATTCCGGCCAAACATGCTTAACAAAGCTTAGAAAGTCCGACTTAACCTTAGACTCCTTTTTCTTCTCTCTCCATTGATTCATCATCAAGGAGAACTGTCTTCTTACATCAGCCGGCAACTTTTCAAAATTTTTTAATTTTTCTCTGTCTAGGTTCATAGGAGTCCCAATAACTATTTTATAGCTTTAAACGTCTAAATCAAGGCCTAAAGTCAAAACTTTGGGACCCCTTTTTTAAAAAGGGGAAAAACCCATTATGGACGTTTCAAATTACTGGATCGACTTGGTACCTCTATGGAAAAAAAATCCGGGCGAAAAAAAATTCAACCTATAGTTGATGACTAAACTGCATACATGCAAGGCGCGAAAAATTTTTAAAAAAAGAAAAAAAATTTATTTGTTTTAAAAAAAAATTTAAATAAAAAAAAATAAAATAAAATAAAAAAAAACCTGGCGTCGCAAGACGCCAGGTTTCCAGGTAACACTATCGTGATGATAGTTCTTTAATGCATTGTCTTTTTATTTTGTACTTGCCACTTTTTATATTCATCCGATTGCATTGTTAATGCTTGCAATTCTGGTAACACTAACAAAGCCATTGCGTAACTCATTGCTTCATCCCCAATTTGTTTAGCACAATATTGCACACGTTGTGAAACTTCTTCTTTGCCTTGTGCATTATAAACAAATAAAGCTGAGTGCATTATTTCTGGTGTTAAATGTTTTGGAAAATTTAAATCCTTGTCAAAAGATTTTCCAAAGTGTTTAAACTGTTTCTTGTTTTTCATTTCTACCTTTCATTTAATGTATAACTTGTATCATTGTATTGGCTCTCGGTCAATGGTCGTTGTTCTTTTGTTATCTTATTAACATAAACATGATTTCTGTTTTCATAACCTCTCTCCCAATTATATTCTTTAACCCAGGCATTATCTTCTGTTAAATGTTTAGGCTCAGTTAATCTTCCAAAGTGGTCGATTGCTAAATCTCCATAATTATGAAACCAATCCTCTTGACATCTTAAAGAACAAAAGTTTCCCTGCGCATAATAAAAATTACTTCTTCTTCTGGTTTGGAAAGTTTTAGTTTCTCCATTTCCTTTTAGTCTGTCCTTTGTTGTGTAAGTATGGCAAGCAGTACCTTGACAATATTTAAGAGCCATTTTTTATCTTCTGTTCAAGTTTAAATAGTTGGAGGTCAATTTGTCTTAGCTTATGTTCTGCGTATAAAAACAAACTAAATCCACCAACTATAAAAAATATTCCCATGTATAATAATAAATTATACATGATTTATAAAGTCATGTTGACAGAATAATATTCCTCTTGCCAACCATCTTTGTTTTCTAATTGAGCCAACTCATTTAATTTCTCAACTGATTCTTTTGCTTTAGTTTCATCTGCTATTGCTGGAACAGTATATAAACTAAAATAAGGCTCGGTGTTTTTATACTTTCTCACTTTAACAATTAAGTGAGTAGTTAGTATTGCTTTTTTATCTATACCAAACATTTATGCTACCTCTCTCTCTATTTTTATTGGGTTAGTTGCAGTTCTATAAGGATTTAAAGTTTCAGCGTCAATATCAAAATAGCAAAAACAATAGTTGCCTTTGGGTGTTGTCCATGTTCCTCTAATTTGAGATTTTTCATCCACTTTGCCTTTACGAGTAATTATTTCTCTATGCTTTTTTGCATAATAAGTAATAAAGAAAACTTGTCCATTTTCTAACTCGTTGATTTGTTTTTTTACTTTGTCTTTCATAGTGTTTTCCTTTTTCATTATGGGATAATTGTATCATATCCCATAATAAAAAGCAAGAAGTAAATTAATTAATTTACAACTTGTGATTGTGCTTTTTCATACAACAACCTTTCTCTTATCTTATCTTCTCTACTGAAATTTTTGTTTTTCATACCCTTAATCCTTTCAGCAAGATTTTTAGGATTGTAGATTACAAGACCAGTAGAATTACATCTTATGACCTCATCTTCTTTAACATCTAAGCCAAGTTCAGTACAAAGTTCCAAAGCTTCATCTAAATATCTATATCCTTTTAAACCCATTTTGATTTCTTTCATCTGGTCTAAAACAGATTTAATCCATTTATAATGTGCCATGATTAACTGACCTTTTTTCTGTTGCCACATTTCAAAAGTTTTAAATTCTTCTCTTGAAACTGCGATTTGTCTATCTCGACAATATTCTCTACCAATCAAATCTAACTCGTATTGTTTATCCCATTGGTCGGAATAACTTGTTAGATTATTTTTTCCATGATTACTACCAAGATACTTGTCATTAGCGTCTTGATACTTTGTCCAATGTGGGTTGCTATCTTTGCCCTCCATTTCTATTGTAATATCTGGATTACAACCCTCTCTACCTTTCAACTCATCACGAAAATAAGCATAGCCAAAATCTCTTGATTGTGGACTATAACCTTCCATTTCATCTTGTCTATCAACTCCATCAATGTCCCCATTTAATCTGAAATCAAAATGTTTAGAGATATATTTGTCCTCCTCATCTTTTTCTTCTGGTTTGCCCATATATCCAAAATGAAAGCAACTATCTTTTGCAATAGTATTCACGTTGTCATATTTGTCTTGAAGATAATGTGCCATAGAAACATCTTCTTTTGGATAATGTCTTTCAACACATACTTTGGCAAGTTCCCAAGTTTTATCTTGGTGTGCTTTAAAATTTTCCCTCTCTTGGAAAAATTTTTCTTTCTCTTGCGTATCTTCTTGCTCAATATGTATTTTCATACGATTAGCAATCTTGTTCCGATACTCTTGGTTAAGTCTTATTCTACTCATTATTTTCTTCTTTCTTTTTATGTTGCATTAGGAATATCCTATACTTGAAATGTGGCTATTTCAAGGCAAGTTTTTTATAATATATACTAACCACCATCCCCAGCCACCTGCCAAGTGTATAGGATAATCCTAGTATTGTCAAGAAGTTTATTTTTCCTGGTGCCATACTTTTGCCACAATTCTCCTATAATATTATATATTAAATTAATTTACTTGTTTAGATAATTAATTTTTTGGGACAACTCCTGGTTTAGTAAGGCACCTTAATGGTCAAAATGAAAAACCAGGACTGATCCCAGATCAGTGAGTTAACTACGGGTGTGGCATTCCCACATTCTAGCGTCACTGGTCTGGGATCAGTAATAATGATTGCTTACAGCCTAGCCCTACGGGGAACAACTAGGACTAAGCGTAAACCTTGCGTGTGCCGTTTGTGTGCGGGCATTCACACGCAAGGTTAAAAATGAGAAAAAATCAGCGCCATGCGGCTAGCCTATACATTGCGCCAGGTTTTGCTCATACGTGTTCTTAAGTAAGCACGTATGGGTTAATATGAAATAAGCATCAAGCATCAAGCAACAGGCGCGCGCAGCGCGCTTTAAAGTGGGGCGTCATGCCCTCCCCATTGTTTTTTTTTAGGGTGGGCCCGCCCAGTGTCAAGCCCCCTATATGTTGTGTCAAGCATTTTATTTAAAAATATTTGTTGACTTCTATTATGGGATCTTATAGGATGTGTCATCGGAGGAAAAATGAAAGTAGAAAAACCAAAAAAGAAAACAATTGATTGGTATGGAAAAAAAGTAACCGTCCCATTCGATTGTTCAATATATCCAGAAAAAGAAGTTAAGATAGCTAACAGGTTCAGCGGGCAGGAATGCACGATGCCTGGCTACGCTGCAGCCGTCTACGATACAATTATCGGAGCGGAGATGACTCATAACTATGACGTCGTACGCGCAGGTCTCGACTGGTTCAAGCAACATTTTGCCGCTCAATATATGGTGGTTTTAGACTGATGTTTAAAACTGTTACCTGGAACACAGCCAGCGCTGCAGAGCGCTGGCGTTTCAACCAGAAGTTGAAAAAAAATAAAAATAAAAAGAAGAGCAACAAGCGCCAAGCGTCAGGCAGCAAGCGCCTTAAAAAAGCCACAATTTAATAGTATAGGATAATATGTTAAAAAAAGAAGCAATTGAAATTACTGGCGGCCTGAGCGCACCGTCGAAAATGCCTGGACCCGCATTCAACCTGCCAGCCTGGGCTTGCGCGACTGGCGCGAAGCTTGCAAAAATTCCTGGCACCCCCTGCCATGGCTGCTACGCCCTGAAGGGGCGCTACAGATTTTCCAATGTTAAAGCAGCTTTAAACAGAAGACTTGAAAAACTTCATGACCCGCGCTGGGTAGAGTCTATGGTCACGTTAATTGATGGCCAGCCCTGGTTCAGGTGGCATGACTCAGGAGACATCCAGAGCGCCAAACATTTAACAAATATTTTTGAAGTCTGTAACAGGACACCAGGCACCCGCCACTGGCTGCCAACACAGGAGCGCAAATATTTACAGTTTTTAGATCCTGCCATAATACCTCCTAATCTTATTATAAGATTGTCTGGATCTAAAATAGATGGGCCAGCCCCAAAAAGCTGGCCCTGGACATCAAGCGTGGTAACGACTGGCCGCACGTGTCCAGCACCTTCACAAGGCAATGAATGCAAAAATTGTAGAAATTGCTGGGATAAAAAAATTTCTAATATATCATATGGTAAACACTAAATGAGAAGACCTATAATCACAAGAGAATGGCTGGCTAACTTCTACGCCGAAGGAGTAAAATCTAAATATAAGGGAAGTATCAAGCGTCAAGCGACAGGCAGCAAGCATAAGAAGCGTCAAGCATCAAGCCTCAAGCGGGGTGGGCCCGCCCGTTAACAAGCCCCCAGCCGCTGGCGACAAGCATCCCATCCCTCACAGCAGGCATCAAGCCTCAGGCCGCTGGCAGCAAGCTCCAAAATTTTTTTGCCTTCATAAAGTTTCACGTGTCCAGCAACGAGGGTCTTCGTAAGGATAAATGTATTGTTGGGATGCCTCACATGAAAGGCTATTTGGTGTGGAGAAAATTTTAAGCGGTTACTTCTGGTTACTTTTAACTCTACTGTAAAAAAGTGGCCAGAATCATTGTAGCCCAACAGATCAGGAGTACCAAGTAGACTAGTATTTTCAATCCTTGTCCACTTAATTTTTGGTGTATATTTTTTAAGTTCATGCCAAAATTTAGTCTCATTCTTGACCATTTTTTGCCGTAATTTGATCATGTTTATAGCCAAGATAAAAGTGTAAAATACACTTCCTAGATTCCTCAAAATGATCCTTTGCCTGTTCCGCTTGGTCAATCCAATAAACTAATCTTTCCCGATTATTTCTCTTTGTTAAGGAATCCAATTCTGTTTCGGCTCTTTTTTTAACCAGAAGCTTGTTTTCTTTTATCTTATTTAAAATCTCAGGAGTTCTTTCTTTACCTTCTATATTTCTGTTCAAAAGATAACCATCATACCTCGCTGTCAATTGTTTTACAGGATTTAACTTACAAACAAGGAAAGCTTCCCAATACATTCTTCTTTTTTTATTTTTACATGCCTTAAGAATAACTACTTCATCATATTCTCCAATATGTGGATCTACTCTCATGGGTCTTCCCATCTTCCAATTTTCAGTCTCTCCCACATACATAACCTTTTCCCTAAGCATCCTAATATAAATGGCTGGATAAGAGTTGGGATTAGAAGAAGATTTTATAATTAATCTATTTTTCCTCATTATTAATTCTTTATAGCTTCTTTTTAATCGCGCCCATTTTCCAACTTTCAATGGGTGAAATTTCAAGTAAAATTCTGTGTGATTCTCTTGCACCGATTAAATTATTTTCAAACAATGTAATTGCTTTAATATCAACACAGCCATCTGGAGAGCGATACTCACCTTGAGGCAACTTAACCATAACCCTAGCGCCTTGGCAAGTTGGTGATTTTAAAAACCTATCTAGCTGTTTAGCTAATTCTTTCGCATTAATCATATCTTGACTTGTACGCTACATTACTGTAATTGTCAATATATGGGAGTACCTAAAAGATTAACTGAAATGCAAATGAATTTCGCTCATGAAGTCATAAGTAATGAAGGAAGAAAAAATGGCTTTGAATGTGCAATAGACGCGGGATATTCAAAAGATAGAGCAAGAGTCACTGCATCAGAACTACAGAATCCAAGAAAGTACCCATTAGTAGTTAAATATATGGGAGAATTGAGAGAAGAATATCAAAAGAAATATGCTGTTACTTATGAAAGACATATATCTGAACTTGCTAAAATCAGAATAGATGCACTTAAAAAAGGTGCATGGTCTGCAGCTGTTAATGCAGAAGTAGCACGAGGTAAAGCAGCAGGATTATATATTGAACAAAAAATAATTAGAACTGGCAAGATCGATGACCTAACCAGGGATGAATTAGAAAGACGTATGAAAAAAGTGTTAGATGATAATGAATTAATAATAAATGGTTCAGCTGAAGATATTAAAGAACCAAAAAAAATTAAATCTATCTCTTCTTCTTAGTTTTTTTCTTTTTCTTTTTAACTATTTTCTTTTTCTTTTTCTTTTTAGCCATATTAATTTATCTTAACCATTTTCTTTACACACGCAAGAGGAATCATAGTTCTATCTCCAAATGTAATATCCTTCGTATCCGCGTCTCTATCATAGGAAGCAAAAATTTTAATGTTATCCCTATCCTTACTGAACAACCAGCCTTCATTAACTGGGAAAGCTAATTTCATTCTAGTAAACTGTTTTTCATCTGCCCAGCCTGAATCCGAAAGAATATCCATCCATTCAATCCGATACTTTGAATACGGGATTTCGTTCGGTTGACTTGGAATAACTTGTTTTCTTTTTGCTCTTGGTTTTCTTTTTTTCTTTGCCATAAAAAAATTCTGGGTTATGTACCTTATTAAACTCCTCCATCCAAGCGGATGGACCAGTCCAGTTCTTGTTTCTACCTATCATATTTTTACCATAATTTCTAGTATCACGCCTATAGCTTTTTTTAAACTTTTTATGTGATTTTTGAAAACAAAAGTTCCTCGCGGCCCCTATGTAAAAAAGTGTTGATTTTCCTTGCTGATCACCCCAATCACCCCATCACCCCTATTGTCAAAGTGCTGATTTGAAAAATTTGATGTTTTAAAAAAGCTATATAGAGGTGATAATGGCGTAAAATGGGGTGTGATATTTTTGCAACAGTGTGACATTTATATCACAGTTGCCTTATTCTTGCCACATTTGCCTTATTTATGCCTTTTTGTAGTATTGATCAACTCTTTCCAGAAATTTGTGCTGATATTCTATAAACTCTTTGCCTTTTACTTGAAATTTTTGAAAATAATTATCTGGAGTACACATTAAAATCACGCCTTGCGTGATCTCAGTTTTATAAACTTGATTGTGGGCCATGGCATAAGCCCCTAGTTGCATGAAATAATCTTCTACCCACTCGCGTCTCTTTGGCTTGTTACTTTGCTTAAAGTCAATAATGCTATCTTCATAATCATATGTCCCAACAAGATCCGTTGCGCCTGCGTACAAATTTGGATAAAATAAAGTTACCTCAGATCCCCAAATTTCTTGTAAATCATTGAATCCTTTAGCTATTATCGTATCGGCCATAGCCTTTGCAATTTTGCCTTCTTCCGTTAAATCTAAATGGCCTTCACCTGTAATATGTTTTTCTAGATGCAAGTGCATGTTTGTGCCCCTGCTTGCCGCTTGATCCCTGATCCTTGTCGCTGCCTCCTCGCCAACTTTCGCCTTCCACCTGTTAATAGAGTCGATCGACTCCTGGTCCTTAGTGGCACCTAAAATGGTCGTAACACTTGGTAACTTTTCTTCATTAACATCATAAGTCCTGAATCCATCTACCGTACTTCGGGTAGAGGTAGGATAGGTATAAAGTTTATTCCATTTCATAAAACCACCACCAGCATATACAACGACAATAGAGTCATCAAACCTAGAAAGGTAAAGATAACCATAAATGTATTATTCACTAGTCCTTTTGTAAATTTATTGCCGACGGCCCTTTTTGACCTTCTTCAATATCAAATGTTAATGTGTCGCCTTCATTCAATTCTACATTAGCAGCTCTAGCTGCTGTAGAATGTACAAAAACGTCTTTTTCATTATCTTCTCGTGCTATAAATCCATAGCCTTTGATTGCATTAAACCATTTAATTTTTCCTTTTATACTCATGTTATCTCCTTTCTTGTCACTATAATTTTATATGTTCCAGTTTCTCAATATCTTCAAAAGGCACCCAGCAAAATTTATCTTTCTTATCAAAGAAAGATCTATCATATGTTGCATAAGGTTCCTTTTCATACCAAGGGTTAGTAGTTCCAGAATAATTTCTTTCCTCTAACTTCTTTTTAACCATGTCCCATAATTCTTGGCGGTTAACTGCTAGCCAAGGATATTTGATTCTTTTAAAGGCAATGTAATCCGCTCCACCTTGTACCCAACCAGGGAAACCTGCAACACCCACATACTCTATGCAGGCCATTTCATCTTGGGGTTCGGAATCTTTACGATTAAATTTTTTTAAACCTTTAACATCGAACTTTGAAAGTTTATCTTTGAGAGTACCTTGAACGTCCCAATGTTCTCTACGGTTTTGATGGCCGTTTGCCCAGACTGGGTTTTCCAGATTTTTAGCAAACTCCTCTTCTACTATTTTCGCTTTATCTCTAAATTCTTCCCAGCTCATTGTCTATACTCCTCGAAACTAATAACATTTTTATCATTATATATTGGTTCATAATGATCTATAATTTGTTCTATCTTATGTAATTTTGTTTGTGCATAAGGCCAAAGTAATTTACAAACATATAAAGCATCTCTGAATCTTATTGAATAAACCCAACGATCTTTCCAGTGGGCCTTAACACTTGGAGAGCGATTTCTTTTTCTAACAGTTCCTACTCCTAATGTTTCATGAACCCATCTTAAAACAGACTCATCAGTCATTTCAATTCTCATTAAAATGTTTTGTACATTTCCTCTTTTTTCTTTACGCTTTTTAAAATCAACACTGCCTTCACCATCAAAGAGTCCTGCTATATATGCAGCGTCAGCTATGTTCATTTCTTTCTCTTTGCTTGCCAAATGGCCCTTTCTACTGCATTCAATCCGTCTGGAGGAAGGTCTTCATCTCTAAAGACTCCAATTTCATCTGGATCATATTCCACAGCTATGTCTATTTTTTCTTCAGATGTGGGATTTTTTCCGAAAAAGAAAGAGTTAGAACTTTCTTCTGTTCTTGTAAATTTTGGCATCCATTTTCCTATCTGCCATTTTGTATCATCCATTATGCTGCTCTTTCATATTTATGTATATCATATTCATCTTCACTATGTCCATAAACATCTTTAATTTGATAAAAGTATGCCCAGTACTCACCTGGAAAACTATCATCATTTTTAAAACTGATACTACCTGTGTATTCTAGTTCTAAATCTAGTTCATTAACTCTCACACCAGATTCTCCCGCAACGTCACCTTTATCCGTTGCAATATTGATTTGGGTAATGGTGCCATATCTGTTTGAAACATCTCGCATATCAACTTCTACCAGGTCACCTACTTTTATTTTTTTATTATTTCTCATTTTGAACATTATTTTCCTTTCATTGTATAATAAACAATCATAACAACACCATATAAAAGCATTAATGTTATGAAGTTAGTTGGTTCCATTATTTTTTACTCCCATCTAGTGGTTTAAAGTTAGGGTCCCATCTTCCTTTACGGAAATCTTCTAATTCCTTTTGATGAACTAAGTTATCGTACTGATGGTCCTCTTTGGCTCGTGCTAGATCCGCTTTAATTTTTTCGTTTTCTCTTTGATGTTTATCATTAATATCAAGGGCAATAGATAGTGAATTATCAAGTTCCTTGATTCTTGATCCTGCTTTCTTGCATGCAGCTTTAAGAATTTCTTTTTGCTTTTCCAGTTGCTCGATTCTTTCTTCTAGATCAATGGGTTCTTTAACAACTCTTTTTATATCTGTATCAGTCAGCATGTTTAACGGTTTCATATAAATGTGTTTTAATGTCTTTCTCTGTTCTAATAATAGTTAAAAAATCTATTCCACTATAGGCCCTGGCATATGCACTATTGCTTGCAGCTATTCCTGCACCGCTCGTTAACATAGCGAACTCAGTGCAGTGGCTTAAGCAGAGGGTGAGAATTAAAGTAATCATCAAACTCTTTATCATGAACTTCTCCTTGTGAATTACACATTGGACATTGTACCACAACATCCACTTTATTTTCTATACTTTCTTTGACTTTAAAAAAACCATTACCTTTACATCGTGGGCAAATTTTATTGGTCACGGGGTTTCTTTTCTTCTTTACCATTCTTATTACTCTCGGGAACTTTTTTCCATTGCGCTATTCTCATAACGAAGGGATTTGCTTGAACCCAAGACATTTGGCTTTTTCCAAAAAACTCCAAAAGAGCTTTTTTATCTTCTTCTGGTACTAACCACATATTATTTTCCCTTTCCGTTT
>VTLG01007283.1_pt1 | contig 13648 bp, 10 predicted proteins | sample 4694571 | NCBI WGS metagenome assembly VTLG01 (sample SAMN12604809, study PRJNA352737) | marine metagenome | biome: ENVO:00000447; feature: ENVO:00000209|ENVO:00000569|ENVO:01000036; material: ENVO:00002151; isolation source: viral sequences binned using virsorter ...
GGCTTTTGTATTATCTGTGTCTCTTCGTACAATTTCTTCGACGTAATCGTCTAAATGGTCAGCAAGAATGCTCTTTAAAAACATTGCTTCTTGCTTAGTTACTGACATGTGGAAAGTCATTTGTTCTTAGTAAATGCGACATCAATTCAAGTATATTGCAGATGCATCCAAATCTATGTTGCCACCTGCTGCTACTACATAATTGCCACTGGTTGATGTATTCATCACACCAGAGACAGTGATATCATAACTATTGCTTGAAGGAGCTGATGCCATTCCATCGAATGCACCACCACTAATGCAAGATATAGAACCACCATCTATAGTAGTCTTAATCTTACCTCCAACTTGTTGGATTACATTACCATCTGTCTTCTCATACCTGCACTTGAGTGCTTCAGTACGAATATCTCCCTCACTACGGACGGAGAAGGTTGCAGCTTCCTTCTGGATCTTAACTTCATAGTTACCTTTGACGTTCTCCTTGATGGAGCCACCTTCGCTCAAGTCATTTAATAGGAAGGTTGTTTTGTTTTCATAAGAATTAGACTTTAGTTTCATCTGATTCTTACTATTAATAAACATATTCTCATCAGCGATGAGACTATAGACACCTTTGCACTCTTGTTGCCAGTTGCCATTCACCATATCATAGCGGTTGCCTTCAACCTCAGTATGCATGTCACCTTCGACGTACATATTAACGTCACCTATGACCTGTAACACTAATTTATCTGTTTTAGGATCTTCACCGCACCGAATTACAACATTATGGTCTGCTAAAACGATCAAATCGTTGTATGAAACGATGTTTGTGTTCTTTTTCTCATCCATATCAATGAAGTTACCCTTCGCATGGATAAGACGGAACCTCTCTCCTTCTTTAGTGTTATTTCTTTCTAGAACATGACCTGCAGAACTGACCTCTACCCAGTTCCTAGGATATCTAATTTTTATTTGTGGTAACAGATTATTTAAAATCGAACCACCTGAGAATAAATTAATTGCCATTTACTTTAACATTGGATGTCCGACACAATCTATGTAAGTCTGGAGTTCTAACAGACCTGACTCTCTGATCTTTCTAGGACCAGTGTAAGTATATGTCACTGCAATTTCACCACCAGTACCCGTAGCAGGTTGTGCTAGGTCTCTAACCTTAGGTTTAACAAACCCAAGAACCCTGTTAGTGATAGTAGGTTCGACCAACCTACCCTGATCATCAACACTAAACGTACCGATAACTTGTTCCTTATCACCATTACCAATGGTAATAACAGGATTAATATATTTTGTACCCACGTTGATGGGTTTAATCTCATTCATAACTGGTATCAAGTCACCACAATTTGCATATACTGCCTTAGCTCTACCTGGTACAATAAGATCAGGGAACTTACCAGCGAAGTTAAGTATGAATTTATGTTTTGATTTAGTCATCAACTCAGTACCTACCTCAAGCTGTGCGTTAAATTTAGGATCAATGGTAGCAATGAGAATGTGATCATCATCATGGTCTATATCTACCACCTCTAATATATCAGGGTTGCTAGGATCCTCAACACCTGCAGCAGTCTTGGATAACATTAATATGTCCCCATCCTCCACATACTGTATTAGACCAGCTTTTGGAACTAAGGCAGCATACTGTTCTTTGGGGCAGAATGTATCAGCAGGATCAAATCCATATCCAATACCACTGGTTAGTACTGTAACTGAGTCTACCACATTTCCTTTCCCTTGTCCACCATCTATGATGTTAGGTTTAAAGGTTGCACCACCACCCTCAGGTTCATTACATGTGAACTGAGCACGAACTTTTGCTTCAAGGTTAACTCTTGATCCTTTATTACGCATGAACACACCAACAATACCACCTATGTCATCAATGATAGGTAGTGCTTTAACTGGAGTACTGGACTGTAAATTATCCCATACCATTTCAGGGAAGCATGGTCTCTTATTCAGGATACTATTGTTACAGTTGAGTGCGTCAAACTGAACATTACCTTCACTATCATAGAAATTCAATGACTCAAACTTCTCTAGAGGTCCTCGTGTATCAAAATCGTCCTTAGTTATACCAGTTGCCTTACCTGCATCACTGTCCAGATCGACAAGAGCACCACTCTTAGTATCAAATACTTGTTTCTTACCTGCACTCATGAACGGTACAAATCCATTCTTAGGTTCACCATCACCAATTACCTCACCACTCTTAGGTGGTTTGACTGGATACTGATCAACTTGTTTCTGTTTCTTATCATTACCCTTTGCTTTAGGACCATGGCATGTCTCAAATACAGATGCACCGATAGCACATGATACTGCACCATCACAGAATAGATCAATAAATTCTAAAACTTTACTGAGTAATCCCTGAATCATATCAGCCTTATCCTTGATAGCACCAACGACTCCTTTCAACATATTGAGTGCATCTTCTACCTTATCCATGATCTTACCCATGATGTCACTAATCATCTTCTGAACAAGACATAATGCAGTATCAAGTGCTTTTTCTAATAGATCACTAAGCATACCTTTGATAAAGTCCTTCAGATCATCGAGCATATCTTTAAACAGACATGATACAAGATCACTAACATTCTTAAGTTCGTCCTTGACCTTATTATCTAACTCTGGATCTGGTTTCTCATTGCCATCAAGTTGTTCCTTTATCATCTTGTTGACATCTTCCATGACAACACCCTTAATGTTGCCTAGTAACCCGTTGAGTTTTCTCTGAATTCTAGTGGTAGTCTTGTCAAGTTTCTCTTCAAGATCAACAACATCACCTGTTCTTTTATCAATAAACTCATCTATCTCATTCTTTTCTATACCACGAGCAAACTTCATGAACTCTGCCATAGGACCTTCAAGTTTAGTAGCAGTCTCACTACCACACTTACCATTTCCTATCTGTACAGTAACACATTTCTTTTCTTGTGCACCAGTTTGGTGAGTTGTCTGTGGTTCAGCAGGACCACGAGGGTTCTTACTATCGTCTTTACCGTCCTCTTCTGGTCTACCATCATTATTTGATGGTGGTTGCTCTTTTCCTGTATCTTCATTATCTTCGACTGTACTACCAGTACCACCAGCACTACTACCTTCACTACCATGTACTCGTTCATCATAATCAGGTGCAGATAATCTATCAAATCCGACTGCTGTACCACCTTCAGAACCATAACCTGACTGTGGGTTCTCATCTCCAATTGCACCTATGACTATAGGAACCTGTGCGTTAGCACCATCCATGAAGAAACCAATTACCCAACTGTTGAGCTGTAATTGATGAAGTGAACTAATACCTGATTTCTGTGGATGAGTTACGGGCATCATAACTAACGCCCATGGTAGTTCTTCGGTAGGTAGTTCTGCCTTGCTAGGACTATGGTATCCCATAATCCTAACCTTTACTTTATTAGTCCAGTCCCAATCAATGTTTGTTCTACCAAATATACCCAATGCAGTATAATTGGTAAGAAGATTTGCAGCAGAACCAGCAAGATTTTTAGCAAGGTCTGATGCAAAATGACCACTACCATCGTTCTCAACCTGTCCTACGAACCAGTTGAACCCATCTTTTCCTATAAAATTAGCAGAACCTTCTGTCATGACGTTGGTGGAGAACCAGGACTATCTGTATATAATGTTAATTTAGTAGTCATCATATCTCCTGATGATACGAATTGCTTCTCAACTCGACCAATAACATATTTACCACTGTTCTCATAATCTAACTCTTTATCTTGACCTTTAAAGGTCAATACCTCAACCACATCACCTACGGTGAGTTCATTAGTACCAATATATTCTACTTCTGCTGCTTTATTGTAAAATAATTTTTCCCTCAGGGATGCTTGGGATAGTTGCTTTGTCATTCCCTTAGTCATTGTACCCTCTGTGAAGAGAGCAGTATCCATAATCTTAGACATAATACGAGTATGTGCGTTGTCCCTATCAAATTTTTTATAGTAATCTGGTGCTACGAAGTTATCGTTCATTAAGGGCACATCCTTGTAATATTTAGTTATGTTGAAAGGATGTTCTACGTAATGCATGTCCTTTACATCCAAAGTCATGACCATACTATTGAATGATCCTACGTTAAGACCCTTCAACACATCAAAATTTGATGTGATGTCGAGTTTATCAATAGGTAAGATATTCTTATCTTCTTCAGGTTCCTCACCGTCTTTAGGTTGATGTCCTACTACTAATTTCTTGATGGGATCTTCACGGGAGAAGTAGTCATAGGATAAGAAGTTATACCCTCTCTTGTTCTGAAAGAAACAATATCCAGCAGATGCAGCTTTAGTCCCTTTCTTCTTCTCTGGTATACTCTTAGCACATAACCATTTAATTATGGTATATGGTGACCAGTATGGTGATATGAATGAAAACTTATTCTCTGTCTTTTCTATATTAACATCATATGTTGTTTGCAATATTTCCGTTAAGATCTCTTTCTCTACAATGTCACTAATCTTCTTACCACCACCTTTACCAAATCGTCTGGATAATTTAGTAGCAGCATTGTTTACAAGATCATATGTACATATTAATAAGGTAGCCTTAGACTTACCATCCTTAGTTGTCCTATCCTGTATATCATATATGACTCCTTGAATTTGATAGAAGTTAGTCGTTGGTTCTTCTGTATCTTCCCATCCAATGAATACAGGTTCCATACCCTGTAATGTTGATATTATACCACCACTACTATCAGTTACCTGTGCTTCCAATCTTATTGACGCACTACGAATATCCTCTGTATATTTCATATACAGAAGATGGTTCATTGTAAAGTTAACTGGATCTTCTAATACAGGTGAACTGATTACAAAATGCCTTAGACTAAAATTTGATTTGGTTTCTTGCATCAGAACTGACTCGTGACTGTGTATTCATCAAAATATGGACTATACTTGACCTTAGGTATAGCTTCAGGACTTCCTTGATCCATCTTTCCTTGAGGTTGCATTCCTCCAGAGGGTGAAGGTGGATTCACGTTTACAGGTTTTGGATTACGAGCAAACTGGATTATCTCTTTCTTTTTCTCTTCATTCTCTGTTATTACTTCCTCTGTTAGTTCATTTAGGTTAGTCCTATCACCACCTCTAATCCTATTTACAATTGAAGCACCAGCACCAACTGCCATACCTAGAGGTGTATACTTAAATGCTTTCTTGGCAAAGTTACCAATACCACCTAACAAACCTTTAACCTTCTTACCTCCATCCATTTCATTAAACTTATTTTTAGCCTTACCAGCTAACTTCATAGCAATACCTGCTGGTGTGTAATCAAATGCTTTCTTGGCACCACTCTTAAGTCTACCCCAGAATCCTTTCTTCTTTCCTTCACCATCACCAACCAATGATCCACTATATCCCATCATAGGGAATGGTTCTGGTATCAATGGATCACCCGTAGCAACTGATGGAACTATCGCACCGCCAGCCTCTTTATTAGCTTTTGCTGAGAATGCTTTGGTCATCAATATCTTGAGACCTAACTCAAGTGGACCTGCCTTCGCATTAGCTTTATCTTCTTTATCTTGCTCCTTCTTCCAGTCAGCACGTTTTTTCTTTAGTTTATCTGGATCAAGTTCTTCTGACGATGATTTAGTCTCATCTTCTGTTCGTTCAGGAGTAGGAAGTTTGAATGCTGACTGTAGTACAGATAGGTTCTTCTTAATTATGGTAGTACCATCACCTGCTGATGGAGTCTTAGACATAGTATCCATCAAACTCGCAGCAGCTGCCTTAGATGGCAACATCATTGCTGTTTCAAATGCTTTCTTAAATTTCTTATCTACTTCAAAGTCTTTAACTATTGCCTTTGCTGCACCGTCTAATGGTACGAGGGCACCACTCTCTTCCAATGGTTGATGCGATTCCATTGGTTCAGTACCTAAGTTCTGTGCAGTAATATCAATGATAGGATTGATACCAACAGCACCACCATCTTTAAATGGTACTTCTCCCTCTTCCTCTTGTTGTTGATCACCTGGTTGCCTAACGTCTAACGGGGGCATCATTTCGTTAACGGGACTAAGATCCACATTACGATTCATTGACTTTACATCATATCCACCTACCTCATCTAATGACTGTAATCTTTCCTTCAATAAGAAATCCTCACGCATTTCTTTACGCATGAGCATGTTAAGAATTAAATTACGATCTTCAAGTAACTCAGTTAAACCATCAAATTTAGCGTTTAACTCCCTTAAGGTCGTTATCAGGTTTGATTTTCTAGACATATGCCACCTCTACTCTCGTAGCCTTCGAGAACTGATCCACCACATAGTGACGTTTTATATCAGGATCCAATTTATCAACAGATGGAGGACCCATTATCACTTGAGTTGCACTTGGAACTAGCATTGGAAAAGGAATTACAGATGTCTCACCATTTTTAGTTGACTGAACAACTGGTTGTTCATTCATCATTTCCTTTTGAGGATTTGCTCCTGGTGGGTTAACCTTATCAGGTGCATCTATTTGTTCTGGGTCACCAATATTACCTATAGTTGTTTGCAACAACTTACCACCAATACCTTTAGCAACATTCTTAGCTTTATCTTGAAGGGGTTCTTTCCAAGCGGATTTACCTCCCTCTAGAAACTTCCCTCTGTCTTCATTATTCTGAAAGTCAAAGTGAACTGGGTCTGTAGGACCTTCCCAATTAAATCCATATTGCTTACCATTTTTCCTCATCCACTCATTTGCTGGTGAATTTGGAGCTATATCAACAGACCATCCCTGTTGATGTGGTGACTGTCCTACGGGTAGTGCGTTAACAACACTAGGATCATCTTCATTCTTTACCAGTGCAGCCTGCTCTGCATTAGTTCTAAAGGCAGAGGTAACTGAACCAGGTAAATTAACTCCATCTCTTGCAGCGTGTGCAATTGCTTTTTTCCATCCAGAAGCAGCAGATGGATTTAAGTTTATCGCATTTCCAAACATATCCTTACCAAGACCACTTGGTACAGGTATTGATTTCTTTATATTTCCTATTACAGATCCGATAGCACCAGCAGCACTGCTAGCCATATTCATCATACCTCTAACAGGTCTTTCAAATGCTTGTCTAACTGCAGGTGTTGGACCTGATCCTGGTCCTCCCTTCTCTGCAGGTCGGAATGGATTGAATGCTTGGTCTGGTCTACCCAATAAAGGAGGTTTCTCACCAGCAGCAAAACTCGCGTCTGACTGACCTCTCTGAGCCATATCATCTTCAAGAAGTTCAGACCATGATGCATTGTTCTCATCTAATATACGGTCGTTTCTACCTTTATTCCACCACTGTATCGGTGCTCGTAGTCCAAACTTGCTTTGTCTAATCTTGAGTGCACCTAACCCAAATATACCCTTTAACTTATTAATCTCTCCCATTAACTTCCCTTTTGATGGGTTGTTCGGCTGTGAATTCAAGAATCCAGCTGTTGCTGCCAACAATGCAGTTGATGATTGCTTGTATATATCCCGAATAGTGTCAGCAAATTTATGCATAGGAATGATTATTTCTGGACCTGCTTCACCTACGAGTGCTTGAGTTGGTTTAGTAACATATCCACCTTTTGCATATGCTGCTAATGCTCCTTTTTTTGCAAAAGCACCACCAGTAGATACAATTTTATTAGATGCAGTAAGCATGGGGTGAGCACCTTTTGCGACTCCACCTGCTTTAGCACCTGCAGGAACTAATGTCCTTATAAGGGGTACAATTTTATTAGCCCCCTTTATTATCATAGGTAAACCAACCACATCAGCAGGACCAGGTTGAGGACCATCTGCCAATGCAATTGCTATTCCAGCTACAATTAAACCAACGCCAGCAAAAATTGCAACCTTTTGAGCACCTGTTAATCCTTTTTTCTCTTTCTTACGAGCTTTGACACGTTGAGGTTTGGGACACCTAACCCTTTGTTTTTCTGGTTCTTGACGATCTGGTGCTTGTTGTTGTACTGGTGGTGGTGCAGGAGAACGATTTTGAACATTTTGTTGTGTGCCAACATACCATCTCTCTCTACCTCTGAGGAAATCGAATAGTTGATCCTCAGTATCCATAGTATTCTCAAAAGCCGCAGCAAACTTATCACTTACTCCCGTAAGTTGTGCTGCTAAATCTTCTATGGTTGCTGTTTTGATGGCCATCAGCGATTAGTTTTTCTACGTTCCTCGTCTATTCTTTCTCTCTCTTTCTGTAAGTGAGAGGCTAGGAGGTTGACATACACGTCCCGTTCCCACGGAATCATGTTTTCTATGTCGGTCAAGCTATATTTATGGTGTTGAACTAACGAAAAATTCGTTTGATAAAAGTTCATCAAGCCCTCATGGAAGAGGGCTATGCGAAAAAATCAGCAAGACCTTCAATCACTATCTCATGCTCCACCTTAGTCTTAGGGTTTCTGACATTAAGTACATGACGAAGTGTAGGCATAGTGTTAAAGAATTCCTGTATCATTCCAAACTGAGAGTTAGTTAGAGTTTCTATCCATTCTCTTGCTTCCTCTGGAGTGAATGATCCTGTTGCTTCTTCACCCACATATACTCTCTTAATACACTTACCCACTAATTCATATGGATCTACCGTGTCTTGTGAGAATGTAATAGCAGCAAAGTATTCCATGTCTGGATACTTCATCTCAACAGTGATCTCATCACTTATCTTGAATACATTTGTATGTCCCTTAGGAAAATGCACTTTGACATCATCAACTAAGAATGTTACATTCACCTCAGTCTCATTGTCATCAGGGCAAGTGACTTTCATTTCAATCTCTTCACTGATTGACTTAGCACGAACTTGAAGGAAGATATACTCTATATCAAACAATGCCATATCATCAAGATTAACCTTGCTGATGATACAACTATTCAATACATTTTTTATTGCTTCTAACGTCTGCTCAGAATCTTGTTGCTCTAATGCAAGGATTAAAGTCTTTTGTTCTTTAACAAGGAATGGTCTGTACTTCAGCTTCTTTTTAGTAGAAGGCACCGTCAACGAATACGTTGGCGTAACAATTTCAGGTAATGGCATAATTAATCTTTGGTTAATTTTTTACAATGCTACGCAACACGAATATCGTTCTGAATAGAATTGTAAGCAGGTTTTGGTTTAAGTCCCATAGTTAGATGACTGTACTCGTAGTAGAATCCAACAGTAACTTTTACAAGGTTTGCTGGTCCTGCTGAGTATGGAATAGATGACACTGTGTATGGGTATGCTTTCACAAGTTTGGCTATAAATCCTACATTATGATCTAGTTCCTCCGAAATTCTCATTTTTTCGGGTACGCCATACTTTTCCAACTTTACGATTTTTAGATCACAAGTATATTGGTCATAGTATCTTTGTGCATAATGTTGATGAACATGTTCGTTCATAGTATGGTCTTTACTATAAAACTCTTTTGGAGCCTCAATAGGAGCTATGATGTAATCTTGCCAACACCTAAAGAATTTAAAGGGTAGCGAGTCTGCATCACAGAAAAAACTCACGTCAAGTTCATTGTACACTTTAGCATTTGCCATCTTTTGTATGATACCTTTCTTGCCCATCTTAAAATCGGCAGCAGACATGGTAACACCAGGCACCTGTATTTCATTACACAACATATTCAATTGATAGTTAACAAGATTATTTTTTTCAATTCCAGTAGAGACTTGCAAGTTATCAGTAAAATGCTTGTCGAGAGTATATCCCTTTTGATCAGTTGGACTAGTAATCTGAAAGGCATATAAATTGGACGCAGAGATCCCTCCAGTCTTCTTCAGAATTCTGGACGTAAACTCTCCTATTGAAAAACCGTTACTCATTTATAAATACTGAATATGGTGTGACCATCTTTATTTATCATGTCATACAAAGGAAAATATCGAGTAAAGAACTATCGTAAGTACAAAGGTGACCCCACCTCTGTAATATATCGTTCTCTTTGGGAACGAAAGTTTATGCAATACTGTGATAAGAACCCTAATGTAATCGAATGGTCATCTGAAGAAATAGTAATCCCGTACAAAGATCCCGTACAAAAAAAGATTAGGCGGTACTTCCCTGACTTCTATATGAAGGTCAAGGAAGCAAATGGAAAGACCCAATCTTACCTCGTAGAGGTTAAACCGAAGAAGCAAACAGAACTTCCGAAGAAACCTTTACAACGCAAAAACCAAAAAGCGTACTTATCGGAGGTAATGACCTATGCCACAAACACAGCAAAGTGGAAGTCAGCAGAACGCTACTGCAGAGACAGACTCTGGAAATTCAAACTCATCACAGAACACGAGCTCGAAATTTAGTGAGTATGTAGCCTCAATAAAAGGCAAAAAACTATCAACGACTAAGATAAGACAAGATATATTTCTCTCGTTATATGATAATGCAACAGATAACCCATCAATAGGTAAATGGTATCTGTTTGAATATGACCCAAAATTTAAAGATCAATTGAAAGTTTGGGATGAATATCCTCTAATACAAGTGATGGAATTTAATAAAGGTAACCTTTTAGGAGCGAATATACATCACTTGAAGGCAAAAGCTCGACTTGGTGCTATAAATAACAACAGATTTCCACAATCTATTTTACGTTATTACATTCCAAAGAAGGCAGACGGGTTATTCTTTGAAGTTGATGATTTGGATGTCCCTGTCCTAAGTCAATTTCCCGTGGAAAAATTACATCACAATAGATAATGTTCGGCAACAATAACGCAAAACAAAACGATGCATTTGGTCTGAATGGTGACGATACGATACTTGAATACCCAAGAGGTATCTCTCAAGTTCCTTATGCGTCATTTTTAAAGATAACAAGATACGAGTATCAAGAAGCACTTGAAAAGGTTGCTGCTAACTCAAACGATGCACTTGGTGCGTTTGCGAGAAGTGGTGTGATGAAAACTCTGGTCAATACTGCAACGTCAACAGCATCAACGATATACAATGGTGCAGAATTTAATGCAGACTATGATTATAATAGGATGCAGAATGAAATTAATGAATCAGGAAAGATAACAAGTAAGAAGTGGTGGGATCCACTTAACGTATTCAGTTCTAAAGGTTCAACAGAAGTACCAGGTGGTGATAAAGAGATAACCCTCCCCAATGGAGAGACTACCACATGGAACGCATTGAGGAATGAAAAAGACGAAGTAATGAACGAAAGACGTAAAGGTCTAGCAGCATCAGATCTATACGTAGTATTACCAGAAGAATTTCAATACAAATATAGTGCTGACTGGGGTAACACATTTAAGATGGGTACTATGGCACTCATGGCAGATAGTGCTGCTAAGTATGCTGCATTAGGTGCACTTGGAGCAGGTGCAGGTGCAGGTTTCACAGCCGCTATGAGTAACTTGACAAAAGTGGCAGGTAACGCAGGTAAAATACCTGGTGTTAATATGGATGAATATGCTCAAAACATGGCAAAAGGTGCACAGATGGCAACCAACCCATTTAGCGTGAATAGCGGATTAACCCCTACTAACATTGCAGGTCTTGGTGGTATGGCACCGAATGAAAATGCTATACAGATGTTCACAAAAATAGGATTTAGAGACTTTAGTTTTACTTTCACCTTTGCTTCACGTAATGCTAAGGAATCACAAGATGTACAAACAATTATTGAATGGTTTAAACGTGGTATGCATCCTAGTTCATCAAATGGTAAAGGTTCTGCAGTTTTGCTTAAGTTCCCAGATGTATTTGTACTAGAACCCATGTTCATGCCCGTAGATGAAACAGTTAATCATGATGGAACGACGAAATTAGAGTGTGCAGATGAACCAATACAACATCCCATGATGCCAAAGACAAAGATCTGTGCATTGACAAACTTGTCAGTGAACACCACACCAATGAGTGCAATCAATACTATCTTTGATGGTTCTATTCCTCTTGTGACTGTTGAACTTACATTTAGTGAGACAACTGCTCTTACCAGAATGGATATGGAAGGTGCAAGAGGTAGAGTTAATAACAAAGTGGACAAAGGATTTGTTGCATCATCCAACATGGCCAATCACCCAGACATCAAATACTAATGTTAAGAGGACTACCCGACTTACTATACAATTTTGGATCATCAGCTATTGATCCTGAGTTTTTAGTAACTAAAAATCTATGGAGACGTGCTTCATTACTACCTGAGTACACTGCGTCAATTACAATGTTTGATGAGTATATCGTAGAGAATGGTGAAAGACCAGAGGATATTGCTTTTAGTCTGTATAAGAACCCATTTTATAACTGGGTAATATTAGTGGTGAATAATATTACTAATTTTCACGAGCAATGGCCAAAGTCATCTTCACAGTTGCAAGAGTATTGTACTTCTAAGTATGTAAATCCAGAAGCAACTAAGGATTATATTACTAGTGAAGTTAAGATGGGTACTAATATTATTGTACCTGCAGGTAAGGTAGTTCCATCAACATTCCAAATAGTATATTATAACGGATCTAATATCGTTACTGCCAATCCAGTATATCCACGTACCTTCTATCAATTTGAAGAAGAAATCAATAGTAAAAAAGAACGAATTCAGTTAATTAAACCAGAATTCGTTGAGGATTTTGTTGAAAATTACTACAGAAGAATTAGACGTGGTAATGCTGTAGAGCTTGGTATTTCTCCTGCAGATATAAGTATGGCGTAGGTAGTTGCTTTATTGCATCTTTCCACTTCTCAACGTCACTAGTGTAATCACATACTGGTTCTGTCAATGGGCATATGTTCATCCCTGACGCAATGTAATGAAATCCACTTTCGGGGTGGATGTACCTAGAATATTCATATAACTCACTACCAAAAGCACGCATACCATAATATCCAACCTTACTTCCACGGTTCAAATCATATTCTCTATTGATAGCATCTCGCCAATAGGGAGTATGATTTCTTTGTGAGAAGGCATAGTGTATTGCAATGAAATCTGCAGTTTGATCCATCTCACGTCTTACATCTGTATTGTACATCTGTTTCAGTAATGTTGATGCAGGTCCACGTCTTAGTGTCTTTGCAAGTTTAATCAGATTATCATGCACATTAAGGAGACCATTTGATTCTAATGGTTCAATAAAACCTGCACTCAGACCAATAGCAACTACGTTATTGACCCATGTGTTTTCATATCTTCCTATCTTCATAGGAACGAACTTTTGTGGTTCTATTCCATAATGATTTTTAAATTCTAATGCTGCATCTTCATGACTAACATACTTTGAAGAGTATACATATCCAGTTCCCCAATAATCCCATAGAGGTATCTTCCATGTCCACCCATTATCCATAGCAGTACACTCAGTGTATGCTACCATTTCTTTTTCCTTATCATAGTAAGGTAGTCTTGCAGTTATAGCAGTATCATTAGGTATGAAATCATAGGGGTGGAACTTCTCTTCTAACCACTCACCTAGTAGTAAGGATTTAAAACCAGTACAATCAATGAATAGATCTGCTTCAACCTCTGTACCATCATCAAGTACAATACTATGAATATTAACCTCATCTGTGGTAACATAGTTGACTACGTTAGCACTAATATGTTTTACTTTCTGACAATATCTGTTCTTTAAAAACTGACCATATTTAACAGCATCAAAATGATATGCATAAT
>VTLG01010038.1_pt1 | contig 13648 bp, 19 predicted proteins | sample 4694571 | NCBI WGS metagenome assembly VTLG01 (sample SAMN12604809, study PRJNA352737) | marine metagenome | biome: ENVO:00000447; feature: ENVO:00000209|ENVO:00000569|ENVO:01000036; material: ENVO:00002151; isolation source: viral sequences binned using virsorter ...
ATAGTTTTTTCTGCTTTCTTAATCGTATGATATATCTCTTCTAAATCAACATCTCCTTTTGGGACTTCAAAAATCTGCATAGTAGATCTATTAAAATTAAAAAGATTTTTAAACCAAGATAATTTATCAGTGCTTTTCTTAAATAAGAAGGCTTTCTTAGCAGTCTTAATAGGTACATATACTGATACTCTACCTGAGTGAGTACCCCTAAAAGTTCGACCAAAGGTATGTTCATATCTAAGTCTCTTACTTCGTACTCTAATAATCGCTACACCTGTTGAGTCAGCATGTTTCCATGCTGCCTGTATAGAATAAGGTGCATCCTTAATAGGTCTTGTAGTTTTAGAACCATCTGAACTATATGTAATTGTGTTGCTCATCTATATGTCTCCTTATAACATGAAGCACAAAGATATTTATGATACTTATCATTTATATCTGCTTTATTTTTACACTGTGGCTTACCACATGAGGGTCTATTGTCCATGAATTTATAATGTCTTGCCATTTAAGATGCACTTCTTTCTACACCAGCAATCTTTAATATATTATTAAGACTGTAACAATACGTTATATCATTTTCATTGAATACAATTCGTTTGCGTTTTACTTTATACTTTATTCTACCTACCTCTTTATTTAATACATCAGCTATATAATATAATTGAGACTCTTCAAAATCCATATCTAAGCAGCCTTGTCTAAGCGTTTGAATACTTCACGAACTTTATCTTGTCGTCTTACTTTGATAGCTGATATGTTATGTTCAGCAGTCTTCTTACCAGCAGCAGCATGAGTAGCCCAATGAGTAAGAGTATTGTATACCGCCCACAAATTACGACCAAGTGCCGCTGTCTCATATTTCATGTAGTGATCCCAAAGTTTCATTAGTGTTTTATTACGGTACACTTCAGGCTCTGCCATGAAAGATGCTTCTACTATTTTCTGTTCTCTATAGCTCAGTTCTCTAGTTATAAATTTACAGTTGGCTACTTGAGCAAAGATTCTTAAAGCTTCCATATTTTTTATGTCTACATTCTTCCACTCTTTCCAACGCTCTACTTCTTTTTCATACACTTCTAAAGACTTCGATAACTTCTTAGCAGCATGAGCCATGTTAAGATTCTTGGTGTGTCGAGACTTATACATAGCAAAGTCTTCAAGAATAACCTGCCCATTCGTACAAGCCATACGGACAGCCCCTATATCTATATGGAAACACCAGCTACCATCGAAACTATTCCTAGCCAGTATCTCTAATACTGAAGAGTCACCTCTGCTTGTCTCAAGTTCATGTGCCGGGAAAGTATACCTAGCATACGCTCTTGCACCGTTATGACTGACCTCGATATTTCTTCTCACTCCGGTCAAATCAAGATCAGAGTCAGCAATAATACGTTCAACTGTCCTGAATGTATCAGGATGTTGTGCTATCTGATAGCTATCACTGACAACAGACAGTACCTCTCCAGTATCATTATTAACCAATGCTTTTTTATTGGGTACTATAGTTGTTGGCCGAACATATAAAGACTTTGGTGACACATTGAAGTTAGCACTTCCGAAGTCTCCTAAGTCATTTAATACTTCTTGCCTTGGGTTTAACGCTGTAACATTCGTCATGTAGTTCTCCTAGTGGATTGCTTTAAAGTTAAGAAAGGGATCAGTCGTATGTTTATTACCTAACCAAGTAACTAATGGTTCTACTTCATCAATCATTAAATCTGTAGTCCCAATGCATAGTATATCTGGTCCGTAATAAGATGATTGTTTTAAGATAAGTGCTTGTCCAGCAACTTCCATACAATCATTGGTTTCGTTAGATAATTTCAATGTAAAGTATTTCTGCTCAGGACCAACATGTAATCCGTAAGTATCAATAAACAATACATTGTCATTACTTTTCTGTTTAGAAAATCCAGTTTCTAAAGTAGGTAGGTTTTTTAATTCAATATCATAACAGTCTAAAAGAACACAGAATTCTTTTGTTTGATAAAGATAATCTGTATCTGTCCAGTATCTCTGTGTCTTCCAGATAATTCTCTCGTCCTTTTCTAATGTAACTTTCTGTATAGTTTCAGTGGACGGATCAATCAATATACCCCTCATTCTTTATCCTTTTCTACTATATAAATTCTCAAATGGGTGGACTTATTTAATGGCTGACCGTAAGTATATTGTCTCCAATCTTCACCCTCAATCAGTCCTTGACCTTTGATACGCAACTGATACCTATCTTTATTCAGATGTTTTTTCATGGCAGCTACTAAAGTTTTGCCTTCATCGTCATTAGGTATCCTAGTAAATACATATTTAGGTATGTCCATTACTCTACACACTCCACATCTATTTCATCTCGCAGAAATTCTTCTTCATCGGGAGTTCTTTTAGCAAGATAATCAACAGTATCTTCAGCTTCTTCCCAAGACTCAGCCTCTACATAATAAGTTCTTCTGCACTTACTAGTTACTGTTATTTGATATTCTCTTATCATTCCTTTGTGCTCCATTGTTTTGCCATTGCATCTGCTATGCCTTGAAAAGTTTTACTTCGTATCTTCCACCTATCCTTTGAAGGAGGTAAATAGTGAAGTCTCTGCTGTTTATGTTTGGGTAAGGTATCAAATATATACTTTACGTTATCAGTTTCTTTGAGTTTATTTAAACCATGTAACCATAGTCCAGTTTTCTTTGACTCCGGGTGTCCAAACATCCAAGGCTGAATGTATTGTGTAGGTTTAATTGGTAAAACCCCAACAGGATTTTCCAAATAAACTTTATTACATACATCAGTAGCTAATTTCCATACATCCATAGTCCATTTAATAGCTTGTAATCTTAGATGATGTTTAGATTTTCCTTTACCATAATGAGCGTTACCGCTTACAGCAATATATGTACAAGGTAAATGCATACCTATAAAGTCCCATTTCTGAGACAGAATAACGTCAACACAATCTCCTTGAATATGATATGAACTATCGTCATCTGATGGGAGAATATCGTTAGACCATGCATCATGTCCTAATTTCCTAAAGGCTTCTCTAACTGTACCACTAGTCTCACAAGCTATTAATATCTTCACAAGTTTATATTTCCTCCTTTAAATTAAAACGTGTCTACAATCCAGACAACGCCTCGATCCATAGAGTTACCATCTAAATAGTCAACCCTGCTCTGTAAATACAGAAACTTAGGACTCGATCTCTTTTTGTACAGATACGCCCTGTCTCCCTTAATAGAGAAACGTTCAGACATATGGTACTTCTTACTTCTCAAATAAGTTTGAGCCGACTCAACACTTGTGAACTTCATGCTATCTTTTCCCTCCGTTTTAAAGCAAAGTTTTCTAAAGAAGTAAAATCATCGTCATCTTGCATCAGAACATCCAACATTATTACTTCTTTATTTATTGCTCGTGTTCTTATTCGTATTCCCTCTAACTTCGCTTCTTGTACTTCCTTTTCTAACTCTAGGATCTTTATATCCTGTTTTGTCAGTTCCAACCTTTGATTGATACATAATTTTTTAAGCGTATCAATGTCTTTAATGTTATCAATATCCATCTTTTTCTCCTCGTTTATTTATAAAAGTTCGTGAAGATATACTTCCTTATCTACATCACGAGCAAACTCATATCGATCCCAGCCTTCCCTTCCATTGTTCATTTCCAATGGCACTACAACAGCATCGCTATCCCAATCCATTTGCCATCGGTGATTAGCGGTTGCCTCGGCTATCGAATATACATGCGCCCACTGCTCTTTAGTGATATTGCCCTTGTATTTCACAATGAAGGCGGCTAATAAAGCTGCGAACAGCACTCCCTCCGGGTTTTTTTCTACCTGTTTGGAATACTTCTTCTTCATTATCCCATCTAAATGTTTGGTGTTCGCAATGTTTATATTGCCAAACATATTTCTTGTTTCCAAAATGTTCATAAATACCTACCTTAATAGTTTGTATTAATTAATGTATCCGACCGACCAGCGCAGCATCGCATGTTCCGCGTCCCTCGTCAAGCCTCTACGCGGGTAAGACGAGGCTTAGTATTTAACAGGCTATGAAGTAAGGATTAAGAGGTTGGCGCTGCAATAAGGCGGCATTTAAGAATCTACGGAGGGAATAAGAAGCTCGTGCTGCAATAAGGCGGCACTCAAGATCACCCTAGTCTCTAGTTTAATCTAAGTTCCAATGGCATCTTAACTAACTTGCCTCTGGTATGGCCTTCTCTAAACTCTTCCGAGTTTCAGTACCTCTAATCCCTTCGGGATTTCGCAGCTTTTCTGTGAACATAAAAAACCCCCACCGAAGTGAGGGTTAAAGCCCCTTTTAGTTGAAGAAGGGGCAACTCTTCTTTGCTAAGTCAGCTAGTCGAGGTTGTGATCCTTGACGTACTTAGTGATTGCTCTTCGATACTTTGCAGGAAGCCGTCCCTGTGGCTCATTGTAGAGCGTGCTGGCGTCCATGAAAGTGAATTTGCCGTCCCCGGCGAGTTTCAAGAGATGGGCTTTGATTCGCGAAGCGTCTTGCCAATCAGGTTTACCGTTCGGCTGCCTTTTCGCCAAACGAAAACCAAGGCCTCGACACTGTTTGAATGTTGCGCCACCCTTTTGGGTCTTCTCGTTCACCTTGGACATATCGAAAGTAGTTGTAGTCATGGTTTCCCTCCTTAGGGATTAGTGGTTTGATACGAGGCTTGTATAAGTTTAATGTACTTTATAAGTTCCTCGTAGTTTTTGGAATCTTCTGTTCGAACTCCGGTTATCTCAGCGCTGGATGGAAGAAGATGTACTAAATTTTCTTTCACCGATCTGACGTTTGGAAATTCGAGCGTCGTATTCGTATTTAAAGTTACTAGTATTACTTCGTTCATTAAAATCTCCTCACTTAAACACCTTAGTGTTGTGAGGAGCATTTTTGGACGTTAGTAATTCTGTAACTTTAGATGCGATATATGACCGAATTTCTGTCAGATCGTGAAGGGAAATTTGCTTTAAAGTACATCTTCGATGACAGCGATGAGATGGAGTTTGGACTGAAGATTGCAGTAGTTTACTACGAGGGACTTATGCTTTTTGTACATTAAACTTATACGGTTAAGACTCGTGGTTTATCAATCCACTAATCCTGCGAGGAGGAGATGACTACAATCTACTGCATATGTTCAAGTGAAGGAGCAAAAGGGTGGAGGTTTCGCAACTTCAAAGATGGAGAGGCCGCAGAGTTTTCGTATTACTTTATACACTATACAGCCTCTATGAACTATGTAAACCTGATTGGCAGCGTAGTGAATCGAAGTTCAACTCTTTAAAGTCGCTCAAATTCATAAGTGGAGGTCAGTAAAGCTCTGCGGTGAGACGCAGCTTCCTGTGAAGTCTTGGAGAGGAATTACGGCGTCGAGGATCTCTCGACTAGTTGATGTGTGAAGAAGAGTTGACTACGAAAACTAAAAGGGCTTTAAGAATTACGAGGTTTTTCAGGGGGTTATGCACTGGATCAGAAAAGCTGCGACGACTACAAAGACTTCAACACTCTTTAGTCTACCCTGCCGTTGAAGTCTTTGTAGTCGTGAGGTACTGCCAAGCTATACCGGGGCAGAAGGCCATACCCCCTCCACCCCATATCTATAGCGTAGTCATACTAAATTCCTAGTTTTAGATGTAAACTAGATCTGGTTAATTGTCGGGCTTTAAAGACTACACTAAAAAGACCTAGAATGAGCTATATGACCCGGTGGGTCGATTACTACAGTATACAGTTGGATTCGAATTTTGTCAAGTTAGGGGTTGACAAAGTGTTAATCTGACTCTATAATGTGTGAATATGCCTATATTACATAATGTTGAAAAAGAAACTAAAAGAGAACTGACAGAAAAGCAGCAGTCCTTCTTGAATTATCTTGTGGAAACGCAAGGTGATGCTAAGAAGGCAGCGGAGTTAGCAGGATATTCGGGGCCGCACTACCAAGTAGTAAAAGCTTTAAAGTCTGAAATCCTTGAATTGACTCAAGAGGTCTTAGCACACTCTGCACCTAAGGCTGCTTTTAAGCTAGTAGAGATTTTAGATTCTAAAAGACCCATTGTTCAGGCAAGTAATAAGCTGGCAGCAGCACAGACTCTTCTAGATCGTGTAGGTGTAAGTAAAGTAGATAAGCTAGATATTAACCATAAAGTAGCAGGTGGTATCTTTCTTATGCCCGACAAGGCTCCTATAGATGTAGCGGAGATAGTTGAGGAGTAAAACATGCTAGTACCAGATGGTTATAAAAGGAGAACATCTTCTACAGTTCCATTTGGGTATTCTCTAAGTTCGATTGAGGGTTATCTGGAACCGATACCTCAGGACTTAGAAATACTAAATGAGGTAGCGGAAGCAGTACACATAGGAGAGATAAGTCTTGGTATTGGTGTAGATTGGCTTGAAGCAGAGACGGGTAAGAAGATGTCTCGCCCCGGATTAAAGAAGTATGTAGATAAGAAGTATGGCAGAAGATAAGTATCTTAAAGATTCTGAAGGTAACTATATCCTTAATAAGGATGGCTCTAAAAGAAAGAAGTCCGGTAGACCTAAGACCTCAGAACTCTCAGATACTAGAATTGCTCTTCAGGCGCAGAGACGCTTAAAGACAAAAGATGATAATGTTAAAAAGTTACGGCGAAACTTAAAGATTGCAGAAAGCAAACTCAATAAGGAGAAGAAAGCCCTAACTTCAAATGTTCTGACAGAAGCGGATACCAAAGAGTTACCCGATGCCATACAAGAACATTTAAATGAGACAGGTTCCTATGTGGCTTTTATGCCGAACGAGGGACCGCAAACAGATTTTTTGGCCGCACCAGAAAAGGATGTACTCTATGGTGGTGCGGCGGGAGGCGGTAAAAGCTTTGCAATGCTTATTGATCCTTTGCGGTCATGTCATTTCAAAGAACACCGGGCATTGATACTTAGAAAGTCTATGCCAGAGCTTCGTGAGCTGATCGATAAGTCAAGAGAGTTATATCCCAAAGCTTTTCCGGGGTGTAAGTTTCGAGAGGTTGAAAAGCTATGGAACTTTCCTAGTGGAGCGAAGATAGAATTTGGGTTCCTTGAGAGAGATGCGGATGTGTATCGCTATCAAGGACAAGCATATAGTTGGATAGGGTTTGATGAAATTACTCACTTACCCACAGAGTTTGGTTGGAACTACTTGGCTTCACGGCTTCGTACTACCAATCCAGAGATAAAAACGTATTTACGTTGTACGGCTAACCCCGGAGGTGTAGGCGCACAATGGGTTAAGAAAAGGTATGTCAATCCAAAAGAACCTAATGAGACTTTTAAAGGGGATGATGGGTTAACGAGAAAGTTTATTCCTGCAAGACTACAGGATAATCCGTATCTTGCAGAAGATGGTGATTACGAAAAGATGTTGCTTTCGTTACCGCCAGTACAAAGAAAGCAACTATTAGAAGGCAATTGGGACATAGCAGAAGGCGCAGCGTTTCCTGAGTTTGATATGGAAGCACATATAATCGCGCCGTTTGAGCTGCCCTCTTGGTGGGAAAGAGTAAAAGGAGTGGACTACGGTTATGCTTCTGAAAGTTGTTGTTTATGGGCAGCAATAGATCCTGACGACAAGACCATCATCATATACAGAGAATTATATCAGAAAGGGTTGACCGGGGATCTACTTGCTGACAAAATGACAGAACTAGAAGCAGAGGAGATAAAGTCTATTCCGGGTGTCTTAGATACAGCAGCTTGGTCACGGACAGGATATTCTGGTCCTACGATTGGGGAAGCTCTTGTAACTAGAGGTCATAAATTAAGGAGAGCAGATAAAAATAGAATAGCTGGTAAAATTCAAATACACGAACACTTGCGATTGAAACAGGATACTGGAAGACCTCGATTGCAAATTTTTAATTCTTGTACGAATTTAATTAGAGAATTACAGGGAATACCACTATCAACTACTAATTCAGAAGATGTGGATACCCATGCGTCTGACCATGCTTATGATGCTTTACGTTACTTAATAATGAGCAGACCACGATTAGATCATCCATATGATAGGATGTTACAAATTAAAACGGAAGCTTATCAACCTGTAGATAGCACATTTGGATATTAATATATGGCAGAAAAAGACAATACATTCTTAGGTGCTAACAGTATCTACGAGGACGTAGAAGGCGAAACTGGTAAGAATTTAAAATTAAAGGAAGACCAGAAAAGTAATCTAGTAGCCATTATTAATTCTAGATTTACAGACGCAGAAGGTTCTAGAAAGCAAGATGAATCAAGATGGTTGACTGCCTATGAAAACTACCGTGGTCAGTATAATCGTTCTGTTCGTTTTAGAGATTCAGAGAAGTCTAGAATCTTTGTTAAGATTACAAAAACAAAAGTCTTAGCAGCCTTTGGTCAATTAGTCGATGTTATTTTTGGAACGGGTAAGTTTCCTATAGGCATTTCAGAAACGAAGCTACCTGAAGGAGAACTTGGTTCTGCTCATCTAGATACGCAAAATCCAGTTGCCGGTTTGGAAGACTCGATTGCAGAAAGACCTGATAATTATGGAAATCGTTTAGAAGATGAAATTGTAAATCCTTATGATGTAGGATTTCAGGGAGACAATAGAACTTTAACTCCCGGTGCAACCTTTTCAAAAGGGATCTTTCAAGATAGTTTAGAAGATCAAGCAGAAGAAAAAGGATATTTAAAGGAAGGGTTTAGTGCTAATCCACAGCATTTAGAGTTATCTCCAGCCCAACGTGCAGCAAGGAGAATGGAGAAACTCATACACGATCAGATAGAAGAGTCCAGTGGTTCCTCAGAAATACGGAATGCTCTTTTAGAATCTTCTTTATTAGGCACAGGTATTGTTAAAGGACCATTTAATTTTAATAAAACTTTAAATAAGTGGGACGATAGTGAAGGAGAACGAGTATACTCTCCAATAGAAGTCAGAGTTCCTAGAATAGAGTTTGTCAGTTGCTGGGATTTTTATCCTGATCCTCAAGCTACTAATATAGAAGAATGCGAATATGTCATTCATCGACATAAAATGAATCGTAGTCAACTGAGGCAGCTACGCAATATGCCTTACTTTGATGAGGATGTAATTAGAGCCTGTATTCAAAATGGGCCTAATTATGTAGAGCGTGGATATGAGTCACAATTAAAAGATGACAACTCTTCACCAGATGATGCATACCAAGTGAACTTTGAAGTTCTAGAGTATTGGGGAATCATGGATGCTATGTATGCCAGAGAAGTAGGCATAGATGTTCCAAGTAGTGTTGATGATTTAGATGAAGTACAGATTAATGCATGGGTTTGTGGAAACATGCTACTTCGTGCAGTAGTGAATCCATTTACGCCTTATCGTATTCCATACAATGCTTTCCCTTATGAAAGGAATCCTTATAACTTTTTTGGAATCGGTGTCGCAGAGAACATGGATGATTCTCAGCAGATTATGAATGGACACGCAAGAATGGCTATCGATAACCTAGCACTGGCAGGATCTTTAGTTTTTGATATAGATGAATCCGCTTTAATTGGTGGTCAGTCTATGGAAGTATACCCCGGCAAAATATTTAGGAGACAAGCAGGACAACCCGGACAATCTATTTATGGGTTGAAGTTTCCTAATACAGCACCTGAAAACATGATGATGTTCGATAGATTTAGGCAGCTTGCAGATGAACAGACAGGTATACCTAGCTATAGTCATGGTCAAACAGGTGTTCAGAGTATGACACGAACTGCTTCGGGTATGTCTATGCTTTTAGGTGCAGCCTCTTTAAACATAAAGACTGTAGTTAAAAACTTAGATGATTTTTTATTAAAGCCTTTAGGGGAATCGTATTTTCAATGGAACATGCAATTCTTTGAAGGCGACATAGATGTAATAGGTGATTTAGAAGTCAAGGCTACAGGTACAAATAGTCTGATGCAGAAAGAAGTACGCAGTCAGCGTTTGACAATGTTCTTACAGACAGCACAAAGTCCAGCGATTGCTCCGTTTGTTAAGATTTCTAAATTAGTAAGTGAGCTTGCTTATAGTCTCGATCTTGATCCAGATGAAATTCTGAATGATCCTGAAGAGGCTGCAATAATGGCACAAATTATAGGAATGCAAAATGCTGGACAAACAACTGGCCCGGAAGCTGAACTTGCTGGTGGGCAACCGGGAGCTATGGCTGGCCCTGAAGGAGCACCTCAACAACCTCAAGACCTTGGAGCTACAGGCACTGGCGGTGGCAACATCGGAACAGGAAATGTTCCGCTTGCAGGGGAGGCTGAATTCTCTGGTACGCCTAGAGCAACTGGAGGGACAGGTTAAAGAAGCCCTGTCTAGAAGAGATGAGTAGTGCTTACGACGCATGGTTTTGGTGTAATGAACGCAGAGATTATTTTCGTTGGAGCGAATTTATAAAATACTACAAGGATCAAGAGAATGCCAAATAAAAAGAAAAAAACTACCGGATTGCTTGTAGCTGTTACACCTGTAGCTTTTGAAGAAAGAGATAAAAAGTATGGCGGTGGACTTTTAGAAGACGATAGAGAACGCTATGCTGAAGGCGGCGAACAAGAAGAAATGCAACTGCAAGAAGGGGGTGATCCAGAAGTCTTGATGCCTCCTCCTCTTCCTCAAGAAGACGAGATGGTTTCCGATGATCAAATGGAGGATGACTATTTAAACTTTGTAGTCTCTCAGTCTCTTAGTGAAGAGGAGGAAAGCTATTTAATGGAAACACTTACGGCTGATCCGCAACTGAGCGTTATTTTTGATAAGGTTATGGATGTAGCTACAGAATTTTCAGGAGCTGGCCCTGTCGATGGGCCGGGATCTGAAGTCTCCGATTCGATTCCTGCAAGGTTATCGGATGGGGAGTTTGTCTTAACTGCGAAAGCGACTGACGAAATAGGTCCAGAGAATCTGGAAGCTATGATGCAAGATGCAGAAGCCAGAGCAGATAAGCGACAAATGGCAGCACTAGGAGGAATGATACAAACAGACCCTGAAGAACCAGAAGATCTGGATGATCCAGAGACTGAAGAAATCAGAAGAAGTATGTTATCAGTAAATCCTCGTCTGCGAACGGGATAGAGCCACCCTATTTATATAGGCACTTTATCAATTTAATAACCCGAAAGGCTACCTTTACAAGACAAGCCCTGCTTATTTTGGCCTTTAAGCAGCCACCTTTGTTAAGAAAGCCCTGAGTAGGAAATAGAAAATGACTGAACTAACTGAACAAGAGGAACAAGCAAACCCTTACAATCAACGTAAATCTTGGCACGACGTAGAAGAAAAAAGATTTTTATCGGCTGACGAGCCTTATTTTGAAGAACCTGTAGCGCAAACAGAAGATTCAGAAGAAGAGGCCACGCCTCAAAGGAATACGCAAAAGGCAAAGCCTTATAAGCGTCCTGATTATAAAAAGCGATATGACGATCTAAAATCACACTATGATCGAAAACTTGATGAGTTTAAAGTGAGAGAACAGGAGTTAATAGAAGAAGCCAGAAATGGTCAACCTTCTTATACAGCTCCTAAGACTCCTGAAGAACTTGAAAGGTTTAAGACAGAATATCCAGATGTATTTGATGTAGTAGAAACTGTAGCTCATATGCAAAGCGAGGAGAAGACAAAAGCTCTAGAAGAGCGTCTTACATCCTTACAGGAAAGAGAAGCAGATTTAATACGGAAAGATGCAGAAAAGAGATTGATGGATAAACATCCTGATTTCGATGATATTAGAAATAGTGAAGAGTTTCATGCGTGGGCAAAGGCACAACCAGATTCTATCCAAGATTGGATATACAAGAATACTGGTGATGCTGATCTTGCGAGTAGAGCCTTAGATTTATTTAAGAAAGATGCGGGTGTAGATGTACCTCCCAAAAGAACAAGGCGGTCAAATTCTAAAGAGTCCAAAAAATCTGCTGCTGATATGGTATCAACAAAAACAACGAGTGTTGAACCACAGCAGGATAAAATTTGGACTGAAAGGGAAATAGCTGCTATGTCTATCGAACAGTTTGATAGGTTTGAAGAACAGATCAATCAAGCAGTGAGTGAAGGCAGAGTAGTTAAATAATTATTTTAACTTTAAGGAGGAGTCAAAATGGCATATAATCAATCTGACCAGTATTTTGAACCAAGTACAGATACTGATGCCAACTTTGCTAACTCCCAAAGTGGGCAAAATAATTCGTTTTTCCTACCGGCAGTCTACTCTAAAAAGGTTCTTAACTTCTTTAGGAAGGCTTCGGTTGTTGAAGCGATTACAAACACCGATTATTCTGGTGAAATTGCAAACTTCGGAGATTCAGTAAAGATTATTAAAGAACCAACCATCACCGTATACCAGTACGAACGTGGTGCAGATGTAACTCAGACAAAGCTAACTGACCAAGAGTTGACGCTTGTCGTAGATACGGCTAATGCCTTTAAGTTCAAGGTGGATGACATTGAAAGCAATATGTCCCATGTGAACTGGCGTGAAGTCGCTTCATCTTCGGCAGCTTATGCTCTCAAGGATGCTTTTGATGAGGGTGTACTTGCAGCTATGTTTAGTGGTGTCTCTGCATCTAGTCCTAACCATGTACTAGGTTCAGATAGCGCAACTGACCTTGCTGCTGGCACGTTCGATGGAACGGGTAATCTCGACATAGGTTTCGGAACTTCGGAACATGATCCTTTAGATATTTTAGGTAGAATGGCTCGTCTTCTAGACGACCAAAGTGTCCCAGAAGAGGGACGCTGGTTTGTAGCCTCACCTGATTTCTATGAGGTTCTTTCTGGAACAGCATCGAAACTCTTGTCATCTGATTACAACGCTGGTCAAGGTTCGATCAGAAATGGTCTAGTAACGTCTGGTAAGATTCGTGGATTTAGTATGTACAAGTCTAATAACATTGCAAGCACATCTAATGCTGCTGGTAAATGTATTGCTGGTCATATGTCTTCTACGGCTACTGCACAGACGATTACAAGTACTGAAGTACTGCGTGATCCTGATTCGTTTGGCGATATTGTACGAGGTCTTCATGTATATGGAGCCAAGGTATTGCAAGATAGCGCATTAGTTTCCGCATTCTACGGTATCGACTAATCAAACTGGATTCGGGAGTCTGAATAGGCTCCCCTTTCCTTTTATTTATAAGAAAATTTTGGAGATAAAATATGGCAAGCCCAGTTATAGATATAAGAGATACGGGTAGAAACTCAGCAAGAACAGGGGATGTCCGTGCGCTTGCTGATAATGTGGTAAGTTCTTGGACTTCAGTAACGACAGGTACTATTGCAGTAACGGATGATACCAATACAGATGTGAATTTTACACAACCAGCAGATACGATTCTTCGTAATCTTATTGCTATTCCAGCAGGTAACATTGTTACAGGTGGTAGTAGTGGTAATGATGTAGACTTTTCATTAGGAACTTCTTCGGGTGGTACTCAACTTATTGCCACTGAAGCTATTCTAGATGATGGTGGTTCAGCAGTTACTTGGACGGCTAATGCACCTTTGTATCTTATTCAAGATTCACATGGTCATGGAGCTAATGCATTTGTCAGTACTAGTGTTACGGCAGGTGTCGTAGGTGGTCCTGCAACTTCAGAAGCAATTGTTATCGCCGCTACAT